>Ga0209755_10003098_pt1 | contig 21317 bp, 13 predicted proteins | sample TergutCo191P1_FD_187301 | JGI IMG/M metagenome (GOLD analysis project Ga0209755, IMG submission 187301) | Cornitermes sp. P1 segment gut microbial communities from Petit-Saut dam, French Guiana - Co191P1 (SPAdes) (version 2) | ecosystem: Host-associated > Arthropoda: Insects > Digestive system... | reverse complement strand
GGAAATGCCCTATGGGACGAGTTTATTCCCCGAGTCCCAGAGGGCATTTCCCCTGCCACAGCCATGCTTGTTACAAAATTTTACTCAATAACCTACCCAACTAATTCATCACTCAAAAATCACCCCAAGCCAATTATTAGGATCAGAAAAATCCTGCGCAATGAGCCCGATGTTTACCTTGGCGGTCGTTTCCGCCACCAGCCATTGGATGCCAAATGATTCAAAACGCGCGCCGTTTCCGGGAAGGTCCGCAAGTCCCATCGCATGGCTGTGCTGGCGGGAGATCATCATCGAAGCGGGGATTCGCGATTTATCAAGAAGGATCGCCCAAAGCATGGCGCGGCTGTCGCAGTCGCCGCGGCCTTCCGCAATTGCGCTTACAAGATTTAAAAAATCGCTTCCGGTTAAATCTCTTTCGTAGGTGAATCCCTGCACAAGGTCCAGCGCTCTTTGCGCGAATGCTCTTTTCTCCTCTTCGCCGGAAGGAGGTCCTCCCCAATAGCGCACGATGATCGAAGCCGCCTCCGAAATTCTGTCGTATGAATCGCGGTATATAAATCTGTAATAACGGGTCCACGCTTCCTGCCAGTTGGGCGAGTTCGCGAAATACTGAAGGATGACAAATTCGCGTTCGACAAGAGCCTGCGAAGCTTCGGCGTCATTTTCATATATCATTGCGCTGACTCCGTTTATGACAAGAGCGGTGCGTTTTTTCTCTCCCCTTGGATAGCTGTACTCCATCAAAGGACCGGGATAACGCCGCTCCGCCTGAGTCGGGCAGATTGAGTCCAGAGCGGAAATATGAAAAAATATCAGTTCCTTGTTGGCGGAAGGACCATAGGCAAGAGCCAGAAGCCATACCGGCTGACCGGAAGCGCTGTTAAGCGATAGAATAAGACCGTATCCGCTCAATTCGTTAAAATCCAGAGTAAAAAGAGCGGCTTGCTTGTTCCGGTACTGGAAATAATCAATCTCACCTTTGTTAGAAATGCGTTTGCTTACATCATTGGCTAATTCCGCCGCGTTGTTGTACCTGCCGTTGTAAACGGCGATATCAAACATCGCGTCACCGGGACCGGCGAATGAAAACCGGTCTTTGCCGTCGCCGTCAACATATTCATAGCCTTCGGGAGGATCGATGAAAAATCCCCACGAAGGCGAATACATCGATTCCGCACAGGCTAAAACAGGGATAAAAATCAGTAATATAAAAAATTGTTTCATGTTATAGTATCGGAGTGAAAAACGTAGAAATTTTGTATGAAGATGATAAAATTATAGTTGTTAATAAACCTGCCGGGCTCGCTGTTCAGGGCGGGAAAGGGATAAAAACATCGCTTGATCAGCTTCTTTCAGAATACCTGAGAGGCGGCGGCTGTTACCTTGTTCACAGGCTGGACAAGGATACATCGGGGGTTTTGCTCGCCGCGAAGGGGAGCGAAGATGCGGCTCATTTTTCACGGCTGATAAATGACAGAAAAGCGGTTAAGCGGTACATTGCGGTCTGCGCCGGGCGCCCGGAAAAAAATGAGGGCGTTATAACTGACGATTTGGTTATCCGCGGAATATCTAAAAAATCCGAAACGAAGTATAAGCTGACAGGAAGCGGCAAATTGGACGCCTGCGATTTGGAATTCTCGGCGCTTGAACTGGAACTTGGAACAGGGAGAATGCACCAGATCCGCCGCCATCTTGCGATGAACGGCAACCCCGTTCTGGGCGACGATAAATACGGCGATTTTTCCCTGAACAAGCGGCTGAAAAAAGAAGTCGGTCTTAAACGCCTGCTTCTTCACGCCTGCGCGATGATTATAAAAGACGGGTATAATTTGAGTATAATAGCAAATTTACCGGAATATTTTGATTTATATATACAAAAAAACCACAAATAGATATAATAAACCCACAATGAAGGCGATAAAACAGGTAATCCCGGTTTTAACAATCCTCTTTCTGGTTTTTACAGGCTGCCAAAAACCAGCCGGACACGAGGTCTTCACATCCGCTTCACCTAACGCCATACATCCGCAGCAGTATCAGTACGATTCGTTTATAGATATTCCGGGCGTAACAGACGAAGAAATAAAATCCATAGAAAACCTTAAAAAGCAGTTTAAATCGTTCACTTACGGCATGATTATCACTCCCGAAACATTTATTAATCAGCACGGAGAAATCGGCGGCTTTTCAAAATATGTCTGCGAATGGCTGACAGGATTAATAGGCATTCCTTTCACTCCGGCGCTTTATAACTGGAACGATCTTTACATCGGGCTTGAATCAGGGAAAATTGATTTTTCAAGCGAACTGACTCCCACAGCGGAGCGGAAAGAAATTTTTCTTATGACCGATCCAATCGCAGAACGCGCCGTTGTTTATCTGCAGATTGCAGGCAGTACGCCGCTTTTGGATGTTCCAAAGTACCATACGCCGCGTTACGCGTTTTTAAGAGACACATCTACAATAAATGATGTCGCCGCAAATACAAATATTGATTTTATCACAGTTCTTGTTGACAGCTACGATGAAGCTTACGAGGCTTTAAAAACAAGCAGAGCGGACGCTTTTTTTAACGAAGGCGTGGACGCCTATCTTGAGATCTATCCTGATTTAATATACAAAGAAGTCTTCCCGGTAATTTACAGCCCTGTTTCTCTTTCCACGGCGAACAGAAAACTTTCCGCTGTTATTTCGATTGTGCAAAAAGCGCTTAATAGCGGCGGCGTTCTTTATTTAACGGAATTATATAACACAGGATATCATGATTACCTGAAACACAAACTTTATATTCAGTTAACCGAAGAAGAAAAAAAATATATCAACAGCGCGCAGCCTATTCAACTCGCCGCGGAATACGATAATTATCCTATCAGTTTTTATGACAAGTATAAAAATGAATGGCATGGAATCGCCTTCGACGTGCTTCAGAGGGTGGAAGAGCTTACCGGGATAAAATATGAAATTGTAAATGATCAACAAACCGAATGGCCCGTGCTGCTTAATATGCTGGAAAACGGCGCGGCGGAGATGGTAACAGAACTGCAGTACAACGAAGAACACGATGAAGATTTTTTATGGCCGAAGTTATCCTATATGACGGATTATTACGCTCTTCTGTCAAAAGAATCGCTCATGAATATTAAAATTAACGAGATCCAGCACATGAGAGTCGGTTTATCAGCGGACACAGCTCAGGCTCACTTATTTAATAAATGGTTCCCAAGCCACAAGCAGGCTATAGAGTACGAAAACTCAAACGATGCGTTTGCCGCGCTTCAAAATGATGAAATCGATCTTTTAATGTCTAACCTAAGCCGGCTTTTAATGTATACCAATTTTTATGAACAAGCCGGATTCAAGGCAAATGTGATTTTTAATTATCCTGTAGGTCCTACTTTTGGTTTTAACAAAGACAAAAAATTATTGTGTTCGATCATAGACAAGTCTCTTTCACTGATCGAGCTTGAGGAAATATCGGGACACTGGATGAGAAAAACATACGACTACAGGGTTAAACTGGCGCAGGCGCAGATACCGTGGTTCATAAGCGTATCTATTTTAATTCTGTTCATACTTATCTTCATGCTGATAACGGCGCAAAAATACAAACATCAGGGGAAGCAGCTTGAAAAACTTGTGCAGGAACGCACCTATGAGCTTCACAATTCTCAGCTGGAACTTGAAGAAGCGCTGGACGGCGCGCAGTCGGCTAACCGCGCCAAGTCGGTGTTCCTTGCCAACATGAGCCACGAGATCCGCACGCCGATAAACGCGATTGTAGGCATGACCGCGATCGGTCAAAACGCCGATGACATTGAACGCAAAGATTACTGCTTTACAAAAATTGAAGGCGCGTCCCGCCACCTTCTTGGCATTATTAACGATGTTCTTGATATGTCAAAAATCGAAGCCAACAAATTCGAATTGTCTCCCGCGGAATTCAATTTTGAAAAAATGATCCAGCAGGTTGTAAATGTAATAAATTTCAAGATTGAGGAGAAGCAGCAGAAATTTACAATTCAGATCGATCAAAATATTCCAAAAAATCTGATCGGAGACGATCAGAGACTTGCGCAGGTTATAGCGAACATTCTTGGCAACGCGATAAAGTTTACGCCCGAAGGCGGGTTAATTTCTCTTAGCGCGTATATCATGGAAGAAAAGGACGGGCTTTGCACAATACAGATAATGATCAGCGATAACGGGATTGGCATAAGCCATGAACAGCAGTCCCGTCTGTTCCAGTCATTCAATCAGGCGGAAACCACTATTGTAAGAAAGTTCGGCGGAACGGGACTTGGGCTTACCATTTCTAAAACAATCGTAGAAATGATGGACGGCAAGATTTGGATCAATTCAGAACTTGGAAAAGGAGCGACTTTCTTCCTGACAATTAAAGTGAAGCGCGGCGAGGAAAAACCGCAGGAAGAAAAAAACGACGCCGTAAATTCATTGGATGTAAAATTGGAAGACATTTACGCGCTATTAAAAAATAAGCAGATACTGCTTGTGGAAGACATGGAAATTAACAGGGAGATTGTTATTGCGCTTCTTGAGCCCGTCGGTCTTAACCTCATACAGGCTCATAACGGGGTGGAGGCGCTGCAGAAATTCAAGGAAACGCCTGATAAGTTCGACGCGATATTGATGGATGTTCAAATGCCCGAAATGGACGGGTATGAGGCTACGCGCAGACTCAGAACGCTGAACTTCCCAAAAGCCAAGAAAATCCCGATTATCGCCATGACAGCGAACGTGTTTCAGGAAGATGTTGAAAGGTGCCTGAAAGCGGGGATGAACGATCATGTCGGCAAACCCCTGAACATAGAAGAAGTATTAAACAAACTATACGTTTACTGCAGTTGACTTAAATACGTATTTTTTCCACAATTGAGCTAATGGCAGTCAGCAAGCAGCAAGTTCCTGTATCACGGCAAAAACTTGAAAGCCTAAGTACAGACGAATTGATCAAACTAGCCGATGATAACGGCATTGACATTCCTTTCGCGCTGGAAAGGATTTTCATAATCGAAGAACTTTTGGAATTGTTTAGCACGGACAAGAAAGAAATCTCATCTAATGACCTTGAACCAAGCCCTACCTACCCGGAAACCGCGGTATTGCCCAAACAATACAATATCTCGTACATCGATGTGATTATAAGGGATCCGCTTTGGGTATTCGCGTTTTGGGAAGTAAAAAGCCACGACAGGGAAGTTCATGAAAATGCCGCAGGTTTTATCGGTTATTGTCTGCGCGTAATTCCGCTGAACGAAGAAGGAAAAGAATCTCCTGACGATAATTCATTTACAGTGCCGGTTGATATCGAAGACTGCGCAAGATACCTTGGGCTAGCCGAACATTCGTCGCTTGACTGGAAATCGCCCGCCGCGGGATGTTACGCGGTAAAACTCGAAGCGATGCGCGGCAAATCATTGCTGCCGATCGCGTCATCAAAACCTTTTTACCTTCCAAAACTAAATGAAAATATAACATTCGTAAACCTCAACCGTAATCCGTTAATTCACCTTTCCGGAGTGAAGGATTTGGAAATAATCAAAAACACGGATCGCCAGTCCAGAGTAAAGAGGAAGTAGTTATGGAGTTCCGTTACGCGATTTCGCTGGTGCTTGAAGCTCATCTTCCATTTGTAAGAGAATTTAAAAAGGATGATGATCTTTCAATATCGGGAGAAGAAGAGCGGTTTTTTGAATATATCTCCGAAACGCTTCTTCCGCTTCTTGAAGCGCTGTTCAGGCTGGACAGCGATCATGTGCCGTTCAAGCTGGCAATGGTAATTTCTCCGATTCTGTGCCACCTGTTATGTGACGAGCATTTTCAGAAAAAATACCTTTCCTATCTTGATAAGCAGATTGAATTCGGCAAACAGGAGCTGGAACGCACCGCGAAACAGGACGATTTAAATAAACTGGCGCAGATTTATTACGATATTATCACGGCGAAAAAGAATCTGTTCACGGAAAAATACGAAAAAAATCTTTTAAAAACTTTTGATTTTTACAGACGCAAAGGAAAACTGGAAATTCTTGCAACCTGCGCGACTCACGCTTTTTTGCCCTTCGTCAGCCATAACGCGGAATCATTGCAGGCGCAGATGGAAATTCCCGCCGCTGTTTACAGAAAACATTTTGCCGGAAACCCTCAGGGGTTCTGGCTCCCGGAGCTTGGATGGACTGCGGCATTGGAGCCGTATTTAAAAGCGTATAATTATTCCTATACAATCGTGGACAGCCACGGACTTTTATTCGGAGATCCCGCGCCGGAAAAGGGAAGTTTTTTCCCTGTAAAAACACCTAACGGAACTTTTATCCTTGCAAGGGATCATTATGCCGTTAAGGAAATAGAAAAAATGGCGGCGGATGAAATTTACCGCGACAACGATCATGACGCGGGTTACGATCTTCCTTCCGAAACTGTAAAGCCGTTCTCGGGCGCGGAAGGAGAAAGGCATAAAACAGGTTACGATTATTACACCTGCGCAAATTCGATATACGATCCTAAGGCGGCGTCCGACAAAGTAATGGAACACGCTAAAAAATTCATCAGTAAAACCGCGGAAAGACTTGAAGAAGCTTCCAAACATATGAAAGAACCGCCGATAAGCCTTTATGCGCAGGAATGCGGATTTTTCGGCCGCACATGGCACGAGGGGCCTGAATTTATCGAAGCGCTTTTCAGATGCGCGGCGGAACACAACGGACTTCAATTTGTCTGCCCCGGCGAATATATTTACAATCAGGAAACCTCATCGCTGCAGGTTGTATCGCCGGAATTTTCATCGAGCGGAGAAAACGGTTACGCGGAAACATGGCTTGACGTTTCCAATGACTGGATATACCGCCACCTCTACCAGTCAATGGACAGAATGACGGAACTTGCCGAGCGTTTCCCCGATGACACAGGTTTAAAAGAGCGCGCGCTGAATCAGGCTGCGCGTGAAATTCTTCTTGCGCAGTCTTCTGACTGGCCTTCGCTTTTGTACAGGCAGGATTCAACAGAGTACGCGCGTCATCAAACAGAAAACGCGCTTCGCAACTTTACAACGATTTATGAAGCGCTTGGCAGCAACTATATCAGCACAGAATGGCTTACAAACCTGGAAAAAAGGCATAATATTTTCCCGAACATCAATTACCGCGTTTTCAGGCGCAAGAGATAGTTAAAAATCAAGTCTGTAAAGATCTTCGATGCGTTCTCTTAATTTTTCGCGCTCATCAAGCATGGTAAGGCTTTCTTTCGCAGGTTCGTATTTGGGATTTAATTTCAGAGCTTCCTCCCAGCATCTTCTTGCGTCTTCAATGTTTCCGCGCGAAAAAGCGTCAAGACCTAAAAGGTATAATTCATCAACGTTATCTGACAATTGACTGCGTCCTGAGTCGCCAAGATCCAAGCGCACGGCGAGGCTTATCCTGTTAAGCGGCTGCATAAACTGGGTGAGCAGATCCAAAGAATAATTTATATCAAAAGAAATTTTATTTAAGTTGACGGCGCTTCCAACGGTAACGCGGCTGCCTCCGGGTTTGTACATGAACCCCGCGCGCATGGATAAAAACGAAACAATGTTAGCGGAAATTCCCAAAGACGCGTACGGTGATTCGGAAAGAGAAATGTCAAATAAATTAAGAGGAAGGTTAAAATCAAACGCGATGGTGATTGGGCGCACGGGTTTGTACGAAAGCGCGGCGTTTACAACAGTGGGCAGAGCTTCGTCAAGAGCGGGAGGTCCAAGGTTTCTTACAACAACGGCGATTGACGTGTTTCTGTCTCTTGAAACATAACTTTTTAAAAGGTTAAACCGCGTAAGAAGACCGACATCCGCCATCACCATCGCCGCGGAGTTGGAAAGACCGGAGCCGCTTATTATCTGGTCAAAATTGTCGGTAAAATCCGGCATCGTTCTGAAAGCGCCTTTCACGTTAAACCCAAGAGAAACGCCTGAAAAATAATAACCTGAGAAAAAATTATAGGAAGCGTTTAAAATCGCCACACCCTCGGTGTAATAACCGCTGGAAACTCTTTCGCCGTAGTAGTTGTACTCGGTAAAGGGCATATAAAGCCATTTTGCGCCTGCGGCAAGCCCGAAATTTCCAAAACGGACCGCGTAGGCGGCGCCTTCAACCTTGGTGTCCGCTATCCAGTTGTTGTGAAAAAAGGCAAGTTCGGATTTTTTTAACATTGAAGAACCGGCAGGATTAAAATCGATAAAAGAAATATCGTCAGAAATCGCGGAAAACGCGCCTGCCATGCCTTCGGAATGTCCGCCAAGAGGAATATTTAACACAGGAAAGGCGGTTAGACCGGCATTTTCATCGGAATTATAAATACCGTTAAGATAATCCGCGATATTTCCGTAAGTTTCATGCCAATCAGCCGCCCGCAGAGGTGAAGAGAGAAGAAAAAATGCAAGAAAAACGGTAAAAACCGCCGCAATATTAAAACGAGTCATCGGTAATACATTATATATCGGAAAATATCGAAAAAAACAGTATATCCAAAAGGATCGCAGGGAAAATTACGATAATATAGTAAGTAATGAAAATGTGTGCGCCGCGGTATAAATTGGTAATATTAATAACTTTCGCGATTTTTCTGCTTTTTACCGCTGAAGCCGCGCTTTTCGCCGCCGGCGAAAGGGAGCCCGATCTTCTAAGGGCGGACGCTCTTATAAGCGGCAGGGAATATGAACAGGCAATCATGGTTTTAAGCGATTTCGCGAGGCGCAATCCTGAAAAATTCGATCTTGCGCAAAGGCGGCTGCGTAGGATTTACAAGTTACGCGACGATTTTAACCGCACCGCGGATGAATTAATACAAATTCTTTTAAACGACCCCGAAAACGATGAAAAAATTCTTGAACTTACAAGGCATCTTTACACTCTGGAAAAAGAATCCAGCCCGCTTATCGCGAATTATTTATCCAGCACAAGAGAGATAGCGCAGTTTAACGTAAACAGAAACAGACTGTTAAGTATTCTGGAAAGAAGCAGGGAATTTTTGGAAAAAGGCGAGTGCAATTCCGCCGTTCTTGTTTATGCCGAAGGCATGGACATTATGCGCGATGAATTTTTTACGGCAGGTTACGGAGTTTCTATCGAGAATGAAGTCCGCCGCGAAACGGAAAGAATGAACGCCGTCATTGCTTCATTTCAGCAGACAAGTTCGCAGATGGGAATAATTTCCGCCGATATGATCCGCGCGCTGAACGGCGGAGACATCGCCAGAATAAATGAAATAACGGGCAGGCTGACGCCCGCGATGGATCGTTTTATCGCGTTAAAACGTGAGTTGTACACAGTCGAAATCGCTTTTATCAGAATACTTAATCAAATCAGAATAAACGATCCAGAAATGATCGACCGCAACCATCTTTCGTTCATGCAAATTCTCCTTCACGGAAGATACGAAGATTTTACCCATACTCACGAAGGAATACTCGGCTCTTTTGACACTTACTGGAATAATTCGATCGGCGGCATCACAGCGGCCATTACCCAATTTATTAAAAACGCGAACTCAGCTTCTCTTGCGGCGTTCAACTCAGGCAATTACCAGAGCGCGATATCTTCGCTTGATAGAACTGAAAATTATACTAACCTTTCTCCCTTGTATTTTGAAAGGCACAGGCAGCTCTTTTCAGGCTCTACGGCGCAGACTGTCAATCTGTTTGCGAATAATATTCTGCGAAATGACATCGTTCCGTATCTTGAAATCCGTTCGATAAGCGCGGCTAACGCTTCTCTTCTGCAGGCGTCAAACTCAGGTCTGAACATGAATATAAACCGCTCGGCGCGCACGTTAAACGAAGAGCTGCAGACGCGAAACGGCATTATCGCAATGCAAAATACAATCAGCGGCATCAGAACTAACGCGTCTCAAATAAACGCGCAAATTTCGATTTATCATAACGCGGCTTACATTACAGACGCGCTTAGCGCGATTGAAAAGCTGTCTTCCTCGCTGACAGCGGAGGAACTGCAGTCGGCTCAAAGATATTATACAATTGCGCATAACAACATTCAACAGAGCCTCGCGTCAAGAAGAAGCGAGCTGGAAAAAAGCAGAAATTTTCTTAACGGAGAAAGCCGCACAAGCGCAAACGGCATTATAACAATTTTCCGCTATCCGGCGGAAGCGCTGGGTGAGTTAACCGCAATGCTCGCTGCGGTGAATTTAGACATTCAAAACGGCGGCGCTGTTATGGATCAGCACAGAAGCGAAACAGCCGCGTTTTCGTCTAACAGCGCCATTACAGCTTCACGCGGCGGACAGCAGAATGTGCTGAACGAGCTTAACAATGTCCGCTCTCAGGGTCTTGCCCTTGCGGAAACCGCGCGCAGCCGCTCAACTCAGGCTGAAGCGTACAGGCAGGACGGTGAAAGGCTTTTAAGGGAAGCGCAATCCGCTTTCCAAAGACAAAGTTACGATCTTGCAAGAGAAAGAATTCAAAGAGCGTCCGACCGTTTTAACGATTCGCTTGAAATACAGGAATCAACGGCTATCCGCCAGATCCGCGACACTCAATTAATAAATTTGGGTCAGCAGATCAATCTCGCGGAAAACGAAAATATAATCATCGAAGTGCGTAATCTTGTAAACGCCGCGCGCACATCCTATTTTAACGGCGATTTCCAGCAGGCGGAAGATTCGCTTACAAGGGCAAGAAACAGATGGCGCCTTACAAACCCCGATGAAAACGAAGAAATAATTTACTGGATGGGAATTGTGCGCACAGCTATGTCCGCTAACTCAGGCAGGATAATCCCAGCAACGGCGCCGCTGTATGCCGAGATGAGCCAGCTCTTAAGCCTTGCGCAGAGAAACTTTGAAGACGGCGTGCGCCATGTAAACTCAGGGCAGCGCGCTCTTGGAATCGCGAAATTTGACGAAGCGCGTCAGTTAACAAGAGAAGTAAGGCTGATGTTCCCTGTTAATCAGGAAGCGGGTATTCTTGAACTTCGTATCGAACAATTTTTGGACCCTGCGGCTTTCAACGCGTCATTTGAACAGCGTCTAAGAAATGCCGTTGCAGGCACAAGAGCGCGCTCCATCGAAGCGTTCGCTGATCTTCAAAACCTTGCAGAGTTAAACCCAAGGTATCCCAACATGAGGTCAATATTAACCCAGGCGGAAATCAGCATGGGCTACCGCCCGCCTCCGCCGAATCCCGCGAACATCGCGCGTTCCAGAGAACTTACAACCGCGGCGAGCCGCATTGTTGAAAGCAACACAAGAGCGCAATACGAAGTCGCTCTTGCGCAGTTAAACGAAGCTATTACTTTGAATCCAGAAAATACCGAGGCGACGCGGGTCAGAGACAGGCTTCTAAGCCGCATGAGCGTTCCCGGTAACCTCGTTCTTTCAAGCGAAGATGAAGCCGATTATCAGAGAGCGTTACGCGAACTGCAGGCGGGGAATAACCTTGTCGCGCTTACGCTTGTGGAAAGACTTATGCAAAATCCCAGTAACAGGAATATAACTAAGCTTATAGAATTACAACAGAGGATATTATCGGCGTTATGAGAAATATATACCAAATACAAAAATGTATGCTTCGAAATATTAGCGGGGGTCCTGCCGGCAGGCCAAGCGCGCCGTCTGTGCTGCGCATGAATGACACGCTTGCCTCCGGCACCCCACCGAGAGCGCATCGTGCATACATTTTTAAATTAGTAAAAATTTATCTAGTGACGATATTATTTATTATTTCGACCGGCGGAGTTTATGCTGTTGATTTTTTCTGGGAAGAGGCGGCGCCGTTTACTCAGAGGGCGGGAAAGTTTCCGATTAGCGCGCACTCTGATGATTTTTCCGTTATCGCATGGCAGGAAGTAAGCGCTAACAATATTTATGTTTATTTGGCGGTTAAGGAAGCCGGTTCGGATTGGGCGCAGAGGGGCGCGGTCGGAGGACCTTATGCGTTTCTTGGGACTGAACCATCAATACTAAGTCTTGTCGTTGACAGCAAGGGAAGGATTATTATCGCGGCGGCTCCGGGCGGGGCGCAGGCGGAAATATTGATTTCGGCTGACAGGGGACAGAGTTTCACCAAACAGATGGTTAACCTTGGAGCGGAAAATACTGTCGCGCCGCGGCTGTTTGTCCGAAGTGACGGAGGTTATCTTCTTTTTGTCACCCGTGGGCGGACGCAGTCCTTGTCGATTTATTATTCGCGTTCCGATGACGGAGTTACCTGGCAGCCGTTTGAATTTTTTACGCCGGAGAATACGCTGTCGCTTAACTTTTTACCGGCTCATGCAAGCGTTGGACGAAGAGATATCGTTTTCTTTCAATCGCTGATTATGGGCGTCGAATCGCTGTCTACATTCCAGTTGTTTTTTAAAACAAGCGACGACGGAGGTAAAACATGGACGCAGGCAAAACGTTTTACAGCTTTCAATGATCCTGTGATGCAGACTCAAGCCTCCGCGGATCAATTTGACAATCAAAGACCGCATTTGACGCGGCACGGTGAGAATCTGCTTCTGGTTTGGGAAAGGCGTTTTTCCAACAGATCGCCTCAGATTTACAGCTCCATTATTAATTCAAACGTAAATATAATCGGGCGCGTGGAGAGGGTCAACAGCATTGAAGCGTACTGCAACAATCCGATTGGGTTTATTCATGAGAATAACCCGACTGTTGTCTGGTTTGATAACCGCAGCGGAAATAACAGAGTTGTTCTTGCACAGAGGGGGGACTATGACTGGGAGAACCATCTGCTTTCAAGCACTTCCGCGGAAGCGTCTTTTGCAAGACCTGTTGTAAGCAGCGACGGAGCGTATATTTTCTGGCAGACAACTTCGCGTAACGCAGGGCGCATTTTTATTCTGGCTCCCGATTTTTCGGCGCCGAGTCCGAGGATCACCGCGGTAAACTTTACTCCGCAAAGAGCAAACCGCTCCGAAAGAGCGCGCGTTACATGGAATATCCCGGCGGATACTTCCGGCATTCTTGGATTTTCGTGGAGCTGGAGTCAGGATCAAAACGCCGCGCCGCCTGAACAGGTGATGATTTACAACATCGGCAATACGTCGAATTTAAATTTGGAACATACGGCTTCAAGCGACGGCTTGTGGTATTTCAGCGTGCGCGCGCAGGATTACGCGGGCAACTGGTCCGCGCCGTCAAGAGTTACGTTTAACAGGAAGAACACGCCGCCGCCGCAGGTAAAAATTCATGAGCCTGAAATTGACGCGAACGGCTTTCTGCTTTCCAACACTTTTAATTTATTATGGGATTCTTCAGCCGATCCGTACGCGGAAGGTTATACATGGAACCTGCAATTTTTGGGCGCGAATGAAAACGCGGCGATAACCGCTGCGCCTTCCAGAATAATGGGGACAAATACAAGCGTAAATTATTCAAATCAGGATGACGGCATCTGGGCGTTTTCCGTTTCCGCGGTTGATCAGGCGGGAAATATCGGGCAGCCGTCAAATATAATTTTTAGAACTAATAAATTTGTTCCGTATACAAGCGTAAGTTTCGTTGACGCGCAGCAGGATGAACAGGGAATTTTAACAATCAGGGTGTTAGGCCGCGGATTTTCAACAGGCGGGCTGATAGATTCGATTGCTCTGGAACGCGAAGGACACCCTGAGCAGCATGGAAGTTTTAACATTTTATCGGACAGGGAAATCGCGGGGCTTACGTTTGAAAATATGGATGAGGGCAGGTACAGGCTGCGTTTGCATCATTCTGTAAGAGGATGGTATACAGCCGACTCGTTTATTCCGGTCGCAAGAACAGGAACAGTCAAGTTCGGAGATTATTCAAAAGAATGGCGGCCGTCATGGCACATTGAACAGCGAAAATTAATAACATTTAATCCAATCATCGCGCTTGCCGCGCTGCTTTTAATTTTGTGCGCTCTTGGGTTAGCCGCAATGATCCGCGGACTTGCAGGAGTTATAACAGAAAGCGCGTTAGTCAAACAGGAAGCGCACGCAATTATTACAGGAGATTTTATGCCTATGGAAAAGAAACAAAAAATTGTGCAAATACAAAAAAAAGGAAGGGGGCTGCGGTTTAAACTCGCTTCGTTTACAGCCGGTCTTATTCTCCTTGTAGTATTAATGATCTCGACGCCGATGTACATTATGATGATCAATACGCAGCAGCAGACGCTGCTTAGAAGTTTGTGGGATCGTTCAAGCGTATTGCTCGAAGGACTCGCTTCCAGCGCAAGATCGTATCTGCCGATGGCGCTTCAATCCGCGGGAGAACGCGGCGCTCTTGAGTTAATGTATCTTCCGGCGCAGTCCGCCGCTCTTGATGAAGCGCAGTATATCACAATCACAGGCTACGGTCTTAACTCAATACATACAAATCATATCTGGGCGTCTAACGATCCCAATGTTGAATCTAAAATCGACACAACCGAACTTCACCCCGGCGTTTCGCGCTTTAACGACGCTCTCGATCCCTTCTATGAAGAAATCGCAAGTGAGCTTAACGCGCGCGCTCAAAAGGAAGCGGGAGAACTTTCCAACACCATTTCAGGAATGACAGAAGAATTCCTTTCTCTCGCGCTTCGCACCGACGCGGCGGGAGAGCGTATGCGCAGCGACATACAGGTGACAATTAACTCGCTTGAATTAAAAGTAAACGAGATACTTACGGCAATTTCAGGAGAAATCGGCTCGTACCCCGAGTTTCCGCGCAACAGAATAAGCGGCACAGGAGACGGAAAGTATATTTTATACAAACCGATCATGTACCGCCAAAGAGCGGATAACAATTTCTTTCGAGGTTTAATCAGGCTGGAAGTTTCGACAGAATCAATCGAGCGCGAAATCAATTATGGGAAGATGAGAGTCTTAACAACAATCGTAATTGTCGCCATCGCGGTACTGTTAATCGGAATAACAGGCGCGTTTATTTTCGCGACTTTGATAATCAAACCGATTAAAAACCTTGTGAAACATATCGAAATGATCCGCGACACCGAAGATAAATCCAAACTTGCGGGTCAGGATATAAAAATCAACACAAAGGATGAAATCGCAATCCTTGGAAATACAATCAACGACATGACCCACGGACTTGTAAAAGCCGCTCTCGCAGCCTCCGATTTGAACATCGGTAAGGAAATTCAAAAGAAATTTATTCCTCTGGAAATGGATTCAAGCGGAAATAAGCAAAGTAATGGATCAAAAAATACGCCAAACCTCGATTTCTTCGGTTACTACGAAGGAGCGAAAGGCGTATCGGGAGATTATTTTGATTATCAGGATCTGGACGGGCGTTACTACGCCATTATCAAGTGCGACGTGGCAGGCAAGGGAATTCCCGCCGCTCTGATCATGATTCAGGTAGCGACAATGTTTTTAAATTATTTTAAACAGTGGAAGCCAAACGCGAAGGGAATGCACATAGAAGAAGTTGTTTATCAGATAAATGATTTTATCGAAGCGCTCGGTTTTAAAGGACGATTCGCCGCGTTCACTCTCTGCCTCTTTGATTCACAGACAGGAGTCGTTCGTTTCTGCAACGCCGGCGACAACATCATTCATTTATACAGTCAGGCTGAAGGAAAAAAGAAAACTCTCACTCTGCCGCAGACTCCGGCGACAGGCGTGCTGCCAAACTTTATGATTGAATCAACAGGCGGCTACAAAGTTCAAACTGTAACAATTGACAAGGGTGACATTCTTCTGCTCTACACTGACGGCATCGAAGAAGCAAAAAGAAAATTCCGCGACGACAAATTCGCTGAAATACTCTGCGCTGAAGGACCGAATGACACGCCCCACGAAAACCATCTCTGCGGACAGGCCGACGAAGAAATGACCCCTGAGCGCGTCGAAGCGATTATCAACGCGGTAATGGCGCGTAAAGTTTACACATTGCGAAAATATCACAATCCCGAAGGAGACGTCGAACTTCAATTTGATTTTTCATCCTGCGAAGGCACCGGAGAAAATGTAATAATGGCGATGGTATCGGTGGAAAAAATGTTCCGCTGTTACAAACCGGCGGATGCGGGAGAAGACTCCCGCGTATTGGTGGATAAAAAGGTCGATGAATTTCTGAAAAGCCACTTTTTACAATACAGACGTTATTGTTCACATACAAGAGAATATCCTGAAAATCCCGCGTATATGTATTATACTCATATTAGGGAGGACGAACAATACGACGACCTTACCATTCTGGGAATAAAACGAAAATAAGGAGAAACAGTAGAATGACATTTAGCGAAAGAATGAAAGACCTGCTGGAACAAGGCTGGGCTGTATCTAAGGACTTAGCCATGAAAGCCGGCGCAAAAGCCCAGGACCTCGGTGAAAGAGGTCTATTGATGTGGGACATCAAACAGCTCGAAAATCAGGCTCAAAAATGCCTGACCCGCCTTGGGAACGAAGCCTACATCGCCTTTACAGAGCGGAATCAGACAACGCTCGAACGCGAGGCGACAGAATGCAGCACCCTGCTTGCCGAACTCGCCAAAATCAAAGATCAGATTGAACAGAAAGAAAACGAGTTAAAACTGCGAAAATCGGTATAGACAGAAACCGGGAGCGTAAACCGGCGGTTGAAGTTCAACTACTTGATTTTTTTATCGATTTTATTTACAAATAGATATGCAATTTTGATGCATTGGGCCGCTAGCTCAGTCGGTAGAGCATCGCCCTTTTAAGGCGGTGGTCGGAGGTTCGAATCCTGCGCGGCTCATAGGAATTAAATCAAAAGAGACTTCATCAATTGATGAGGTCTTTTTTATTGCCCGAAAAACTTTAGCAGGATTCGAAACGGAGCCGCGACCCCTGAGGACGCAAGGGCGTCCGACGGGGTAAACCGGCAGGGATGCCGGTTTAGCGGCGTAGACGGCCTGGAAGGAGCAAACAGGATGTTTGCGACTGGAAGGCGAATCCTGCGCGGCTCATAGGAATTAAATCAAAAGAGACTTCATCAGTTGATGGGGTCTTTTTTATTGCCCGAAAAACTTTAGCAGGATTCGAAACGGAGCCGCGACCCCTGAGGACGCGAGAGCGTCCGACGGGGTAAACCGGCATGGAGCCGGTTTAGCGGCGCAGACGGCCTGGAAGGAGCAAACAGGATGTTTGCGACTGGAAGGCGAATCCTGCGCGGCTCATAGTAATTAAATCAAAAGAGACTTCATCAGTTGATGAGGTCTTTTTTTTATTAAAAAACGCCTGACAGGATAAAAGAGCTATAAAATGAATCCTCCACAGCCAGTTTTCCACAGGTTTTGCACATTACTAATATTTGTTTTTTAGCAAAAGGTATGATATAGTAATTCTATGAATCTAAAAACAGTGATTACAACAGATACTATTGACCTCAACCTGAAGGGCTCCACAAAAAAAGAGATTATCAATGAATTGCTTGATATTCTTGTCAGGACAGGAAAGATACAGGACAGGGAGGCGGCATTAACCGCAGTAATGGACAGGGAGGAAAAAATGTCCACCGGAATGAAGCACGGGATTGCCATTCCGCACGGAAAATGCGCCGCTACCGAAGATTTAGTCGCCTGCATCGGTATTTCAGAAAAACCGGTCGATTTTGATTCTCTGGACAAACAGCCATGCAGAATTTTTATAATGACTCTTTCTCCTGTGGAGAAAACAGGGCCTCATCTTCAATTTCTTGCGGAAGTCAGCCTTTTATTTAAAAGCAGCGATAAACGCGATCAAATATTGAATGCATCAACGCCTGAGGAAGTTCTGGAAATATTAGCAGAATAATACGCGGTTCTTTCAGTGAAACGCACGGTTATCGCGGAGAAACGTAAAGATGCGTATAAGCAATAATTTAATTCTGGACGATCAAGGAAGAACATTGATCCTTCGCGGGGTGAATCTTGGGGGAGACTCAAAGATTCCCTTCGCGGGAGACTCGCTGGATACTCAGAATGTTTCGTTTATCGGAAGACCTTTTCCCGCCGAAGAAGCGCAAAGCCACTTTCAGCGGTTAAAAAAAGCAGGCATGACTTTTCTGCGTTTTATCGTAACATGGGAAGCAATTGAACATGAAGGTCCCGGCATTTACGACGAAGCGTATCTAGCGTATCTTAGAAAAATTTTACAGGCGGCGGAAAAAGAAGGCATTTCAGTTTTTATAGATCCTCATCAGGATGTTTGGAGCCGCTGGACAGGCGGAGACGGCGCGCCGTCGTGGACAATGGAAAAACTTGGAATGAACCTTGACAACTGCGACGCCTGCGGCGCGGCGGTTACAAAACAGCGCTTTAATGTTAATTACGCGAAACCATACGCGAAAATGATCTGGCCAAGCAATTACAACCGTTATGTGACATCGACAATGTTCAGCCTTTTCTTCGCGGGGTTAACGTATGCGCCTGATTTAAATATTGAAGGCGAGAATATTCAATGCTGGCTGCAGAACCGTTACATTGCCGCTTTTAAACACGCGCAGCGCCGTTTAAAAAACCTCCCGGCGATCGCAGGATGGGGTTCTATGAATGAACCTCATTTTGGTTTTATCGGACACAAAAATCTATCGCGATCCGAAAACCCGCTGATTCCGTCAGGACCGCGTCCAAGCCCGTGGCAGTCAATCTGCGCCGCTTGTGGGTATACGCAGAAAGTTCCCGTTTACAGCCTTCTTTCGGCAGGTAAAACCGCTTCGCGTTACGAGACATTTAATCCGCGCGGGATTTCGCTTTTTAAAGACGGATACTCGTGCCCGTGGAAACTGTCAGGCGTCTGGCAGGACGAAGGCGGCGCGCCGAGGTTATTAAATGAAAAACATTTTAGCCTCTATCAGGGACGCCCCGCAAATTTCGCAGATGACTTTTTAAAACCCTTTATTGTCAAATATATTGACGCGATGAAACAAGCCGACGAACGCTCTCTGTTTTTTATAGAAGGTTTGCCTCATTGCACAAAAGAAGAATCGCATCCATCATGGAGTAAAAAAGACAGCGAAAACGCGGTAAACGCATTTCATTGGTACGACGGATTTTCTCTTTTTACAAAAAGTTTCCGTTCGTGGTTTACAGTGGATACTGACAAATATAAATTTATTTTAGGAAAGAAAAATGCCGCTGCGTTTTTTTCCAAATGTCTTTCGCAAGCAATTGACCTGACAAAAAAGAAAATGGAAAATATTCCATGTCTTCTTGGCGAGTTCGGTCTTGCATTCGATTTAAACAACAAAGCCGGATTTGAAAAAGGCGATTACAAACTCCACGAAGAAGCGTTATCGATGTACTACGACGCGATAGACAAAAACCTGCTTCATTCTACAATTTGGAATTATTCCGCAAGCAACACAAACAAAAACGGCGACAGCTGGAACGAAGAAGACTTATCGATCTATTCAGAAGGAAAAGAACGCGCGCAAGCGGGCTGGAAACGCCCCTACCCCATGGCAACAGCCGGCAAACTGCTTTCTTTTAATTGGAATAAAAAAAACAAAAAGTTTACCTTTACTTTCATACCTGATAACAACATAAAAGCGCCTACGGTTATTTATCTGCCCGAGTATTTATCAGGTTCATCTGTAAAAATTGAAACAGCATTAAAGTGGGAATATGTTAAAGAAGAACAAAAACTTTTTATTTATAATGATGATGGTAGAGAGGAGACGACGGTTACTGTCACACTGCGGAAGTAACTGATATGTTTTTAACATGTTTTCTCTTAATTGTCTATTTTTTCATAATGTAATGCGCAATCAAACTTTTATTAACAATAATCATTTTATTATGAAGTTGTAAAAATACATATGATCATTATAGACATACACTACAGGATACACAATCTGTTAAAGAGGAATAAAAACTTTCTGTTATATCCTATTATTTTTCTAGAAAATCAGCCAGTTCAACTAATTCAAGATGGACAGTTTTTATTTTCTTTTCGCTATGAAGTTCTATTGGAAACCATTCTTTGGCTATTTCTCTTAAAAAATCGGCTTTGTGTACAATGGAATGACCTTCTTTTAATATTTTATAAAGTTCATCCTGATCCACCTCTCCGACGCCTTCTTTACCCATTTTTGATTGTTCAGAATTCATTGCAGCTAATCCGCATCTATATGCATAGACCAGGGCTTCTTCAAGATCAGTAAAATCAGTGCCGGCTACATTGATACTAAAATCTAATTTAGTCGCTATATGAAGCTGAATACTCTTATCTTTGAATTTACCGATTGTTTTATTATCTACTTTATTTAACATGCTGATTTTTTGGGCCATATTTTTACTCCTTTATAACTCCAAGTTTTGTCCGCTTTTACTTTATGGCTTATTGTACACTAAATGTCGATTTTTGTCAAATATAATAATAAATTATGTAAACTTTTTCCAAAACTCCATTGAACATTAGGAAAATGCAAATATTTCAAGGCAGTTGGTGTACCGTTGTCCACAGGCACACCATAAAAATTAGGTGGCTGCTGCTATTGCGTTATAAATATTTTACCATTCTTTAGGTTTATTATACGGAGGAGTTATATTAAAAGTTTCTCCTGAAGGTTCTATTAAATAAAAACCGTTATTTAACGCGTATTCTCTTTCGTCAGATTCAATTACAACCCCTGCAACTGCTCCTAAAAAATGGCGATTGTCACCGCGTAAATCAGCAAATATACGCATTTTTTCCATGCGCTTTATATGTTCATTTATATCGCTAATGGTAAGTTTTGTTTTAATTTCAACAAGCATAGCGGTATCGCCGTTCTGTAAAAAAACATCAACTTGAAAATGAATATTGTTTTTATGATCATTAGCTTTAAAATTTGAACTTACCGTTTGAAAGTCTAAACCCATATCATAAAGTTTATCCTGAAGATTAGGGGCGATCATATATTCCACAACTTCGCCAAAACGATTGGTAAAATCACCAAAGCGTTTGCCTATTTCTTTTATTTGCCGATCGGTTTCTTTCATCTGCCGATCGGTTTCTTTTTGTGATTCTTTCATCTGCCAAGCTGTTTCCTTCTGTTGTTCCCGATCTTCCATTAATGCCGCCCAGACTTGCTCAAAGTTCAAACCTCTAGGGTAATCTGTCTGTGTTTGTATATTTTCCATAACTAACCTCACATTAAGCCGCTTCTAGCGGCGATGTTAATCGTCGAACCAATGGTTCGCCGGCTCCGCGAAGCAGAGACGATAACTCCTGCTTATAATATACTACTTTTTAATGATTTTAAAAGCTGTTTCTCACAAAAAATGCCCCCTCCCTCCCAATAACCCAATCCCCCCCTTGTAAAATTCAAAAAAATGTGTTAGACTACAATTAATAAACGGGTTAGAGGTAGTGGAAGCCTGAAGCCCAAAAAACGCCTTTTAAGGAGGAGTT
>Ga0209755_10003097_pt1 | contig 21319 bp, 22 predicted proteins | sample TergutCo191P1_FD_187301 | JGI IMG/M metagenome (GOLD analysis project Ga0209755, IMG submission 187301) | Cornitermes sp. P1 segment gut microbial communities from Petit-Saut dam, French Guiana - Co191P1 (SPAdes) (version 2) | ecosystem: Host-associated > Arthropoda: Insects > Digestive system... | reverse complement strand
TCGCCTGCGCAATTTTTCGCTTCTCCCTTCTCTAAAAAAGTCTTCTCCCCTTTGAGCCTTCCCTCTCTCCTCCTCACCCTTACGCATATTTCCGCTGCGGACGCTCGCTTATGTGGCCTTTCTCATAGCGCCGACCGTGCGCTAATAATGCCCACAACGTCCGCGCCGTCTTGTTCGCTAACGCTACCACCGCTACGTTGCCAGAGCGCCTCTCCAACAGCCACTCCACCCACGGATTTCCGCCCCTCCGCTTCACTTGCTGCAATACACTCCTCGCGCCGTGGCGGAAATTCCTTCTTGAATGCAGCTACGCCCTTCTTCAATACCTCGCCGTATTCCGTCAGCAGCCCGCGTAAACAGTTTATCTGCGCCGTCCGAAATTTCACCAGCTGGCTGCGCATTCGGTGTTGCGCCATGCATTTCCGTCTTCACCGCCACCGCTTTGCTCGGTTGCTGCACCGCGCGTCATATCGCCTCCGCATCCGCTGCGTCATCCTTGTTGCGAATGTTGAACGCCTTTACATATTGCGCTCACGCGGTGGCCCATTGTACTCAGCTGCCGCGCCCAATGGTGCGCGCCGCCGCACGCCTCCATGCCTATGAGGCACGGCGCGCGGCCTTCGAAAAATTTCAGAAACCGCGCTCGCTTCAATTGCTTGTTCACCACCTCCCCCGTCTTCTCCTCAATAAAATGCACCTGGGAAACATTCTTTGCCGTGTCCACTCCAACGAGTGTAAGCTTCATGTCGTGCTCCTTCGTGCTCGTTGTTGGTAAAACTTCAGGGCTTCTTTGGGCTCTTCAAAGTCGTTAGCCCAGAAGGAGCACACTTTAACTCTCCCGTGCTCCCTCGGGGAGATGCTTATTTCATTCGCCGGTTCCCGTTAGTACCGGTTCTCAGCCTGTTTGGGCCGTCACTTTGTTGGCCTTCAACCGGTGTCGCCTGGCCTCCTTTCAAGCGCAGCGGGGAGCTGCCATGCCTGAAGGAAAGCTGAGCAAAGACGAGAAAAATACATTGCGTGCCATCCGCGAGCATTTGGCCCGCCTCAAACAAAGCGGCTATTCGCATGCCGGCATTGTCGTTGAGCAGGTGCTGGTTTTGTTGGAGCTCCAAAATGTCAAAATTTGGCTTGAAAGCATTGGTGCGGCGCTGGGAGGGGTTGTTGAGTTTATTCAGCAAGAACGCAGGGGTGCAGCTTGGCAGCTGGGTGTTATTATTCGCGACTTGGAAAGGCTTACCTCCAACCTCCAACACTCCCAGGCAGGCCAAGACACTCTACGCGCTGCGCCCCAATACCCAACCACAAAAGCCCCCCAGGTTGTCTCCCTGAAAGCCTTTGAAATTCTTTCCCTATTGAAGCGCATACAGCGGTATTTTCAGCTGGTGAGGCCACCCTTTTTCCCAGTTTGCTTGACACAATGTCAACTTGTAGGCTGACATTATGTCGCGTTTTATCGACAATTTTCCCATATACGGAGCAAAATAAGGATGTTTTTGAGTTGGAGATGCCGAAGCCATTGGAGATGGTGATGAAGAAGTAGCCGGAATAAAACAAATAAAGCAGATGTTGGAAATGAAATGGTATCCAAATACAGAGGAATTAAGCATTCCGATTGACTGGTTTCTGGGGTTGTTTTTAGAAGCTAAAGAAAGAATGGGTCACAACGGAAACTGTAATCAACTCCGACAATGAAAGAAGAGCTTCTCCAGCGCTTTCCAAGGGGGTTTTTTCTCAGCATAGAGGGCGGGCGGGCCGCGGGGAGGTTATGGGCGTGGACCGGCGTCCAAAATTTGAACGCTTCAGAGGTGTCCTCTCATGGGCTAACCACCTTATATTCCATAGGAGCCGCGTGGAACACATTTTGCGTAGCCTGCTCAACATGAAACTTTCACCCGCAAGGAAGACTATTTTAGGCAGGCTAGGCATGAAACGAGGCTGTCTCACACCAGCAAAGTTGCAAGCCGGGCGTCTAAAATCCGCAAATGGCATAGACAAATTTTTTGGAGGGGTGGCCAAGCAAACCAAAACCTCTTCCAAGGCCGCATCGTCGGCGGCAAAACCCAAGAAGAAAGGTCTTTTTTCAAAAATTTGGAGCGGCATCAAAAAGGCAGTCAAAGGCATTGGAAAGGCATTTAAAGCGGTAGGCAAAGCCATCCTCAACCCAGTCAAAACAGTGGTAGGGGTGGCCAAGGGCATAGGCAAAGCCATCTTCAACCCAGTCAAAACAGTGGTAGGGGCGGCCAAGGGCATAGGCAAAGCCATCTTCAACCCAGTCAAAACAGTGGTAGGGGCGGCCAAAAGCATAGGCAAAGCCATCTTCAGCCCAGTCAAAACAGTGGTAGGGGCAGCCAAAAGCATAGGCAAAGCGGCAATAAATACCGGCAAGAAGCTGTTTGCAAATTTGGTGAGCAAGGCAGGCTTTTTCTTTCCAAGGCGGTTATAAAACAAGGCAATTTTGGGGCCATAGAAGGGTTTAACTTCAAATGGCCCTTTGTGGTGGGCAGCACCATTTATGTGCCCTATGGGGCTGTTGCTTTTTCGCCCATTGGGGCGGGGTTCTGTTGCCAACTGACAATGTTTTTTTGGGCCTGCGGCCCGGGCCATTTTTTGGAAAGGGTTCTTTTCGCCCTTCGGGCATTGTTCTTTCCTGGGCCTGCGGCCCGGGCTTTTTTTCCCTCCGGGCATTTTGCCTCCGGCGGGGAACTTTTTGCTCGCCCAAAAAGTTCCTCAAAAACGGCTCCCTCCGGTGGCCCTGCGGGGCCTTGGCCTCACTTGCAACCCTCTTGGAGCTTCCCTCCTCCGCGCCCATCAGCGAGGGTCGCGGGACACTGTGCAAAACTTGGAGGGTGTCAGCAGTGCCGTTTGAAGCCGCCTCGAAACATACGCCTCACTCGCAACCCTCTTGGGGCTTTCCTCAGCTGCGCCCATCAGCGAGGGTCGCGAGGCCACGTGCAAAATATGGAGGGTGTCAGCAATGCTCTCTGCATTCAACCTCGTGTCTTCGACACGAGGCTTTCAAATAGCTCATATGACAACTTTGCATTACTTTATGTCAATCCACGAGTTGACAGAAAGCAACGCAAACTAGACACTCCAACAACATTATAGAGCCGCCTGCTGAAAGCAGGCGGTTGGCTTCAAAAGTTGCTGCTGACATGCTCCAAGTTTTTATACAGTGTCCCGCGACCCTCGCTGATGGGCGCGGAGGAGGGAAGCTCCAAGAGGGTTGCGAGTGAGGCCAAGGCCCCGCAGGGCCACCGGAGGGAGCCGTTTTTGAGGAACTTTTTGGGCGAGCAAAAAGTTCCCCGCCGGAGGCAAAATGCCCGAAGGGAAAAAAAGCGCGGGCCGCAGGCCCAGGAAAAAACCCCGCCCGGAGGGCGAAGAGAAACATTTCAAAAAATGGCCCGGGCCGCAGGCCCAAGAAAAACATTCTCAGTTAAAGAAACCCCGCCCGGAGGGCCAAAAGAAACACCTAAGGAAGGGGTTTCAAAAGCCGCTCCAATATTTCGAGTGCTGCTGGGAGGCGAGAAGCGTCCGTTGCCCCGGCTTGCGCCAAGTCGGCCTTCCCCCCTCCTGTCCCTCCCATGGCCTCGGCCATACTTTTAATAAGCTCCGCCGCCCTAAACCCTTTGGCGACGACGTCCGGGGTTGCTGCCAAGAGGACAATGGCCTTGTTGTCAGGAGTGGTGCCTGTGAGGGCGACAAGGCCGGACTTCATTTCGTCGCGGTATTTGTCGGCAAGCGCCCGCATGGTTTTGGGCGTAATGGTGCCCAGGTTTTGGCTAATGAGGCGAATGCCTGCAATTTCTTTCATGGTTGTCTTGGCCTCTTGAGTGGAAATTTGTGAGGCCACCAGGGACAGCTCAAGGCGCTTTTCAAACTCTTTCATGCGTTTTTGAATGTGCAGCATGCGGGTGCTGAGCTCCCTGGGGGGGGCCTTGGCAATTTCTGCTGCGCGTTTGAGCTCCTTCTCCATGTCGCGCAGCCAAGCAAAAGCTTTGGCGCCGGTGAGCGCCTGAATGCGCCGCACACCTGAGGCGATGGAGGACTCGGCCACAATTTTGAAGAGCCCAATGTCACCCGTACGCTGCGTATGCGTCCCCCCACACAACTCCTTGGACTCCGGGTGGACGCTGACCACCCGCACCGTTTCTCCATATTTTTCACCAAACAGGGCCACCGCTCCCTCCGCTTTGGCCTGTGCAAGCGGCATGAGTTGTGTTTGCGTGGCCTCATTCTCGCAAATCCACCGGTTGACACAGTCTTCAACCGCTTCCAGTTGCGAAAGCTCCGGGGCCGCAAAATGCGTATAGTCAAAACGCAGGCTTTCAGGGCTGACGACGGAGCCGGCTTGTTTGACGTGGTTGCCGAGGACATTTTTGAGTGCTTTGTGCATGAGGTGCGTTGCCGAGTGGTTGGCTTGAGTGGCTTTGCGCGACTCGGCATGGACTTGCAGGTGGACGGTGTCGCCTACGTTGAGTATTCCACGGGAGAGGGAGAGGGGGTGCAAGGTGAGGGTGTGTACAGGCCGGGTGGCCGCGGCAATATGGCCGGCGGCGTTGGTACTCTCCATCTGCCCCTCGTCTCCAACCTGGCCGCCGGATTCGCCATAGAAGGGGGTTTGCTCGAAGACGACTTCCACGGAGTCAGGGGCGTTGGCGCTTGTGAGTTGTCGGTTGTTTTTGAGAATGGCGAGGACTTTGGTTTGGCAAGAGAGTTGCGCATAACCGACGAAGGTGGTGGTGGCCAAGGTTTTTGCAAGTTGCAAATAGGTTTCATGCACGGCCGTTTCGCCGGAGCCTGAAAACCCAGTACGGCCGCGTTGCTGCTCCATCTCCTCCTCCCAGCCGGCCATGTCAACCTCATAGCCGCGCTCTCCTACAATGGTTTGCGTCAAGTCACTTGGGAACCCGTGTGTGTCATGCAGGAAGAAGAGGGTTTTGCCGGAGAGGACTTTTTGGCCGTTTTTTTGGAGTGCCTCAAGCTCCTCATCAATTTTTCGCAGGCCTTTTTCGAGGGTATTGCGAAAGGACGCCTCTTCATGGCGTGTTGCTTCTGTCAAGAGGGAGCGGTTTTCTTGCAACTCGGGATAGACTTCCCCCATGAGCTCCACCACTTTTTCAACCACCTGGTGGAAGGCGACGGTTTGCAGGCCGAGTTTTTCCGCATGGCGGATGGCGCGCCGCATAATGCGACGAAGCACATAGCCGCGCCCCTCATTGGAGGGGAGGACGCCGTCAGCGACGAGGAAGGCAGTAGCGCGGGCATGGTCCGCGAGAATGCGCATGGAAGCATCATCCGTTTCTGCGTTGCCATAGCGTTTGTTTGTCAGTTTGGAAATTTTTCCGAGCAAGGGGGAGAACAAGTCAGTGTCATAGTTGGAGGCTTTTTTTTGTACGACGGCAGTCAAGCGCTCCAAGCCTGCGCCCGTATCAATGGAAGGTTTGGGCAGGAGGAGCAGCGGGCTGTCCTTGGTTTTCCGCTCAAACTGCATGAAGACGAGATTCCAAATTTCAAGCCAGTTGTCGCTTTCGCCCGGCAAGTCCGTCTCTTTGGGGCTTATACCCGGGACATAGAAATAAATTTCAGAGCAAGGCCCACAAGGCCCCACATCCCCCATGGCCCAGAAATTGTCTTTGAGTCCAAGGCGGTGGATGCGGTTTTGGGGCACACCTACACGGGCCCATTCTTCGAAGGCCTCTTCGTCTGCAGCAATGCCCTCTTCGCCCTTAAAGACGGTGACGGCCAAAAGCTCCGTTGGGATTTTGAGGCATTGCGTCACATACTCCCAAGCCCAGGTGATGGCCTCTTTTTTGAAGTAGTCACCGAAGGAGAAGTTGCCGAGCATTTCAAAGAAGGTGTGGTGGCGTGCGGTATACCCGACGTTGTCCAAGTCATTGTGTTTTCCGCCGGCGCGAACACATTTTTGTGCAGTGGTTGCGCGTGGAGCCAAGGGGTGTTCCTGGCCCACAAAGACGTCTTTAAATTGCACCATTCCTGCATTTGTGAAAAGCAAGCTGGGGTCGTTCAGGGGAACCAGGCTGGAGGGAGGGAGGCGCAGGTGGTTTTTGCCTTCAAAGAAGGAGAGGAATGACTCGCGGATTTGGTGTGCACTCAACATATCTCCGGATTACGTCACCTGTTCCCTTGAGGCAACTCGTTATAATAGACTCTTCACCTATGCGGCTTGGTTTTCTGTTGGGTTGGTTGGGTGTATTGTGGACGTTGAGTGCTTGGGGAGGCGAGGCGAGGGTGGATCATTTGTCCAAGCGGTTGGTGGAGGCCAAGGATATACGCCTGAAGGTATTGTTGATAGTTGAGTTAGGCAGCATTTCGAAGGAGGAGGTGGTTTCCCCCTTATGTCGAGCATTGCGGGACAGGGCGCCGCTGGTTCGTCAAGCGGCGGTGAAGTCGCTTTCCCGTCTACACTATTTTAGTCGTCTGCCCTGTTTGGAACTGGCCATGAGGGATTCGAATGCGAATGTACGCAGCGAAGCCGCTCAGGCTTTGCAGTTGGCCGGCAGCCGTCTGGGGGATTATTTTTTTGTATTAACGAATGCCGAGTTGTCCTCGAAGAGGGATTTGGAGGAGAGGGGGTTGTTGCCCACGGTTATGCAGGTTTTGCATTCCAAGTTAGGGAACATGGGGGCGCATGTGGTGCGGGAGAAGAGGGGGGGGGCCAAGCAAATATTGCAGGACAGGGTTTTCAAGCAGACGCCCCGGGACCAGCGTTACAAGATGCAGGTGAAAGCGTCTCAGGGGAGCGAGTTTTTGAGGATTGAGATATTGCTGATGACTTTTCCGAGGCAGTCTTTGAAGGCGAGTTTTTCCGTACGGACGAGGGGCAAGTCATCCGCGAAGGTTTTGGAGAGGATGGTACAAAGGTTACTGGAGGAGGCAATAGAGGAGATGAAATGGACGGGGGAGTGACAGGTGGTGTGTGGGGGTGTTTAGTCCAACGGATTCCAAGCCAGCAATGCGTGTAGGGGGACGAGGATTTCGTTTCCTGGTGTACCCACCAGCAAGTCAAAAGGCCCGGTAGCCATGAGCGGCAATTCCAAGGTAATGCCATTTCTCAGGAAGAGGCTCAAAATTTTTCCTCGGTGGGAGAGGAAGGGGCGGGGGTCTCCGACAGGTCTCTGGGTAGGCTGTCTGGGGACGGGGCTGGGTTTTTGAGCGAGTTTCAAGTCGCGAGAGAGTTGAAAAATCATCTGCTCCCAAGTTTTGGAGCGAGCGATGGCGACGATGTGTAATTTTTCCATGAGGCCTGTTTTTTCCAACTCCAATTCCAAGGGGGAGAGGCCGCGGATTTTGTCTCTGAGAGTACTTTCTGCGAGGACGAAGGAGAGCTCATCCTGTGCTTCCATGAGGACTTTGAACCACGCATCAATTTCGAGGTTGGAGACGCTTGCTCTGGCGACGCGCAGCACTTCTTTCTTTTTAATACGGGCTTTGCGTTTAAAGAAGTCATCCAACGTCATGTTGCTTTGCAGGAGTCCAAAAGCGTCATTCAGGTTGAGGTGGGGGTGTTTTTCTAGGAGTTTATAAGCGCTTTCAAAATGCTCTGCCTCTTTGGGGTGCAGGCGTTTCCAGATGCGGCATTTCATTTTGCCGTCGAGCTCTCCTTTGGCGATACGAGCGGGGACGTGTTCTTTTTTAGCGAGGGCCTCAATGGCTGCTGGTGTTATTGCTTGGCGTACACGTTGTCTCACGGGAGGAGAGTCGGCCCGAGGCCCTGGGGAGGGCAGCTCTTCTATTCTCGGCAGGGAGGGGCTGGATATTCTCGGCAGGGAGGGGCTGGATATTCTTGGCAGGGAGGGGCTGGATATTCTCGGCAGGGAGGGGCTGGATGTTCTCGGCGAGGAGGGGGTGGATTTGGCGAAGGGCTCCGGTTGAACGGGGGGGAGCGCGCCGGCACTTGGGCGCCGAATGACTTCGACTTGGACAGGGTTGCGATAGCGCTTATTCATTAGGAACTCCGAGGTTGAGAGCCAACTTCCAAAGGCCAACTTCTTTTTTCATTGTGAGCAGAGTGCTTTTTTGACTTGTCACGACACGCAGGCGAGCAGTTTTCTCGTCGGCTTCGACAAGCTCCATTGTTTCAAGAAGGGGTGGTGCCAGCTCAGGTACAAATACAATTGTTGCAGGGGATGCTGGAAGCAGCCCTGAAGTATTTTCAGAGGCGAGGGCAACTTTGTGCGCCAAAAACATTTGAGTATCCGACGAAAGCATTTCCCAGGCTTGAGCCCTCTTTCCTTGAGATAATGCATGAAAAAATTGTCGCAACGTGTTTTCGGGAGAAGACATTTCCAGCGGAGGTGTGCAAGCATAAAAGGCGATGAAGACAAATATCCGACTTTTTATCGGGCTCATAATTCCAGAATCCCTCAGGGGGAAGAGAGTCACTAATGCGAGTTGGTGTTGCAGTCAACCCTGGGGTTTGAAGAGTTGTGCGCGGTAGACAGGTTGACCCCTAACAAGGTAACGCCGTTCTCTTGAAGAGGGAATATCGTTTTCGGGGCGGGGGTGAAAATATCCATTGCCGAGGGGGTTTAGGAGGCCTGTGTTCTCAAGAATCCGAATCATCGAAGAAGCGCGCTCTTCAACATCCGTACGCAAGTCAAAAAAGCCGCCTGGGGCGAGGAGGGAGAAGAGGAGTTGGGCGAAGGAGGGGAGGAGGATGGCGCGTTTTTGGTGGGCGGTTTTCCACCAGGGGTCAGGGAATTGGAGGTGGATAGCGGAGAGGGAGAGGGGTGCGAAGAAGAGAGGGACATAGAGGCGGGCGTCGAGCTCAAAGACTTGCAGGTTTAGGAGTTTACGTTTTTGGGCGCGGTGACGCACTTCGCGGGCATATTTTTTACGCCATTCGAAGGCGACATAAGCGACATTGGGGTTGGCCTCGCAATAAGCGAGGGCGAAGCCGCCCATGCCGCAGCCGATTTCCAATTCTAGGGGGCCGGAGAAGCCGAAGAGGCGGGGCCAGTCTGGAGGCATTTGTGAGGCGTTAAAATTGGGAGCAGCGGGCTCTGGACGCAAGGTGAGACGTGACATAGTTAGAGTGGAGAGAAGGAAAGATTGGAGAAGGGATACGGGAAGCGGATAGAAGGGCGAACCTAGCAGTGTTGGTTTTGAGGCATGAGACTTTTTTCATCCATAGAGCAGGTTATTTTGCAAGGGGGGTGGAGGGGAGTGGTGTGCGTGGGCAATTTTGACGGGGTACATTTGGGGCACATAGGGCTTTTGCATTGTGCGAAGGAGTTGGGGCCCGTATTGGTATTGACGTTTGAGCCGCACCCGGTAGGGATGTTGTTTCCCGAGCGTGCGCCCAAGCGGATAGCGACGCCGGAGCGAAAGCTTGCGTTGTTGGCGCAGCAGGGGGTGATGGGTGTTGTCGCGCAGAGGTTTGACGCGTCATTTGCGAGCATTTCAGCGGCTCAGTTTGAGCGATTGTTATTTGAGGAGTTGGGAGCGCACACCATAGCGGTGGGGGCGAATTTCAGCTATGGGGCGGGGCGTTGTGGGGACATTCGGAGTTTAGAAGAGGCGAGTCGGAGGCTAGGTAGGCGGCTGTTCATATTTTCCGAGCTAAAGGTAGGAGGTATTGCCATATCCTCGAGTTGGATACGGCGTATGGTTGCCGCCGGGGATGTATGGGGTGTGAGGAGCTATTTAGGGCGGCCATTTGAGGTAGAGGGGGAGGTAGTGGGAGGGGAGAAGCGTGGGCGAGCGATAGGGTTTCCGACGGCGAACATCCGTTGTGGGGAGGTACTGATGCCCAAGCCTGGGGTATATGCGGTACAATTTGCTTTAGGGGTGGAGGGGGAGTGGCGGGGGGGCGTGGCCAATTTAGGTTATAAGCCTACATTTGTTGCAGTGCCGAGTGAGGTGGTGCTTGAAGTTCACGTATTGGGGGCTTCAGGCGAGTGGTATGGTGAAAAGGCCGGCATTCGTTTTTTGAGTCGGCTACGTGATGAGCGCCCGTTTGCCTGCGTTGAAGATTTAAAAGAGCAAATAAGAGCAGATGTTGCAGCGGCAGAGCCTTTTCTAAAGCCTTGAGCTTGTCTCCCCATTAATAATTGTAGGCTTTTGCTTGTTAACTCGCTGTTGAGAGAGGCCAAGCCTACATGTCAAGTCGTTTGGGAGAGCTGCTGGTCAGAGAGAAGATGATTTCTTTGCAGCAGTTGCGTCAAGCTCAGGAGGAGCAGAAGCGCAGCGGCGCGAAGATTGCTTTTGCGCTGATTAAGACGGGGGCTATTGAAGCGACCAAGCTGACGGATTTTTTGTCCAAGCAATATGGTGTTCCTGTTGTGGACTTACGGGAAATTGAAGTTACCCCTGAAATCATCAAACTGGTTCCCTTTGAAATTGCAAAGAAGCATATGTTGTTGCCGATTGGCCGTTCAGGCTCGTCGCTCATTGTGGCGATGAGTGACCCGTCCAACATTTACGCAGTGGATGAGCTTAAGTTTCTAACGGGCTACAATATTGAGCCTGTGGTCACCTCTGAAGTTTCCATTCGTGAAGCGCTGGAACACTATTATGCGGAGAAGGGGCCCAGTTTTGACGACATTTTAGATGAAGTCATGGATGTGACAACATCTGAGAACAAAGCGGAGGCGGAGGAGAGCATACGTTCTGCCGAAGAAGCGCCTGTTGTCAAATTGGTGAACATGGTTTTGAAAGAAGCGATTAGCAAGCGAGCTTCGGACATTCACGTAGAGCCCTATGAGCATGATTTTCGGGTGAGGTTTAGAATTGACGGTGTGCTTTATGAAGTCATGAAACCCCCGTTGAAGTTGCGTAACGCCATTATTTCCCGTCTAAAAATTATGGCGCAATTGGATATTTCAGAGCGGAGGTTACCGCAGGATGGTCGAATTAAGGTGAGGTTGGCGCAGGGGAAGGAGATGGATTTTCGCGTCAGTGTTTGCCCTACATTGTTTGGTGAAAAGGTTGTTTTGCGTTTGCTCGACAAGAGCAATTTGCAGTTGGATATGACGAAGCTGGGTTTTGAGCCGGAGCCTTTGCGTTGGTTTCGCGAGGCGATTGACAGGCCCTATGGCATGGTTTTGGTGACGGGGCCCACGGGCTCGGGGAAGACGACGACGCTTTATTCAGCTCTGTCTTCTCTGAACGAAGTGGGCTCCAATTTATGTACGGCCGAAGACCCGGTAGAGTTTAACTTTGCAGGGATTAACCAAGTACAGATGCATGATGACATAGGGCTGTCCTTTGCGGCTTCCCTGCGTTCTTTTTTGAGGCAAGACCCTGATATTATTATGATTGGTGAAATTCGGGATTTTGAGACTGCCGAAATTGGTGTGAAGGCGGCGTTGACGGGGCATTTGGTGTTGTCCACTTTGCACACCAATGATGCGCCGGGGACAGTCAGCCGTTTGCTGAATATGGGCGTAGAGCCATTTTTGGTTACAGCTTCTCTGAACCTTATTTTAGCTCAGCGTTTGTGCAGGAAGTTATGCGTTGCCTGCAAACGTCCTGTCAAAACTGTCGACACGGAGCGGTTGATTCAGGCGGGGGTTCCCCATGAAAAAGTGCGAAATTTTCAATTATACGAGCCTGTAGGCTGTCGTGAATGCAATGAACGGGGCTACAGAGGCCGAGTAGCTGTCTATGAAGTTATGCCTTTTTGGGACGACTTGAAAACTCTGGTTATAAATGGGGCTTCAGCTGCAGAACTCAAGCAAGAAGCCATAAGGCTTGGAATGCAGACATTGAGAATGTCTGGTTTAAACAAGGTGATGGAGGGTGTGACAACACTTGAAGAAGTTTTGGCCAATACGGCTCCTGACACTTATCAACAAACGGCGCACTAAAATGATTTCTTTGCAACAATTGCTCAAAACGATGGCTATGCATAAAGCAAGCGACTTACACATAACAGCCAATTCTCCTCCTCAAATAAGAATAGATGGCAAGCTTGTTGCGTTAGAGATGGAGCCTTTGAGTGCGGCAGACACAAAGGAGGTATGTTGTTCCATTTTGAGTGAGTCACAGAAGAAGAAATTTGAAGGAAGAAGCGAGCTTGATTTTTCGTTTAGTGTCAAAGACATATCTCGGTTTCGGGCGAACCTGTGCTGGCAAAGAGATGCTGTTTCCGGGGCATTTCGAATTATTCCTTTTGAAATTAAGCGTGTTGAAGAGTTGGGGCTTCCCCCTGTTGTTTCGGAATTTTCGAAAAAGTCCCAGGGGTTGATTTTGGTGACAGGTCCCACCGGTTCAGGGAAATCCACCACTTTAGCCGCCATTGTTAATGAGATTAATGAGCAACGCAGGGGGCATATTGTGACAGTGGAAGACCCCATAGAATATGTACATAAAAATAAGAAAAGTATCATAACGCAAAGGGAGGTGGGGACGGACACAAAGTCATTCAAAGATGCGCTTCGTTATATTTTAAGGCAAGACCCAGATGTTATTTTGATTGGAGAAATTAGAGACTTAGAGACTTTAGAAGCGGCCCTAACTGCGGCAGAAACGGGGCATCTTGTCCTAACGACATTGCACACCAACAGTGCTGTTCAAACCATCAAAAGAATTTCTGATATGGTTCCTGTTGACCAGAGAGCCAACATCAGCTCACAGCTTTCGTTTGTTTTGGAAGGAATTGTTTCACAAAGGCTGTTAGCGCGCTCAGACGGGCCTGGACGGGTTTTGGGTGTAGAGATACTTTTGCCAAATACTGCCATCAGAAACCTCATGCGCGAGGATAAAATACACCAAATATATTCAGCGATGCAGTCTGGGCAAGGAAAATCCAACATGCAAACACTCAATCAATCTTTGGTGTCTTTAATCAGAAAAAGGTTCATCAGTGAAGAGGTGGGGTTGAGCGCCACTTCAGAGGCAAAAGAATTACAAAGAATGTTGGGCAACAGAGACAGCGAAAGCAATTTGTTTGCCTAAAATGTATTTAGGAGCACAATATGTTGTCAGGTTTCAATTCCAAAAAAGATAACCATGCGCCTATGCCCAAGGCAGCGGTGAAGGCATACAAGAAGTCATTGAAGCCAAGCATTTGGAAGTGGGAAGCCCTCAACCGCGAAGGCAAAAAAAAACGGGGGGAGATGGAGGGGATGGACGCCAAGTCTGTCGAGGACAAGCTAAAGTCCATAGGGTTTAGTCCTCAAAAGGTACAGAAGAAGTCCAAATCCATCAGTCTATCCATACCTGGGTTTTCGGGGATATCCAACAAGGATTTGCTTATATTTACAAAGCAGTTATCCACGATGATTGATGCGGGCTTACCGTTGGTACAAGGTTTGGAGTTATTGGCGAGTCAAATTAGCAACATGCGATTGCGGACGGTTGTGACGCAAGTGAAGGAAAAGATAGAATCCGGTTCAAGCTTTTCAGAAGCGCTCAAGGACCATCCGAGAGTATTTGACACACTTTTTGTACAATTATGTGCGGCGGGGGAGGTGGGAGGTATTCTTGACACCATTTTGGAGCGTTTGGCCACCTACAGGGAGAAGGCTGCGCAGCTGGCAAGAAAAGTGCGTGGAGCCATGGTCTATCCTGTTGTTGTTTTGGTGATAGCGATAGCGGTTGTTATTGTTCTCTTATGGAAAGTGACGCCTGTTTTTGCGAAGATGTTTTCGGATTTTGGTTCTGAGTTACCTGGGCCCACACAGTTTGTTGTTGATTTATCAGAGTGGATGCAGAGGAATATTTTCAATGTATTTGCAGTTATTATTGTTGCTGTTGTCAGTTATATTCTCTTTTCCAGTTGGCCCAAGGGGAAGATGTTGTTGGATGCTGCAATTCTCAAGGTTCCCATACTCAAGCCATTGGTTACAAAAGTGGCTGTGGCCAGGTTTTCCAGGACATTGGGGACGATGATAAGTGCGGGTGTACCCATATTGGATGCTTTGGATGTGACAGCGAACACGGCGGGGAACAAGGTGATTGAGAAGTCCATAGCGGATGTTCGCAATGAAATTTCCGAAGGTAAGAGTGTTGCTGGGCCATTGTCAACCCGGAAGGTTTTTCCGCCCATGGTTGTGCAGATGATTGGAGTTGGGGAGGCGACGGGGGCCTTGGACCAAATGCTTACAAAGATAGCGGATTTTTATGATGATGAAGTGGATGCAGCTGTGGGTGGGTTGACGGCGTTGATTGAGCCGTTGATGATGGTGGTGGTGGGCGGTATTGTAGGAGGTTTTTTGATAGCGATGTATTTGCCAGTATTTTCTCTTGTATCTGCCGTTCAGTAAATTCTCACATTTTTACTTTAAATTTGTCTTTCAAAATCCTACTTGTATGAAGTTATTCGGATTTTTATATGTCGTGTTTGTTTGAATTGATAGCGAGGAAAACAGAATTATACTTTTAGGGATGGGCGAAGGCGATGGATGTCTTTTGAGCGTTTTCGAAGTCTAAAATTTATTGGAGCGACGAGATAATTGAGCTGAATGTTGTTGAATAATGTTGAGTTGTTTTAGGTTTCACGAAAGGAAGTTGAAGCAAATGATGAGAAAGAGAATATCAAGAGGTTTTACGCTTATAGAATTGATGATTGTTGTTGCTATTATTGGTGTGCTTGCTGCGATTGCAATTCCTAACTTTATTAAGTTTCAAGCACGCTCCAAGCAAAGCGAGGCCAAAGCGAATTTAAAAGCCATATATACAGCCCAGAAGGCTTATTTTGCAGAGAATGATAAATATTCCAAGGAAGTGGGCAAAATTGGTTTTGCGCCGGAGCGTGGAAATCGCTACGCTTATCGTTTGACAGACCAATGTACGACAACAGAATCCAGAGCTGTGGGTGCCACAGCAACGCCGACAGCGGAGTGTATAGGCATGGATGTTGCGCGCTATGGCGGAACGGATGTTCCCAGCGCGACCGCAGCTCCTGGCGCGGTAAGCTATAGCAATGCACTGGCAAGCCTTGCCACAACGGCTGGAGTAACCGTTGGCTCTAATTCCGCTATTTCTGATTTTGCTTCAGACGCCATTGGAAACATCGATAACGATCCGGAGGTGGACTGGTGGTTTATTGCTTCAGCCCAGTCGACGATTGCTACCGGGGACTGCAACGAAGCCACGGATTCTGGGACTGAAAATCCGTCTGGCTCGGCCTATAACATTTTAAATGATGTGAGTTGCTGACGTTTTTTCCATAGAAGACAAAAAAGGGACAACTTCGAGTTGTCCTTTTTTTGTTTGCCGTTATTTAATTGATATGAATGTGCGGTGGTTTTTTCTGACTCTGCTCATGGTGATGGCGTTTGTTGCGAGCCTGCTTTTTTCAGTGGAGCCTATTTCATATAGGAAGCGTTATGGCTTTGTTTTGCTCCCGAATTCAAAGCTTATTCAATGGATTGCACGTTCTCATCTCTCACTTGTCGCAGATTTATATTGGTTAAAAGCCATCAACGTTGCCGGCGGAATCAAATCTCCTGAAGAAGCCAGAGAATTGTTTGCCTATGGAAATTTCATTGCGGACTTGGACTCGAAACTCCTGCAAAACTATTGGCTTGCTGGGTTGAATCTCCCTTTTCAGAAAGCCGATGGCTGGGAGAACGCGGAGTTGGCTTCCCAAATATATGAGAGAGGATTGTTTTCATTTCCAAACAACACAAAGTTGCTTATTTATTATGCAAGCAATGAATTGTTTTATCGTCAAAACCAAATGAAATCAGCCGAGTTGTTGATGGAATTGGCGAAAAACAAAGATGCACCTCCTTATGCAGGAATGCTGGCAACGAGAATTTTGTCACAAAACAGGAGTTTTGATACTGCGTTGGAGTTCATGTCTTTCATACACGAGACGGCAACAGATGACATGGAACGGGAACTTTTGGAAAAGCGAATGAAAGAAATAGAGCTTGAACAGCTCCTCGTTGTTTTGGACAACAGCATCGAGCAATTTCAAAAGCAACATGGGAGGATTCCAAAAGCGCTTGAAGAATTGATCAAAGTTGGGCTGCTGTCTCGGTTGCCCAAGGAACCTTTTGGAAAAGAATTCTATATAAATTCCGATGGAAAGGCATATTCAACTTCCATTTCCAATCGGCTCGAAATATTTTCTGGGAAATAATATGGCCGCTATTTTAATGAAAAACATAACAAAACTCTACAAAAGCGGTTTTTGGAAAAAACACACCGTTCGAGCATTGAATGATTTTTCTGTCCGTGTGAATCCAGGGCAAGTTTTTGGTGTTTTGGGTCCCAATGGGGCAGGAAAATCAACAGCCATCAAAATATTGTTGGGGCTTGTCCATCCAACATCTGGAATTTCATATGTTTTTGGCAAGGACGTTGCCGATTGGAGGGCGCGCAGTTCCATAGGCTATGTTCCAGAGCATCCCATGCTATATGGTTATTTGACAGGTTTGGAATTTCTGTCTCTTTCTACAAGGTTACATTCATTGTCTTCCAAAGAAAGGAAGAAGAGAATTGCAGAGGTTTTAGAATCGGTCGAAATGTCCAAGGCCTCGAAAATGTTGATTCGACAATATTCGAAGGGAATGATGCAGCGTATCGTTTTGGCGCAAGCTTTGGTTTCACAACCCAAGTTGCTTATTTTGGATGAGCCAACTTCTGGGCTTGACCCCATTGGACGAGTCAAAATTCGGGATATTATTCAGAAGGAGAAGAAGAAAAACACGACGATTTTGTTTTGTACGCACATCATATCCGACGCAGAAATGTTATGTGACGAGCTGGTTGTGTTGGCGAATGGCTCTGTTGTTTGCTCAGGGGATTTAAATAGTTTATTGTCTTCTCACTCGTCAAAACAGACCATTTGTTTTTCTGGAGTCAACCCGGCACAACTTTCATCTTCTTCAATTCCTTTTGAGTTGCTTGCCGAAACAAGCGACATGTTGAAAGTTTCTGTTGAAGAGCATAACATGTCTGCATTTTTATCTTTTTTGCTGTCTCAGAAGGCGAACATTAAAAAGTTAGATTCGTCCAAACAAAACTTAGAAAATGTATTTTTCAAAGCGGTTTTGGGGGAGAAGGCTGCTCATGAAATACAGTGAATCATTGATGAAAATTTTGGCTATAGGGTGGAACGGTTTTTCAGAAGCAAGGAGAAACCGTGTAATGATAGTTCTTGTTGCATTTGCCGTGGTATTGCTTTTTTCGACAAGTTTGGTAATGCGAGTGACTGTCTTTACGTTGGATAGGGTATTGGTGGATGTGGCCATTGCCGCAATGAGTTTTGTACTCATTCTAATGTCCATCTACCTTAGTGCCGGAAGTTTTTCCAGAGAGCTGAGAGAACGTTCAGCTTGTCTTGTGTTGTCAGCGCCCATTTCGCGTGCGAATTTTCTCGTCGGTCGATATTTGGGAAATATTCTCACACTGTTTATTTTGCAGTTTTTTATGATATGTGTTTTTTTCTTTCAAATGAAGTTATTGAAGGTTGATTTGACACAAGCTCAAATTGCAGCCCTCATTGGCATTGCTTCGCAATTGCTTTTGTTTTCTAGTATTGGTATTTTTGTTAGTTGTTTGTGCAGTCAGGTAATTGCAGGCACGTTGTTGATTTTGGTTTATATTGTTGGCAACCAAACGGATGAGTTGTTTTTTATGGCAGAGCGGGCTTCTGGGGGGGTGACTTATTTTTTGGGCAAAGGCCTTTATTATTTTTTGCCCAATTTACACCGTTCAGACTTCAAACTCCAAGCTTCCCATGGGGTAGATGTTCCCTGGGCAGAAGTGTTTTCTTCCGTAGGGTATAGCGTTGTTTATGCTGTTTTTGCTTTGTTGGCCGCCTGTCTTATTTTTCAAAAGAGAGATTTTCACTAGTGGGGCATGGCTGTTTCCACTAATATGAAGCTATGGTCCAGTTGCTTGATGGGGTTGTTGGTTATATTTGGCTGGCTGTTTTAGGGTTGTGCATTGGCAGTTTTATGAATGTGGTGATTGTTCGACTGCCTGAAGGGCGCAGCCTTTGGAAGCCGCGCTCTCGTTGCATGACTTGCCAAACGCAGATTGCTTGGTTTGACAATATACCTGTATTTTCTTGGGTTTTTCTCAAAGGTCGATGTCGGCATTGCAAGCAAAGCATATCCATTCAATACCCCATTGTTGAATTTCTGTCTGCATTTTTGTTTTTGTTATGCCTTTGGCGTTTTGGTTGGACATTTGAGTTGTTTCGTGCGCTTATTTTGCTTGTTTTTGTTTTGCCACTCACATTTATTGATGCCAAGCATTGGGTTTTGCCGTTTGAGTTGACATTGTCTGGCATTGCAGTAGGTTTGTTGTGTGGTTTATTTCACGGGTGGCACGCTGTTGAATTGGCGCTGGGGGGGGCATTGGTGGGTTTTTTGAGTTTTCGTTTGTTGGAATATTTTGGGTGGCTTGTTTTCCGCAAGGAGGCATTGGGTGGGGGGGACAAATATTTGCTTGCGCTTTTGGGGGCATTTTTGGGTTATAAGGCGCTGCTCAGTGTTTTATTTTTCGCCTCACTCCAGGGTGCATTGTTTGGTGGCCTCAAATTGCTATTAACGGGCCGTGCGGGGCCCGGCGAGAGGCCGGTGGGTGAAGCAGAAACTGAGGTATTGCCCGAGCCCACGTTTTCACTGGCTTTTTGCAAACCAGGCCTCCGCCTCTTAAAACGCCTAACCCTCATTCCATACACATTATTTATACAACCCATTCCTGATGAATTGATACGTGAAGAAGGGGCGGAGGATTTGCCGGCAGAAGAATGGCAACCAGAGGCGACGAATATGCCTTTTGGCCCATGGCTTAGCCTGGGTGGGTTAGAATATATGTTATTGGCGCCCAGTTTGCAGCGTTTTTTAGAGGGTACGGCTTTGTCCTGGCTTTTTTCAACCTAGACATTGACATATTGTCAAACTCCAAATGGACACCATGTCAACCTGAAAGTTGACATGGTGTCTTGTTTTCTTGTCAGTGCTGCTGTTGTGGCGAAGATAGGGTGCCTAGCTCCACGAAATGACATATTGCAGCTGTGCATTCGCAGGAAAGTCTTCCAATATTTCAAACTTGCCTTCAATGCCCAATTCCTTGCAGGCAAGCTCGAAGTGGCAGAGGGCAATGCCCATGTCAATGGCGTCAAACCGTGGATAGGGTTTTTTATAGAAGTGCAGCATATTGTTTCTCATCAGCACGCGCCATTCCTGTTTGTTGTTGGCTGAAGGCGCCAGGCGAACCATTTCAAGTGGCGTCGAAAAACGTCCTGCTTCACTTTCTGTGAGGGAATGCTCAAAACTCTTGTCAAAAAAGAGCTCTCCAAACGGTTTGCGAGACACATGCTTTTTGTCTGCTTGGACAATAAACTTCTCTATGAAATGTTTCTTGTCGCTTGCATGTCCAATGGGAGAAACAATTCTCAATGTTTCGTTTTCAGCCAGCTGAATTTGCTTTTTGAAGTCGCTGCGGCTGAAAGACCCCCCCAGCCAACATGTCCCCAAACCCAAACTTGTGCAAAACAAAACAGCTTGCTCAAACATATATGCCGCCGCAGTTTCGGCAAAAGGCGCGTTTTCATAGACCAGCGCCAAATAGTCGCACGCGCCTTGAATCCACCCATATGTCCCCAGTTGCATGCGGCCTTCTCCGGAGTGTATGCTCAGCAACTCAATTCTCGCCTTTATGCCGAAAGGTGCTTGAAGCTGGAGAATGTATTGTTTTATTTGGGAAAGGTATTCATTGCTTAGGGGGGCACCTGTATAGGTGCGAACAGAACGCCTTTGCCGAATGGCTTCTATAGTTGTCATGTTGTTATATTTTCTTGTTGTAGGCTGCCTATTAAAAAAAGAATTACAAACTGCAGTATATGGGTTCATTCAATTATACGCCAGAGCGTTTTGGGGCATTCCCATTTGCCAGCGGCAACATGCAGCTGTTCAACCTCCAAAATCGACTTCCTTTGCATTTTAGAATGAGTTATGGGTTATGGGCTCATAGCTGCTCCAACAGGAATGCTTGTTTCCCAACAAACACTTGGCATATGCTGGGGGCGGTTTTGCGGGTGTCTTCTCCAGTTTCGGAAAAGCCCTTGTGTGTGAAGGAGCAATGAAAATGAAAAAGTTAAGTTGGTTTTTGGGCTTGAGTTGTTGCTGGGTGTTGGTTTTTCCGCAAGCAGGCATGGCGCAATACAATTATCGCCCCGGGGGTACGGAAATTTTAAACCCCTATAACCCCAACAACATATGGATGCGAAATACGAATATGATTGTCCAAGGGGCGCTGACGCGCAGAATTGCAGAGCGCGGAAGAGCTGCGCAAGGCACCACCCAGGCCCCTGCCCAGGCTACGCCCGCAAAGGTAAACCAACCTGCAGAAACACCCTATGTCAAAGCGCGCCACCAATACAAGCCCAGCAAAAACTCCAGCATACTTGGAGAGGTTGTCAAAGGCATGAATTTGGATGAAACCAATGAGAGAGAAATAAAGGCGGCTCTGAATTTGGCAATGCGTATGCTGAAAGCAGAGGCAAAAAAACGAGGCCGCCAGGGAAACATCAGTTTTGCCGTCGCTGTCTTGCTGGGCTCCGCCTATTCCATTTTCTATGCGGAAGAATTCGAAGATAGAAAAATAGAGCCTGTTTCCAAAACTTTGGACCAAATCCTCGGGCGGACTCCCCAACTGGACGGGACCAACAATGCGGACAAACAAAAATTGGCAGAGGGTTATTTGATTGCTTCGGCATTGCTGCTGGGCATCTATCAAACCGCCATTGAGTCGCAAAACTTCAATGCCATTGAGGAAACGAAGCTTGCCATGCGGCAGCTGCTGGAGCCTCTTGGCATGGACGAGAAAAATTTAAAGCTCGTGCTTGAGCAAATGTCCAAAGGCAGTTGAATGAGGGCGAGTGCTCAACGCCCAGGTTTTGGTGTATTTCCCGCAATACGTCGCTGCCCGTCACGCGCCCTCGTCTTTCGAAAAATCCGCTCAAAACCTGGGTACTTCGGGTAGTTTGGCTGGTTTGAGTTGCCCTTGACTTAGCTTTGGCTAGGCCTTTGGCAGCGAAGTTATGGCTGAATGAGGAATGTCCACCTGCCCGTCACTGTTGTCCCCCCAGTAATAGGGGGTGCCGTTATTTTGTAGGGCGCAGGTGTGGTAGCTGCCGCAGCCATGGCTACCGCCCCACCCAACCCCATGGGGGGCTCCCCCTGGCCAAACCAATTGCCCCCCCAACAATGTAGCCTACCCCCGGCCTCCAGTATACAGGTGTGCCACCCCCCCGCAACAATGGCTACCACCGGGCCCAAACCTACAGGGACGCTGGACTGGCCATAGGTGTTGTCCCCTCCACAAGCCAGCCTGCCGTCCGCCTGTACAACACAAGTGTGGTTTTCGCTCGCCGCAATGGCCA
>Ga0209755_10003096_pt1 | contig 21329 bp, 19 predicted proteins | sample TergutCo191P1_FD_187301 | JGI IMG/M metagenome (GOLD analysis project Ga0209755, IMG submission 187301) | Cornitermes sp. P1 segment gut microbial communities from Petit-Saut dam, French Guiana - Co191P1 (SPAdes) (version 2) | ecosystem: Host-associated > Arthropoda: Insects > Digestive system... | reverse complement strand
AACCCGCACATACCTATGGGTATGCACGGAACCTTGTTCCTTGCAATCGAACAAAAATCCTGCGTTTCTTGTCACTGTTTTGGTAGGGAATGAGTATAATGCAGAATACGTTTGTCCAGCAACGGGCACATAATATGCGCCCCTACGACGGACAATAATGCCGAAGCTGACGCTGACGCGGGAATTTATACAAAGACACATATAATTATCAAAAAAATAATAAAAAGTGCTTGACATTTTCATTTTACAAGTGTAAAATGAAATAATAAGTGCTTTTTATTTTTTCAAGAGAGGTGTTTGCCATGAAAAATAAGCCCAAAATTTTCACCCGAGCCGCTTTGCGACAACCCTTACGCTCGTTGCTGTTGTTTCTTTTGATAGCCGCCGCCGCTTTCGCCTTCGTTCTGCGCACCACGGAATTTATGGTGATACAAGAGGGCATACACACCGCCGCCGCAAGCTACCGCACCATTGGTTTTTTGCAAGTTCCTCAACGGTCTTATGGAAATGTTGAGGAAGGGACAGAGATGTTGGCAAACAGCCCCTTCATCCAAGCCACCGACAACCGTCGTGGTTTTGATGGTCTGCTGGTTGATATGCAAAATGCAGAATTTTTCGGGGTGGATGACAGAAATATACATGGCAATCCCGTGCGCCATCACCGCCAACAATATGCATATTTTTACGCCACATTAGAGGGTATCTATTTCCTACGTGAGGATGGCTTCCCCCAGATATTTGACCCCTTTCTCGGCATATACCGAGCGCGCACAAACCACATTGTACCCTTTGTCCGCTTTTTATTTAGCGTAGACGATGTTCTCGTGTCTTTTGACCAACATGTCAGACCAGGACAAACTATAATTGCAGAACACTTTTTCGTCTATGGCGAAAACATGATGGAGGGCATGGAAATTGGCGGCAGATACCTTCTTAGCGCGGGGCTTTATGACTTTCTTGATGTGACGGCAAACACGGGCATAACAGCGGCAGACCTGCGCGGCTCGCAACGGTTCCGCCGTGACCCAGGGCTTATAATGAGGTCTTTAGACGGTGCAAATACTTGGTTTTTGCCTGCCCCGCCAGAGTTTGGCAATCTTAACATGGAAAGCCCCTTAATGGCAGGCGTTTACGCAGGTGTTAGGCAGCAACAACACAACCACCACGCTTTCCACCTTCGCACAACCGCTGACCAGTCTGCAATGCCAATTTTTCAAGAAGGATTTAATTTAGGGCGGATTGTTCGAGGTCGTCCCATTACTAGAGAGGACTATGACAACGCAAATCCCGTTGTCGTCATTCCCACAAATTTCGCATTTCAACGGGGGCTTGACATAGGGGATACCATCACAATAAGCGTTCCCAGCCAACAATATGTGGTGGATGCTCACTTTTCTGGCTACTTTGTCAACATGGGAATTTTAACATCTGTTTTTGACATTGGCAACGGAATAATGGACATGATAGCAGAAGCGCCGCCAGGCAGCCCCCTAGCTGTGGAAAATTTGGAGCTAACAATCGTTGGTGTCTTTAATATGTTTGCAGATTTGCCCTGGTGGGCTACCTGGATGCCCCGCAGCGGACTTCAATGGATAAATTACATATACATCCCCGATAGCTTGATACCAGCTGACCTTACAGTGATAGACACCCACGCAGGTTACCAAAACCCAGTGTGGGATATGCGCTATAGTTTCGTTTTAAATGACACAAGGGAAGAGGCCGCGTTTATCTCGGCATATCGTGATGCGGTGGAGGGTCTTGGGCTAAGTCTTAATATTATTCCGTCAGGCAGTGAAAATTTTTGGCTTGCCGCCGCCCCTGTTTTGCAGTCCACCACCCTTAATGCCGCCATGTTTTCTGCTGTGCTGTTGGTGGTTCTTGGGCTTGTTTCTTTTCTATATTTGCGAAGCCGAAGGCGGGAATTTGCAATCGCCCGCGCCCTAGGTATGCCTGGAGGGCAGACTTTGATAGCACTCTGCGCGCCTTTGGTTGTGGCTGGTATTATAGCGGCAACAGCAGGGGGCATTGGCGGGTGGCATTTGGCACTGACAGAAGCAGAAAGCGTCTTAACGCCACTAACTTACGGATATGACCAACCTTCAGAAATCGCCATTTTCTGGTTGCCTTTGCAAGTTGCCGCTGTAATCGTGGTAATGTCCATTTTGCTGGTCTTTGGTGCTTCTAAAACTGCTGGTTTGCCGCTTCTTGCCCTGCTGCAAGGGGTATCAACCAAAACCAAGCGCAAGAGAAAGCGGTCAACCAAAACCTACACACCTGTGTTGCTGTCGCGCAACCTTGCGCCTACCAATGTAAACTTCGTTTTTAACCACATACGGCGAAACCCGACAAAATCCGCGCTAACCGCCATTACAGCCGCCTTTTTCCTAACTGCCTTCGCCCTGTTAACCAGCGCAATCCATCAACTTGAAGATTCCATTGACCATTTGTATAACACAACAATTGTATCAGGCGACATTCGCTTTGCCAACCCACTTGCCCAAACCCGCACTATCATGGGGGTGGATGCCATAGGTATGGATATGGGGGAATTTATACCAAGCGAATTTGTTGATGCCGTTGAAGAGCTAGGTTTCTTTGGCGACCATTTTGCCGAAGCCTCTTATCTATGGAACTTCATTATTGTTCCAGATGAAAATGGCAACTTCCCGACCCCCACCGACCCTGAGCGCACCTTCTGGGAAGAATATTTTGACTGGCTATGGGTAAACCATGGAAATATCCGCCTGCGCCTTCACCCGTTTTTTGCCACCAATAATTTAGAGCGGCTGATGGAAGAACATGGCGAGCAAGAGCGGGGCGTGGGTCTTGGTGCAGGGGCATTAGACGACCTCAATTTAGACTTTGGCGACCGCCCAATGTCCCACACTTTCCCCTTGGAAATCACCTTTGCCGAAGGCCTCACATCAGCGGACTTTGTGTATTATGACGAAACTTTGCAAACGCCAATCCCCGTTATAATCTCTGAATATGCCTTGGCATACAATGGTTTATCCCTTGGGGATATGGCATTTACAGCCATGGACCGTGCCGCTTTCGAAGAAATTGTGGAAGATATTGATTTGCCAGACTTCCAGCATACTGTGCAAATTATTGGCACACATAATGGCGGGCTTAACCGTGTAGGCGGCGGAAATTCCACAATCTTGCCTGTTACGGCTTTGCAATTTATCCGTGGCGACTTGATGATGTATGTAGGCTACACCTTTTATATCGACCCTATACACAACCGTAATCTTGACTATATAGCCCTCCAGATGCAGATTGCCATGAACCCCCTGTACCTAGAGGACCCCGAATTGTTCCGCCATCTGGAAACTGTTGGCATGGGCAACCCCTTCACCTTCGTGCTATTTGATGAAGAGTTACGTTTAACTGTGGGTCAAATGGAGCAAAACTTTAATTTACTGCTACTTTTGCGCCCTATTGTTTTGGCAGTATCTGCCGCAATGGCTGTTGGCTTCGCCCTTTTAATGATGCTGCAAAACGCCAAACAAGCGGCGATAATGCGCGTCCTTGGCTACAGCAAATCCCGCAGCCGCTTGTTGCTTGCCGTGGAAAACCTATCCGTAACAGCATTAGGGGTGTTGTTAGCCGTGGCAGGGTGGTTGTTTGCTCCCGCGCAAGTTGGCGGCGCGCTACCTCTATTCGCCCTCCTTTACCTAACAGCAACAATCCTGGGCGTTATCATAGGCACAACAACAATAACCCGCAAATCCCCGCTAGAACTATTGCAAGTCTGCGAATAAATTAGGTAGCATCTACACCTAGGGAGGAATGATAAAATGCTAAGAATTAAAAATATATCATACCGTTACAAGAACAGCGAAACCTTGGCACTTAATAATGTTGATGCTGAATTTACTGAAGGAAACCTACACGCCATAGTTGGGCCATCGGGAAGCGGCAAAACAACATTGCTGTCCATAATGGCAGGGCTGGACCGCCCAACAGAGGGCACGGTAGAAATCCACGGCAACGACCTAGCAAAAATGGATTTGGACCAGTACCGCCGTGAGGGCATAGCCATGATTTTCCAGGCTTTCCAGCTTTTCCCTCTTCTCACCGCCACCGAAAACGTCTGCATACCCATGCAATTAACGGGAGAGGACAAAGAGAAATCCCTTAAAAAGGCGGCTACGCTATTGGAAGCCGTTGGAATTGACTCCAGCAAACATAGCCGCTATCCCGCCAATTTGTCGGGAGGGGAGCAACAAAGGGTTGCAATTGCCCGCGCCCTGTCGTCAGGTGCTAGGGTCATCCTTGCAGACGAGCCAACAGGAAACCTGGACTCTGCCAATTCTGACGCGGTAATCGGCATCCTTAAAGACCTGGCTCACAACCAAAATTATTGTGTGATAATCGTAACCCACAACCCCGAAATTGCTGATATTTCCGACGTTATTTATAAAATGTCAGATGGGGTTTTAACAAAAAGATAAGGTAACTATATATAATTTCACCCAACACCCCGTATAACTCCACCCAACACTCCCGCATAAACTTCACCACCCCGTAGGGGCGCATATTATGCGCCCGCTGTCCGACATACGTGATGATTATGTAGAATACGTTTGTCCAGCATCGGGCGCATATTATGCGCCCCTACGATGGATGATAATGCCGAAGTCAAGCGGGTAAAGCTGTATAAGATTACCAAAAATAAAACAACGCCATTGCGGGTAATTGGTTCGCAATGGCGTTATTTTATTTTTTTATCGTTTATTGTTCTCTCACAAATTGCCCACCCATAAGGTCAAAACCAGCGACTCCATCCTCATAAGTGAAGAAAATAGGGCTTTGCATTAAAAACCATCTACCCTCATAATGGGTCAGCAATTGCCCAACAGGTGGCATAAAGGGCGTTACTTGGGCAATTGTTGCCCTGCCAAACTCGTCCAAAGCTACAATAAATGTGTTTGCATTTAGGTTCATTTCCCCTTCAATTTGCGGCATAAAGTGATACACACCAATAAATTGCGCAAAATCTTCAGGAGCAACCTGTTCTGCAATTTGGGCTTCCCAGGCTTCCATATCATCAACCCTCATAGCAGGCAACACAGCACCAAGAGCAGACAACATAAAGGTGCTAACAGCTTGCCCCTCCATCATTACAAATGAATACCTAGTGCCAGGGATTACATCGCCAAAAGTAACCTCAAAAGTGCCGTCAGACATGCGCCCAATCCCCTCAACCACATCACCAGCAGAGAAGGTCAGCTCACCATCAGTCAAACCAAGATACCAAAAGCCCAAAGGTCCAAAATCATAAAGCCCGCCAAATTCTGCAATAAACTCCGTCATCTCCTCGTCAGACATTGGGTCAGAAGTTGCAGTGGGGTCATACATGGCTGGGGCAGATGCCGCATCTGCTTCAAGCTGGGCGATAATGTGGCTAATATCCATACCAGTTTTCTCGATAATCGCCGTTTCTAAAATCGCGGCAGTTACCGGGGTTGCTGTAAACATGCCTGCCGAGGTGTTAGTAGAAACAAACACACCAATTTGTGTTTCTTGACACATTAGCATGTCAGTAAACCAATGGACAGTGCCGCCCCCATGACCTACCGCCACATTTCCAATCAGCATAGCCCCGCGGATAAATCCAAGACCATAAGCCTCAAAAGGTGCTGTGGTCATGTCCACATGGTCTGTGTGGCTTTGGGTCATGTAGGCAATGCTTTCCTGAGTTAGGATTTGGCTGTCGCCCCCTAAAAAGTCATGCATAAACAGTGCCATATCGTGGGCGCTGGAAAACATACTGCCTGCGCTGGCAAGCCCCACATGGATAAATTCATCCTGATTGCCAACCTCTGTATAACCCATGGACACATTTGTCACCTGCGGGTTAATGGCAAAGCTAGAGCGGGTCATCCCCACAGGCGCAAGAATATTTTCATCAGTAAATTGCACAAAACCTTCAAAATAGTTATCATTTCCCGTAACCTGCGCAACCAAAATGCCTAAAACCACCCAACCAAGGTTGGCATATTCGTATGCCGTGCCTTCTACAAAGCTCATTTCCCGCACATGCAAACGCTCCAAAATGTCGTTCATGCCACCTTGGTAGCTTTCGTTACCCGCCATGTAAAACGCCCGTAAATAATCGGGCATAATGCCAGATGTGTTATTTAAAAGCATACGCACGGTAATATTATCAGAATTGCCGCCATGAATAAAACTTGGCAACATAGAAAATTCTGGCACATAGTAGACAACAGGATTATCTAAATCCACCAAACCTTCCTCAACCAACTGCATAACGGCAATCGCTGTAAATGGCTTGGAAGTAGAGCCAATTTGGAATAGAGTATGCTCATCCACAGGCAAACCCCGCACACTGTCAGCATAACCAAAACCTTGCGTCCACGTAAAGCCTGTTTCAGCATCCACAACAGCAATGGTCATGCCTACAATGCCGCCTTCAGCGGTTGACTGCTGACCAAGCATAGTAGCAAGAGCAACGGTTTCAGCAAATTGCTCGCTGACAACCTCTTCCCCTTCACCAAGTATCCACGAAAGTTCGCCGCCATAGAAAAAGGACGTACCATCCTCAATTATAACAGGGGCAGCCAAAACCACATCAATGCCATTAAGGCTAGCAATGCCAGCACCTGGCGTAAACACCCACTGTCTGTAACCAATGGACACAAAAATCTGCCCATCTACCCATTCAACCACAGCACCAGCATCTTCCAAGGTTTGGCGCAAAGGCGTGTCAGCAACACTGCCAAAAGCTAAAATCCCACTACTTACAACCATAACAGCCGACAAAGCGGCTGCCGTTAATCTCTTCACAAACTTTTTCATTTTTCTTCTCCTTTATGTTGTCTATGTTGTTGTTTGCGTTTCTCGGATTACCTCCGCCCCTTAGCTGTCATGTGCAAAACTTTGATTTGATATATCTTCGTCCTCAAGCAAGCAGCTTCAGCATATTTTATGCCCTCTTCCATGAAGTCTTTAGAAAACTTCTCCAGAATTTTTACAAAAACTTCCTTCTTTTTAGCGGGTTCAGTCACTTCAGAAGCAGTTCCAAAAGAAATTACACTGCTGTATTTTGTGCTGAATTCATCTGGCAAAATTAAAACGTCCGTTACAACACAGAAAGACACTTTGCTGTTGTAGTTCATATTTTCGAGCTTATGACCTTCCAAGGCGCAGTGGAAGTAAATGCAGTTGTCAAAAAACACAAAGTTAACTGGCACGCCGTAAGGACACCCATCGCTCCCTACAGTTGACAAAACTCCGTATTCAGCTTTATCCATAATATCGAACATTTCCCCATCTGGCAAGGCTCTGTCGTTTCTTCTCATTTCCTTAAACATGACGCGACCTCCATCTACAATTTACCAAATACCATGAATATTTGCTATATGATTTAAAATGAAAAGACCCCCTGTAAATACAGCAAGACTAATTAAAGCCCCAAGGTCACGCAATGCCATTTTCATTTGCTTCATGCGGGTTCTGCCAACGTCGCCGCGGTAACAGCGGGATTCCATGGCGAGAGCCAACTCCTCCGCCCGCCTAAATGCCGAAATAAACAGCGGCACAAGCAAAGGCACAAGGCTACGCGCCTTCTTAACAATGCCCCCTGTGTCAAAGTCTGCCCCCCGTGCCATTTGGGCTTTCATAATTTTATCCATCTCCTCAATTAATGTGGGGATAAAGCGCAGGGCAATGGTCATCATCATGGCAATTTCATGGGCTGGCACGCCAATTTTTTTAAAGGGCTTTAAGGCGGATTCGATGGCATCGGTCAGCTGTATTGGTGTGGTGGTCAGCGTTAAGATGGACGAGCCGATAATTAGCATAACCAAGCGCAAACCCATGCGCCCCGCCGCCAAAAGCCCCTCCTGGGTCACCCGCACAAACCCCAGCTCAAAAACAAGGGTTTCCCCAGGGGTGAAAAACACATTCAAAACCGCTGTAAACACAATAATAAACAAAATCGCCCGCAAGCCCCGCAACAAAAACTTCGGCGGCACTTTCGACACCCTAATAACAACCACCAAATACAATGCAGCCAAAGCATAGCCCAAAAAATTTCCAATGAAAAATATCACCACAACAAAAATCATGGTGCAAAGCAGCTTCATTCTCGCATCCAGCCGATGTATAAAAGAATCGGCAGGATAATATTGTCCTATGGTTACTTTTAGCATTTTTTACTCCTCTTTTCAGTGTGAATCATTAATAGTGCCATTCTTTTGTTTTTGACAAGAAGTTTTTTTATATTCTTGTATGATTATGTCGATTGACAAAAAAACCACAAATGCGATACTTGTGATACTAGCGATTTCCTGAACGAAGCGAACAGATTCCATTGATACGTAAACGTCTGAACGCAAACCAATAAAATTGTATACTAAAACGCCACCCCCAAAGATGCTTAATAGCATACTAACGGCAATTAAAACCCCCAAAAGAAGAGTGGCTCGCCTCTTCTTTTCGAAATAATTCAAGTAAAGACATAAACATAAAATACTCACTGCTACAGAAAATGCTAGAAAATGAACATCGTATTTTGTGTACACATAATGCCTTGTGTTAAAGTATTCGTATAAACTAAGTGGGGTCATGTCAAAATCATATAAAATCTGCATTATTATTTCAGATTCACGGCAAATATCTAAAAAAATATCTCGATTTTCACTTACATCTTGACTGAAACTTCTAGTGTTGCCGTGAACATCGAAACCCACTTCATATAATTCAATCATCAAAAAACTAACGAGGTCAGTTTCCGTTAGCACGACTTGGAGTTCATTTCTATCTTCAAAATACCTGTCAAGAATAAAGTCGTTAGAAACACGAAAAGAAGCAAAGTAGATTGTGAAAGGTAAAGCAACAAAGATTAAAATTGTCACAAAAACACCTCTCAGCCATATTGTGTTCAAACCCGCTTTCGAAAGTGACCAACCAAGGAAAGCTGAGAAAACTACAAATATCCAGGTGACAGTAAAAAAGGTATTGTCAGCCACTCTTTGAGTGTACCTGAAGAGCAATGTAGTTATAAATGCGTATGACACAAAACGGATTATGGCTTTTGCTATATCATTACTCATGGAGGTACACCTCTAAAATGGTAGCTACGGCTTCATCAACGGTAAAAATATTATTTGGTAGGTTGAAACCCTTAGCCTGCAGGTCGCGCATGATGTAGGCGGTTTGGGTGCTAGAAAGCCCAATGGCTTCCAGCTCATCAAACTTACTAAAAATTTCGGCGGGTGTGCCTGTCAGCGCGATTTTGCCGCCATTTATCACCAAAATGCGGTTGACAAGGCGGGCGATGTCCTCCATGCTATGGGACACCAAAATGACGGTGATGCCCAGTTTTTCGTGCATGAGCTTCACTTGCCCCAGGATTTCGTCCCGCCCTCTAGGGTCAAGCCCTGCGGCAGGCTCGTCAAGCACTAGGATTTCTGGGCGCATAGCGAGAACACCAGCAATAGCCACACGGCGTTTTTGCCCACCCGACAGTTCAAAGGGGGATTTTTGGTGTAGCTCTGGCGCAATGCCGACCATCTCCAAGGAGGTTTTGACCCGCTCGTCAACCTCTTCCTCGCTAAGCCCTGCATTTTTCGGCCCAAAGGCAACATCTTTATAAACCGTCATGTCAAAAAGTTGGTGTTCTGGGTACTGAAAAACCAAGCCAACCTTGGTACGAATGGCTTTAAGGCGGGATTTGTCCGCGTTTATGTCCTCGCCATCAATGATAATATTCCCCGACTGGGGCTTTATCAGGGCGTTAAGATGCTGCACTAAAGTGGACTTTCCAGAGCCAGTATGCCCGATAAGTCCCACAAAATCGCCCTTTTCAATGGTTAAATTTATTTCGTCCAGTGCCTTCTTCTCAAAGGTTGACCCTTTGCCGTAGTAGTGACATAAGTTTTTAATTTCTATTGACATTTGTTAACGCCTCCACCAATTGGTTGCCTGTTACAATGCCCTTTGGCAAATCTATCCCGCCAAGGCGCAGTTTGTGGGCAATCTCCACAGCCTGGGGCACATCGAGCCCAATCTCTTTAAGCTCATCAATTTGGGTGAAAATGTCAGCAGGAACGCCCTCCATGACTACCTTTCCGCCATTCATCACCACAACTCGGTCAGCCTGAGCCGCTTCGTCCATATAATGGGTGATTAAAATGATGGTGATGCCTTCGGAATTTAGCCTTTTAGCCACCGCCATCACCTCCCGCCTGCCGATGGGGTCAAGCATGGCGGTGGATTCGTCCATAACGATAATGTCAGGGCGCATGGCGAGAATACCTGCAATTGCCACCCGCTGTTTTTGGCCTCCAGACAGCTGATGAGGCGGGTTGCCTGCAAATTTCGTCATGCCAACGGCTTCCAAAGCTTCGTCCACCCGCACGCGGATTTCCGCGGGGGGAACTCCCAAATTTTCAGGCCCAAAGGCAACATCTTCCTCAACAATGGTGGCAATTATCTGGTTGTCAGGATTTTGGAATACCATGCCAACAGATTGGCGTATTTCCCAGGTTTTCTCCTCATCAGAAGTTGGGATGCCCTTGACCCAAACCATACCCTCTTTAGGTTGCAACAACCCATTAATGTGCTTTGCAAGGGTTGATTTTCCAGAGCCATTATGCCCTAAAACCGCCACAAACTCCCCCTTGTTAATGGCGATGGACACGCCGTCCAAAGCCACATTAGGGGGAGTTTCAATATTTTCGCCATCGTCAGAGGGTTGACCTCCATACTCAAAAACAATTTCATCAATTTTTACAACAATTTCCATATTTTACTCCATTACTTGAAAATATAAGGTAAGTATTTCGCCGCCGCCAACAATTGTAACTGGCCAGCTACCAGGGGTTGTGGTGCTTCCAATGCGCCAAATCCAGTACACATTGCCGTATTCATCAGACAGGGCATAACCAAGCCCCGCGGCTGTGCTTGGACCTGCCATAAATTCAACACCCAAATGGTAATAGGTAAGGGGACGACCCAGAATTTCAAGGGTTGCGTCAATGCCGCGCTGCACCGTATAAGGGAAATTTATAATTTGGATGTGTCCGCTGGTAATACTTATAGTTCCATCAGCAAAGGCAACATCCATCCCTAATGCTTCCGTTACAAAGCGCAGCGGCACAAGGGTCGCACCATCAATAATCATGGCTGGCACATCCAGGGTGACTTCGTTATCGTTTATCAGCGCAATATCGCTGTCGATATGCAAAACAAGGCTGTTGTGGGCGTGGGTTATGTCCACACGGCGGGCGTAACCATCCCAGCTAACCTCTCCGCCCAAAACCCCTTCTACAAAGGCGCGCACAGGCACTAAAGTGCGCCCATCCCGCACCTCCATGGCGATTTGGACAGGTTCATCATCTAAAATTACATGAAAATCGGCAAAAGCGGCTGTTGCTGGCAGAAAAACCAACAACACCGCTAAAATAATTCTGAAAATATGCCTTTTCATTATTCGCTCCAATCAATGTCGAAGTCACCAAAGTCAAATTCAAAAGGATTTACCCAATCATCTGCATTTGGGGCTATACGGTTAAAAACCCTGTTGTTACGGGAAACATCAGCTTGTTCGCGCCAAAGAGCTATATAATTTTGGAAATGGGCAAAGCCAAGAACATCCCTTTCTTGCTCTTTCCAAATTTCTGGGTCTGGCGGAATGTGTTCAAGCTCTACCAGCTCGAAAAAGCCCCAAGTGCCGAAAGGCAACAGCATAACATCGCTGATTTCTCCAACTTCCATACCCAAGGCAAATTGTATATTTTCGTTGCCAATGTTGGCTTCTACAGCGTTAACAACTTCAACTTGAGCAGGGTCGATATTTGGGAACAAGGCAAAGGCGGCCTCTTCCGAATCGACCTCTACCAAACGAATCATGGGCATCATATATTCATGCCCATGCATTTCCAAATACACTTCAAAGGCTTCTGCCAACGCATCTTCATCAATGACAGCTGTGCCCATAACCGCTTCAATAACTAATTCGTTTAAAATTAACGCTTCGTTAAAGCTTTGGAATTGACTGCGAGTAAAGCCCATCCAGGCTTCGATTATATCAACGTCAAATTCCATATTTTGCTCACGCAAAATTTCGGCATTTTCCCGCGCAATCTCAATGTCTGCACTGGAAAGCGACACGCCAAACTGGTCTGCACGAGCATTTATAAGATAAAGCTCTACCAAGGCGTTCCAAGCGTTGTCAAGAACAATGCTGGGGTTGTTAAAGGGGTCAAAGCCCATGTTGTAAGCAAAGCGAAGCTCGGCGGCTGAAACCCGCTGACCATCCACCGTTCCCGCGTGGTTCATGTGGCGGTTGTTAATGAGTATCGCGGCGGTTATAACCAACGAAATCCCAATAAATACCAAAATTGAATTCCTAATAAAATTGTCCTGTTTTCTAGCTTTGTGTTTAGCCATTTTTTCCATTTCCTTCCTTTGTGGATATTCAGTTACCAATATTCAGTTACCAAAACGTAGTTTAACACAAATAACCAAAATATGCAAGAGTTTTTATTGGATTTTTATTAAAAGAATTGAAATTTCTGTGTCAGGCTCAATTCCCAAGTAAATATCCATATTTTGCAAGGTTTGTTGTATCAGCAAAAAATTATCATCTGTTATTTGAATTGTTATGACAAGTTGTTCGGGGTCATCGCCTTCTGCCGCAATGGTTGCCGTGCCTTCTGGAAGGCTTTCAATTTCAGCTATGGACGGGGCAAAATCTTCCACCCAAAGGGTTGTGGTCACAAAATCGTTAAAATCGTCACCAACCCAGCTTCTGCTGAGGTGGCTTACTTCGCCAGAGGCGAAAGCGGCTGGCTCTGCACCACTTGGAGCTTCAGGAAGGGCACTTGTCCACCAAACGAACCACAAAACAAGCACCAAAACCGCCGCAGAACCCGCCCCAAAGGACTTAACAAATTGCAAAGCAGATTTTTTGCGCCTTACAACCCGCACATCCTGCATAATTTTGGCGCGCAACCCCCCAGGCAAATCATGGTCGGGCAAATCTGCCAACAATTCTTCTATACTTATCATTTCGTTATTATCTTTGTCAATCATCCAATCACCTCACTAATTATGACGGGGGTCGCCCTTGTTTTGTTCCAACAATATTGCTTTAAGTTTTGACCGCGCCCGATGCAGGCGGGATTTCACCGTGCCAACAGGCAACTGCAAAATTTCTGCTACCTCTTCATAGGAATGACCATTAATATCCCGCAGGGCAACCAAAGCGCGGTAATTAGGCGGCAATTGGGTGAGCGCGCCCTCCAAATGTTCGCCTAATTCTTTGCGAACCAGCAACTCTTCTGGACCTTCCGACTGCTCTGCAACTTCTGTGCCAATTTCCCCTAAAACATCCAAAGAGTCAGCTTGTTTGCCCTTGCCTTTCCGCAACAAGTCCATGCAGGCGTTGTGGGTTATTTTTGCAATCCACGCCTTTAAAAGCCCTTCTTCACGGCAAGAGGACAGGTTGCGGTAAATTTTTAAGGCAACTTCTTGGGTAACGTCCTCTGCATCTTCATTGTTGCCCAAAACCCGCCTTGCTAAGTTGTAAATCAATTTTTCATATTGAATTAAAATTTGCTCAAAGGCGGAAATGTCGCCTTTTTGAGCCTTTTCAAACAAACTCATAAAGCCCCCCTATAATAATCTGGCTTGTCTTTCTAAGCGAGACAAAAAACTCTTTCTTTTCCCTGGGTTTTCATATTTGCCCACTACATAATGCCCTAATCTATCTACTCTGCGTATCTTAATGCCGCAAAATTTAAGCACCCTTTTCACAGCTCTTAACTCTATATCTCCTCTTAATATTTGCAGCAAAACAGGCGAAAGGCTTGTGGATACCAGATGAGCCGTTTTCCCCTTGAGCATTTTGGCAATTTTATAGCCATCCATTTTATAGGCAACACCTGGGGACAAAACCCTTTCAAACCAGCCCTGTAACAGGCTTGGCACGGTTTCAAACCAAATGGGATAAAACAGCACAATATGCTCCGCCCACTGGACATACTCTTGAGATTGCAGAATTTCCTGGTCCTCTTCCATGCGCTTTCGGTATCCATGGCGCAAAACAGGGTCAAAACTCATTTTTCCAAGTTCTAAAACCCTAACCTCATGCCTGTCTTTGTTGAGGTTTTCCACATACCCTCTAAAAAGCGCGGAAACATAGCTTTCATCATCAGGATGACCGTTTATCACCAATACCTTCATTACTACCCCCAAAAAATTCTTGATGCCACAGCAAAAACATGTAAATTGTCCATATTTTGCGGCTGTTGTCTGTCTTACCAAAGCGGTGAGCGTCTAACAATTGGATTAGCTTGTCTGTCTGAAAAAACTCCTGGGCTGATGGGGATTCAAAAGCCTGCTTCACGCGGGAATAATAGGTGTCCTCCTTCAACCAAAGGCGTATAGGAACTGGAAAACCCAACTTGCGCTTTTCTGCCCATTTAGGCTGTAAATGCTTTGCCGCTGACAATCTAAATGCGTATTTTGTCACCTTCTTCGTCACCCTAAAATCCGTCGGAAGCTTAGAGGCAACAGCAAAAACTTCCTTATCCATATAAGGCACACGCCCCTCTAAAGAGTGAGCCATGGTCATCTTGTCCGCCTTTAGCAAAATATCCCCTACAAGCCACGTGTGTATGTCTAAAAACTGCATTTTTGTCACATCGTCATAACCCTTTGTTTTGGCGTATATTGGGGCGGTAATGCTTGCGGTGGAAGGCTCTCCCGTGCCTGTGCGCAAGACGCGCTTGCGCTCTGCTTCGCTAAAAATTTTAGCGTTGCCAATATAACGCTCCTCTAAAGTTTTAGAACCACGAAGGAGGAAGTTTCGCCCGCGAAAAGCAGGCAACTTTCCTGCGATTTTGCCTATACCTTGGCGCACAAACCGCGGCAAAATGCTAATAGGGCGCAGGCTGCGCGGCTCTTGGTAGATATTGTAGCCGCCAAAAAGCTCGTCTGCCCCTTCGCCACTTAAAACCCCTTTAACATGCTGGCTTGCCACCTGGCTAACAAAATATAGGGCAATTGCGGCAGGGTCTGCCAAAGGTTCGTCCATATGGTATTGGATTTTACCTAAATTATCCCAATATTCCTCTGTTGTGATGACTTTGCTGTAGCTAGCTATGCCTAAATCACGGGACAGCTCCTCTGCATAGCTAATTTCGTTATAACCATCATAGTCAAAACCCACGGTGAAGGTGTGTGAACCGCCAAAACGGGCGGCAACCAAGCTAGAATCCACCCCGCTGGACAAAAACGAGCCTATCGGCACATCAGAAACCAAATGGGCGTTTATGCTGTCGCCTACAACGGCATCAATCTGCTCCACAGTGGTGTTTAGGTCGGCTGTTTTATCTGGTTTAAACTCTGCTTGCCAGTATCTTTCAATGTGGGTTTCGCCGTTTTTGTAGCGCATGAAATGGGCAGGGGGCAACTTATAAACCCCTTTTAACATACATTCATCTAAAACCGAATATTGAAAGGACAAATAAGCCGATAAGCCCGCCTGGCTAATCTCTTTTACAAAATCTGGATGTTCTATCAAAGCTTTAATTTCAGAGCCAAAAAGCAACTCCCCACCAAAAACCCCGTAATAAAAGGGCTTGATACCAAAATAGTCACGGGCGCAGAAAAGCTCACCTGTGTCACCGTCGTGGATAACAAAGGCAAACATTCCGCGGAGCTTGTTCAGCATTTTATCACCATAAGCGGCATAAAGCTGCAACAAAACCTCGGTATCTCCAGATGTGGCAAAGGTTGCCCCTTGCTCCGCCAGCTCCTCACGCAAGGCGGCATAATTGTAAATTTCGCCGTTAAACACAATGGTATAGCGTCCGTCAGCGGTTGTCATGGGCTGGTTGCCATGTTCCAAATCCAAAAAAGCAAGGCGGCGAAAGCCTAAATTAATGCCCTCTGCTGTGAAATATCCCTCGCCGTCAGGTCCGCGGTGGGTCACTTTATCTGTCATTGCTTTTAAAATGGTGTTATCTTTTTTTCCTGTAAATCCAACAAATCCGCACATGTTTTTCTCCTTAGTACACTTTATTTGCAAAAAAGTCCTTGCAATATTTGTTCCATTTTATTTTATACTCTTCGTCTCCGATGACTTCCACATGACTTATTGTTAAAATCCCGTGCTTTTCGGCTTCTTCTGCGAATTGAAAGGTGTATCCATCATATTCCTCAGGGTAAGTATAAACATGGGTAAACCCCATGTCAAGAGCGACTCTCAACCTTGTGTGTCCATCAAGGGAAACCCGCTTGCCCTTCCACTCTACCACTGGAATTTTAACATCTTCTGGGCGGGTTATCCACTTTCTGCAGCCTTCCAGCTTTTTCTGGCTTACAAAAAACTGACTGGGCTGAATTTGGCTGATTTCTAACATCTGCAACTGACCAACATCCCCCGCCGCGATTTTATTGCCCTTATCATCCCTAACCACATTAACAAAACCAGAGTAAAACAAAAAGTTATCCGTAGCTTTCTTTAAATATTGGTCAGTATTGGCGTGTAAGGTGGCTTCCTGCCCGTCTATCTCAAAGTAAAACCTAAAAGCCCTATCTTCGCTATAAAAACAGCAACCGCCAAAATTCAACTCATCTTCTCTAAAAATATCCAAATCATCAAAACCAGCACGAAGGATTTTCATAGGCACAGCCCACCAAACCCTGTCTGGCGCAGGGCTTCATATAATATTATACCCACAGTTACCGACAAATTTAACGACCGACCATCACTTTTCATAGGTATTGTGATGATTTGGTCGGGATACCTTTCTAAAATGCTAGGGGGCAGTCCTTTGGTTTCCCTGCCAAAGACAAAAAAGTCGTCTTTATCATAGACCACCTGGTCATAACGCTTACTTCCTCCAGTTTCCACAAAAAACAGGCGTGCGCAGGGGTTGCGCCGCAAAAAATCATCAAAATTTTCATATTCAGTTACGCTGATTTTGTGCCAATAATCAAGCCCGCTGCGTTTCAAGCTCTTTTCATCCAGGAAAAACCCTAGCGGGTGGATAAGGTGCAGCCTAGCCCCTGTCAAAAGGCATGTGCGCCCTACAGCCCCTGTGTTGTGGGGTATTTCTGGTTCGTGCAGTACGATATTCATGTTCTTCAACTCCATAAAAATCATTATACAAAATTTGGCGGGCATTGTCAAAGGTTTCATGGCAAAACTATTTTTAACTATTTTTAAATTGAATTTGATGGAAGGAAGGATTTGTATGAAGAAGGGAATAATAAAAATTGCAGCCTTTGTGCTTGCTATGTTAATTTTATCACCAATTACCGCAAGGGCAGAGGAAACCGAAAGGCGCGGTCCTCTCGCTTTAACTGTGGACGCTCCTGCGGCAGTTATCATGGAAGCCAGCAGCGGCGAAATTATTTTTGAGCAAAATGCCACAGAGCGGCGCGCTCCCGCTTCTGTAACCAAGGTTATGACCACATTGCTTGTGTATGAAGCGGTTTCCCAAGGGCGCATTGGCTGGGATGATATGGTAACAACCAGCGAAAATGCCGCAGGCATGGGGGGAAGCCAAATTTATTTGGAAGTTGGGGAAAAGCAGACGGTTAGGGATTTGCTAAAAGCCGTCATCATCTCTAGCGGAAATGATGCGGCGGTTGCCCTTGCTGAATTTGTAAGCGGTAGCGAGGAAAGTTTTGTAGATTTAATGAACAAGCGCGCCCAAGAGCTGGGCATGGCAGACACAAGTTTCAGAAACGCCTGCGGGCTTGATGCCCAGGGGCATTTTACCACAGCGAAAGACATCGCCATCATGTCCCGTGAGCTGATAACCAAGTTCCCAGAGGTGAAAGAGGTTGCCACTATTTGGATGGACACAATTATCCACAAAACAGCACGTGGGGAAAGCGAGTTTGGGCTTACAAACACCAACAAGCTAGTAAGGTGGTATGACGGCACAACAGGCTTGAAAACAGGAAGCACTGGAGAGGCAAAATATTGCCTGTCGGCAACTGCTGTTCGTGGCGATATGGAGCTGATAGCCGTTGTTTTAGGGGCAGACAGCACCGCAATACGTTTCCAAGAGGCAATGAAGATGTTGGATTATGGCTTTGCTAATTTTAAAGTTGTTCACGGGGAGCTTGCAGGAACAGTTGTTGGGCAAGTGCCTGTTGCAAAAGGTAAAATTGCCTTTGTGGATGCTATGGTGGCGGAGCCTATAGGAAATGTAACCGAAAAGGGCAACAATAGTGAGTTAGAAGCCCAAATTATTTTGTTTGAGAGCATACCCGCCCCCGTTGAGGCTGGCGCGGTGGTTGGCGAAATTATATACACTTATGAAGGCGAATTAATCGGCAAGACGACCCTTGTAGCAGAGGAAGCTGTGGAAAAGGCAGGCTTTGTAGACATGGCAGGGCGAGTTCTTAGGATTTGGTTTAGATAAAGCCGCCCCGCCGTCCCTCACTTAATTCGGGGCGGCGGGGTTTTGCTTAACACTGGTCAGATTGAAAATAATGCCACATGGCACTATGGTCTTTTTGCCCATAACCATCATCCGAAAGCTTCTGGTAAATATCCATAACTTGCTTTGTAAAGGGCAGGGGGCTGCTCACTTGCTCCCCTGTGTTTACGGCATTTCTTAAATCTTTAATATGCAAGTCAATTTTAAAGCCTGGCTCAAAGTTGTCTGCCAAAATCATAGGTATTTTTGCATTCATCACCGTTGACCCTGCCAGGCCGCCCTTTATGGCTTCAAAAACCTTGTTAGGGTCAACCCCCGCCTTGTTTGAAAGGGTAAATGCCTCGCAAACCGCTGCAATATTCATAGCCACAATAATATTATTAGCAAGCTTTGCCGTGTTGCCCGCCCCGATGTCGCCGCAATGTATGGCAGACGCGCCCATAGCAAGCAAAACGGGCTTTACCTTTTCAAAAGTTTGCTCACAGCCCCCAACCATAATGGACAATGTGCCATCTATGGCTTTCGGCTGCCCTCCTGAAACTGGCGCATCTAACATAACCACGCCCTTGCCCGCACAAGCTTTGTGGATTTTTTGAGCCGCCCCAGGGGCTATGCTTGACATATCAATGATAATCGTTCCCGAAGGGGCGTGGTCTAGCAAGCCCCCCTCGCCCATAACCACCCGCTCAACATCTGGCCCATCTGGCAACATGGTAATTATTATCCCACATGTTTTTGCAATCTCTTCCCGCGACCCTGCGGGATTCGTTTTGTCATACAACAAAACATCATAACCCGCTTTAATTAAGTTTTGCGACATAGGCTTGCCCATTATACCAAGCCCTATAAATCCTATTTTCATATTTACCACTCCTTCTTAATTAATTACCGCAATTTCTATACGGATTTAAGTTCTATTCCACATATATTACAACTTAGTTACATATTTTTTACAAGTATAGCACGTTTTCGCTTGACACGCAAGTGAAAGTGTGATAGGCTTGACATAAAATAACAAAAAAACTAGGGCGCGCGATTAGACCTGTTCCAAAACCTCATTCCGTCATCTTTTTGGTCTTTTTGCCGAAATGCTACAGCGTCAGAACCCTCACATACCTAGGGGTATGTGAGGAACCTGCCTCTTTGCATTTCAACAAAAATCCTCAAAAATCTGTCGAAAGCAGGTTTTGGAACAGGTCTATTGCGACGCTCAAAAAGGAGGAAGTTATGTTATCAGGTATTTGGCTAATTTTAGCCTTTGTGGCAGTGGTCGTCTTAATGATTTTGGCGATTTCTAAGCTTAACCTGCATCCGTTCCTTGCTATTATGGCGGCGGCAGTTGTTCTCGCTTTGGTGTCCATCATCCCCATACATATTGGCGGCAATCCAAATGTGGCAAGTAGGGTGGTTGAAGGTACTTTCTACGCGGGTACGTTGGCGTGGACAGTGGGTCAAGGTTTCGCCATGATTTTTTCGGGCATTGGTATCGTTATCATCCTTGGCGCGCTTATCGGCAGCATTTTGGAAGCCACAGGCGGTGCTTTTAAAATCGCTGATATGATAATCCGTTTGCTAGGAAAAGCAAGCCCAACGGCGGCAATGGTTGTTATGGGCTGGGTGGTTTCTGTTCCTGTGTTTTGTGATGCAGGCTTTGTAATCATCAATCCTGTGCGCCGCACAATTGTTAAGCGTACAAAGGTCAGCGGTGTTGCAACTGCTCTTGGTCTTGGTGCTGGTCTTTACACTTCCCATGTGCTTGTTCCTCTTACTCCTGGCCCTCTTGGTGCGGCTGATGTTCTTGGTATGATGGACTATCTCTGGACGGTTATGTGGGTTTCCCTTGTAATCTCTATACCAGGGCTTATTGCGGCGTATTTCTGGGCTGTGTACCGCGGCAGAAAAGACAAGTCTGAAGAAGATTTGGCTATCCAAGATGACGCCACTGTAAAATCTTATGAAGAAATTGTAAAAGAATTTGGCGGCTTGCCAAACGGACTTTTGTCCTTATTGCCAATTCTTATGCCAATTTTAATGATGGCTATGGCACAAATTGCCCAAAACCTTTTCCCAGACACTTGGACAGAAGCAGCGGCTGTGTTTAGGTTCTTAGGCTTCCCCATGATTGCCCTTGCAATTGGTTTTATTTTCGGCATTATCTTGCTTGCTGTAACAGGCAAAATGCCTAAGTTTAACACCATCACCAACGACACATTAAAAATGCTTGGACCAATCCTGCTTATTACTGCCGCAGGTGCTACCCTTGGGCGCGTTATCCAAGATTCTGGCATGGTTCCATTTATTGAGGCTAATGCAGATGTGTTCACTTGGATGGGTCTGGCGTTCCCCTTCCTTATCTCTGCAATCATCAAAACCGCACAGGGCAGCTCTACCGTTGCCATGATAGCCACAGCGGGCATTATGATGCCGCTTTTAGGTGCTATGGGCTGGGCAGATTCTAATATATCTATTGCTCTATGCATAATGGCGATTGGTGCTGGTTCTATGATGGCTTCCCATGCTAATGACAGCTATTTCTGGGTTGTTAACAACCTAAGCGGTCAAAGCGCGCAACAAGGCTACAAAAACTGGACAACAATGACAGTGGTTCAGGCAATTGCTGTATTGGCGGGAATTTTCGCCTTCTATGGAATTTATCAGCTTGTAGGGTAATTTACCCTTACCAAGCTGTACATGTAGGGGCGCATATTATGCGCCCTTAGGGGCTGTCTCCAAAATCCATTCCGCCAGCTTTTCGGCTTATTTCCCACCCAGTCTGCGTCAGCAGAACCCGCACGCACCTTTGGGTGCGCACGGAACCTGCTTCCTTGCTGGGTGAAAAAACGCTCGAAAATCTGACGAAAGCGATTTTGGAGACAGCCCCTA
>Ga0209755_10003095_pt1 | contig 21331 bp, 34 predicted proteins | sample TergutCo191P1_FD_187301 | JGI IMG/M metagenome (GOLD analysis project Ga0209755, IMG submission 187301) | Cornitermes sp. P1 segment gut microbial communities from Petit-Saut dam, French Guiana - Co191P1 (SPAdes) (version 2) | ecosystem: Host-associated > Arthropoda: Insects > Digestive system... | reverse complement strand
CGTGCCAGAAATGGCGCGAAACGTCAAGCGCAAAATTTCGCGAAAAGCGCGTTTTTGCCGAATCGCGCCTAGCCCAAAGCGCGGGAACCTATGCCTACAGCCAACGCTAAGGAGCCGCACGACAAACGCGCGAACATGCTGTATTCGCTTTATCCCGTCTATGCTGCCACCTGCGGCATGAAGCACTGTCTCCCTGCGGCTTGACCGCAATGTCTATACCGAAAACAGCCTTATGGCGCAATGGATGCCGCGATCGAGTCGCAACATGACGGGTTCTGCGCACGTTTGTCGTATGATGATCCGCCGATTAACTTGACGCTAACCAGCGGTTCTTTTAGCAAGCGCGACATTTGGAAATCCGCGCGACGTCATCTCGCGCTGACAAGCTCAATGTCGAAAACGAGAAAACTGTTCGGCGGAATCAAGCCACCTCCTGCGCCCTGCTCGCCAAAGGCCAATTCCGGCGGGATAACGGCTATGCGCCTTTCGCCAACCCTCATATCCAGCACCATCTCGTCCCAGCCCCTGATCGCCACCATGCCAACGCCCACGTCGAATTCAAACGCCTCGCCATGAAAAGCGGTGCTGTCAAACACGTCTCCCGAAAGGAAACTGGCGATGTATTGTATCTGCACGGTTTGCCCCACGGTCGGCATTGCGCCGATACCCTCGTGGAGAATGCTGTAACGAATTCCGGAAGGGCTTTCAGAAATCACCATGCCGACATGAGTAGCGGACAACTGCCTCCACAGCTCCTCAGCCAACACGAGATCCGCATCCCGCTGCGCCCTGGCTCTTTCCGCCGCGACCGCGGTTAATTCCGCGAAAGCCCCATAGAAAGCCGCCTGATTCGCCTGGAACTGGTTTGCGGCAACGCCGTTGCGAATAATTCTGACAGTGTTTATCATGTCGCCCTGCCGAATCGAATCAACCACCTGCTGCCCTTCAACGACCCTGCCAAAAACAGTGTGACCGCCGTCCAGCCAAGGAGTAGCCACATGCGTGATGAAAAACTGGCTGCCGTTGGTTCCCGGCCCCGCGTTTGCCATCGAGAGAATCCCAGGGCCGTCATGCCGAAGCTCCGGAACAATCTCGCACGGGAAGCGATAGCCAGGACCGCCCGTGCCCGTCCCCTGCGGGCACCCGCTCTGAATCATGAAGTCCGCGATAACCCGGTGGAAAACAAGCCCGTCGTAAAACGGCCTGCCCGCCGTAACGTTCATCGAGCCTTCGGCAAGCGCGACAAAGTTGATCACCGTTAAGGGCGTTAGCTCAAATTCAAGACGAACCACAATGTCGCCCCTGCTGGTATTTATCCTGGCAAACAAACCGTCGCCAAGAGCCTCGTTAGCCGCGCTCAAATTCGCCTCCGTTAGCAGGACGCCAGCCACCAATTGGCTGTTCTCGCTTGCTTGCTGCCCGTCGTCTCTCGCGCAGGAGCCAAAAAGCGCCAGCATGCCGCAAATCGCCATGATTGGAAAATATCTACATGCGTTTTTCATGCCTCTAGTATACAAGACCAAGCCAAAGTCAACAACCCCGTTTTCGGGAAATGCCGCTCTGTCCGCTCGCGCGCTTTCCCGACATTTCACTTCTTCCCCGCTTGCGAATACACAAGCGCGACAACATAACCCACAACGTCGCCTACGATAGTCAGAAGGCGATGCACGATGGCGGATGGCAGCACAATGGCGGGGTTTAGCTGGTACCCCAAGAACATGAGCAGCACCACTTCCCGAACGCCCATTCCTCCAGCCGCGCCAGGCGTCAAAAAACCCGCTATCCAGGCAAGCAAGTAAAGCCCGATGACAGTAGGAACCATGCCAAGGGTAACCTGCTGCCCAAGCAGAATCAGCGTAGCCAGATACGTGAACGCCAACACCAGAATTATGAACAAACAAGTGCCCAGCCGCTTGAGCCTTGAAACATATTTGAAGTTCCTCATGCTGTCGCTGAAATTTTCCCGCCATACCCGCATACGCCGACGAAAAATGATGGCAAGAGCCACGCAAGCAAGCGCGACGCCACCCGCGATCATCCAAACAAAGGAAGGGATAGTCACGCGGCGCAAAAAGTAAACCGCCTCGTCGGACACGGAAACAGCAATTATTACTATTGCCGACAACAACATGAACGTGCCTTCCAGCACTGTTGCAAAAGCTATTTGCGAGTGACTTACTTCCTTTGCCTCAAACGCGATGCGGTTGCGCCCAATCAAATACATGACGCTTCCAGGCAAATACTTGTACAGATTTGAGGCGCAGTAAACCTTGACGACAAGCTTGCTATTAACGGAAATGCCAGTAATGTTCGCAATAAACCACTTAAAATTAAGGCCGGTAAACGCAATGCCAAGACCGAAAATCACGGCGGTCAGGAGCAGCCCCAGTATCACGAATGGAGAAGCCAACACCGAAAAGTCAACATCGTGCTGCATTATATGCCTGACGATGAATACAAGGGAAGCGACCATCAGCAGCTTGCCAACCACCGAGATGACTTTGCCAGAAACTTTCATTAATCCCGTCCTTTTTATGCCTTAATCTTGCGGGCTTGCACCTGACCCCAGTATACCCAAGTTTCTCGCCTTGTTATAGCGCCCGCCCAGGGCCTAATTTGCCTCCCCCCCGTTGCCCCGCCGTTCGTCTTGATATCATTTGCTTCCATAAAATGAGGGCTTATCATTAAATAACATCTGCCTTACGGAGGCAAAAAAGGCACATGTGAACATAAGCAGGCCAAGACAACTTGAGCCTGGCTTCTCGAACGAACCGACAGCTTGCGAAACCTGTTCATCCGCGAATGCGCAGCCTCCGCAACCCATCGACAAGCCTTGCGCTCGGGATTGCGGGCCCTTTCGCTTTTCCCCGCGCCCCTGCCCCCAATGCAGAGAATAAACCCGCACGCCACGACGATCCCCAGCACAGGCTCCCCGGCATACCCGTTATCAAGGCACAGGCGCTGCGACCATCCGAACACGGTAGTGGGCAGAACCCGTGATGCCTATCAAGAACCATGCAAAGGTAGTGTCAAAAACTCGTGAATATGGTATAATACCCCAAGCGGAGGGACAAAACCAATGACGACGACCCCAGTTAAATGCCCCGTATGCGGCGGGACGAAAATATACAGGAACGGGAAGGACGGCGGCAAGCAAAGGTACCTGTGCGGCGACAAGAGCTGCCCGGGGAAATCCTTCATCATCGAGTACACATACAACGGCTGGAAGCCCGGCGTCAACGAGCAAATCATAAGCATGGCCGCCAACGCGTCCGGCATCCGCGAAACCGCGCGCGTGCTGAATGTGTCGAAGCAGAAGGTCTCGGACACTTTAAAAAAACGGAAAAAACAACAAGCAAGGCCAAGCACCTGACGGGCGCCAGCGGCACGGAGGCGGCGGAACTGGACAAGACGTGGAGCTTCGCGCAAAACAGGGGAGCCAGCGCTGGCTGCGGTGGTCATCGACCGCAAAACCCGCGCCGTGCTTGCCTGCGTTCTCGGGCGGAGGCGGGACAAGGCGTTCAGGGAGTAAAAGGCGCTTCTCGAGCCGTTCGGGATATCCATGTCCTGCACGGACGACTGGGGCAGCTACGAGCGTAACATCGATGCCAGTCGGCACGCTGTGAGCAAGAAACATGCCCAAGCGCCAGAGCGACAGAACCTCGCACTTCGAGCCCGAATCAAGAGGCTGCGCCGCAGGACGATACGCTTCTCCAAGTCGGGCGATGCGCGATATTGTTGTCGTCTTGGCTATCAATATTCTGGAGTTCGGCCGGTGTTTTGAGACACATTTTCACGGATGAAGAACATAACCGATGGGGGATATGAAAATTGATTTCCGCGCAGGCGCGGACAGTTCCCTTGCGAAGAACCCGAAAATCGTGTATGATTTGGAAGCTAACGGAAACTGGGAAAACGATGATTTTTCGAGTGCTCAAATTGTTTCCCAGGCAAAGAAAGGGGGTACGACCAATGAGGAAAGCCTTATCTCTCGCGTGTTTCATTGCCGCCATGCTTGCCCTGCCAGGCTTAGCACCAGCGCAGATCCCGTCATATTCAGCAGAAGATCTGCAGGCAGCAATTACCAGAGCGGAAGAATACCGCAGGAAAGCAGCCTACTTTGACGGCGCAGCCTACTTCCCTAGCGAGTGGGAAGCCGCCGAAACCAGATACGCCGAAGCCAGAAATATGCCAACCACCAGCGTAATCGAAACAAACCAGGCTGCGACCACATTTACCCTTGCCGCGGATTCCTTCGCTTCCATTTTCAGGCTTTCGGTTTTTCTATATGCCCAAGCCAGAGAAGACGAAATCATGATGATTAGGGATCGGCTGGTCGCCGCCGGCGCGCGGGCAATTTTCCCTAGCTTGATGGCTCCCGCAGATCAGATTGCGCTTGCCGCCTTGGGCCAATATGAAGCCTCGGACTATCACGCTGCCAGGGATCTTGCCGCGCAAGCCTATGCCATGTTCCAGACTCTCGAAACCGCGTTTGACGCATGGCAGATGCGACGAGAAATCATTCAAAGGGGCTTCACATCTTACGCCGCCAGCAATTACACAGCCGCGGAGGAAATGATAGCCGCCGCAGTTCACGCCTACCTTGCCGGCGAATTTCCACGCGCAATGGAAAACGCCAAGGAAGCCCAAGCAAGATACAGCCTGGTTCTGTCCGCGGGCTGGGCCGCCGTTGCGGATTATCATTACACAAGCGCAGATACCGAGCGCATAGCAGCGATGGAGGTCAGAGCGAATATTGCAGCAAGCGGGCTTTTCGAGCAGGCCGAATCGATTCGCAACGAAGCAATCGAGCTGTTGCACGCAGAGCGTTTCAGAGAAGCCGCGCAACAACTTGCCGATGCTGAAGCCTTGTACCTTGTCGCCAGAGTATCGACTCTGGAAAGCCGGCGCATTGCAGCGGAAGCGATCCGCAAAGCCAACAGGCAAATCGAAGAAGCGATTAACGCTGCCCAAAGGGCGTCGATTAACGAAAATTAGCAAACGGAAAGGAGAAGAAATGATGGCAAAATTTTTTGTGGCTTTGTCGATGGCCACGCTAGTCGCAGTCCAGCCTGTGCTCGCCCAAATTGGCGTAACCACTTTGGATCTGGGATACGCTACCGACGAGGAATTGACCAAGGCATTGGATGCAGCCACCGATTTGGAGTTAATCATGAGGGGCGATTGGATACTTCTTGACGAGGACGATCCTCCCAAAGAAGATGCCGATGCAGAGGGCAGTGTTCCCGTTGAGGAAATCGAATATCTCGAATACCTTGAAGATGAAGCAGCCGAACCAGAATACGTTGAGGAAGAAGCATCTAGGAATCTTCTTGACAACGAATATTTAAGGGAAAGCCGACGGCTCGTAATGCTTGCGGAAGAAGCCTACTACCGCAGCGATTACGAAACCGCTACGATTTACGCCAGGGAAGCAAGCCGCTACGCCCAGCTCTCCGAGGAATATATCGCGCAAAGGACAGGCGTGGTGATTGCAGCAGCTCCCGTCGACAAAAACGAAGGTTACCCCTTGCCTGCAACTTTCACCGTGCGCCCGTGGGCCATTTACGGGGACTCCCTATGGAGCATTGCCGAGCGCCCAGAAATTTACGGCGATCCATTCATGTGGCCCGAGCTATTCAACGCCAACAAACACCAAATGCCGAATCCAAACAACCCAGATCTAATCCTGCCTGGTATGGTCTTGGATATTCCCAGCATAGAAAACGAAGTCAGGGAAGGCGCTTGGCAACCCGACAGGCTGTACAGAAGATAGCGGGCATATTTTTTAAGAAGGAAACGCTGATTTCCGTACTTGAGGCTGTGAATCCCAACGTCAAGTGGTGCGGCGTTTCCTATCCTTCGATTTTCAAATACAGAGACATTGCACTTCCCATAAGCGCATGAATAAACGGCGGCCCTCCCATCCCTCGCATAACCTCTTTAATCTCAACTAATTCAGTTTCCACATATTCATCAGGATCTAGGCTTTTGCTGCCAGTATTGACAAGATTTTCAGCAAGAAAAAAATGCGTTCTGTTGGACATTATCGCTGGATTGGGATTAAATTCTCCTATTTTCCGCAATGTTCCTGGTCTGTAACCAGTTTCCTCCAGCATTTCCCTAGCCGCCGCATTTTCGGGGTTTTCGCCTGGCTCAGAAACCCCTCCAGGAAATTCAAGACTCAGGCTTTGCGAACCATGACGCCATTGACGCACCATAACAAATTTTTTCCCCTTCGGCGTTTCCAGCACTGGCACAACAATAACCCAGTCCGCAGCATCAATGACAAAACATGTCCTCAATTCATTTTCTGGAGACCTAGAATAACTTTCGCGGATCGAAAAAATAGGACTGTCAAAAACCTTCTTTTTGCCCTCTTCTTTCCAAGCAAGCTTACTTTTATCCACAGCTTTTTCCGCTTTTAATAAAACACCCCGCCGCAGAGCAGCGGGGTATTGAAGATTCATTTTTGAGAGCTTTGTGTATGCGGGGGAACAATCCTCCGCACCCCCAGTAGCAACCGCCCCAGAGGGGCGGGGTATCAGACCCCAAGGGAATAGAGTCATCCCAAAGAGCAGAGCACCAAAACTACCGCCACAAAAAAAGCCCCGTAACCTCCCATCGCCTCAGAACCCTTTGGAAACCAACACGCCCAGCCTTCCGAAAAATACATTCCTCAAAACCAAGACGCAAGTGTCAATCCAGCGGTGCATTCAATGCCAACACCCACCAAAATTATTCAGCCGCAGGAACCGCCTTTTTCCCATGCTTAATTGCAGCTTTGCAGGGCTTACAGACATTTACCTTCTGCTCTTCCATTCCCTGCTCATACAGAACCTTTATTCCGCTTGCATTACAGGCAGGGCAGACGCCCCTGCCTCTAGCAAACAAATCCTTAATCCCTTTGCCTCGGTGTGTCTTTCCCATTGACGCTCCCCCTTACTCAGCCTTCTCATCTTTTTCGGCTTTCGCCTTGCTGGCTTCTTTTTTCTGGGCCTTTTTCTCCGTGCTTTCAGCATCCAACTTATAATCAACCAGCTCCAGAAGCACAATCTGTGCCGCATCCCCAAGCCTTTCGCCCAGCTTGAGAATACGAGTGTAACCACCTTCGCGTTCCTTCATCCTTGGCGCAATGTCGGTAAACAATTTTGCCACGATACCTTCGTCGTAAAGGCGAGCAGACGCAATACGCCTGTTGTGAACCGAATCAATCTTCGCTCTGGTGATTAGCTTCTCCGCAGTTCGGCGAATTTCCAAGGCTTTCGCCTTAGTAGTCCTTATCCGCTCATAACGAAACAAGCTTGTTACCATGCTTCGGTGCAAAGCCTTGCGATGCGCAGCCATCCTCTGCAGGGGGTTAAATCCTCTTCTATGCTTCATCTTCCTCTTCCTTTACCTCTTCCCTCTGGGGCATTTTATGAATTGCGTTCTTCAGAACTTTCAAATCTGTAATCCCCAGACCTAGGTTCCATTCCTTGAGTTTTTCCTTAATCTCCTGAAGAGACTTTTTGCCAAAATTCCTAGTTTTGGCAATGTCATCCTCGGTCTTGCAAGTCAGCTCTCCAATAGTCTTAATATCAGCGTTTTTAAGACAATTCGAGGATCGTACTGAAAGCTCAAGCTCTTCAACAGGCGTGTCGAGAATCGCCCGAATCCTCTCGTTATCCTCGCCATTTTCATCATCAAAAACCAAGTAACTTTCATCAAAGTTAATAAATACAGAGAGGTATTCCTTGGCAATCTTCGCAGCCTCCGAAAGAGCATCATCAGGCCGAACAGTGCCATCAGTCCAAATTTCCAATATCAGCTTGTCGTAATCACTGCGGTGCCCCACGCGAACCGGTTCGACGGTAAATTTCACCTTTCTTACAGGCGAATAAATCGCATCAAGCGGGATCGTACCAATAACCTCAACGTAACGCTCGTTTACTTCAGAAGGCACGTACCCCCTTCCAAGATCAACCTGAACTTCAATGTCAATTTTGGCATCCTCGTCCAAGGTCATAATGTGCTGTCCCTTAGTAAGCACTTCCAATTGCCCAGGACGATCAAAATCATCACTTTTCACAACGCCTTTACCAGCCCACGAAAAAAGCATTGTCTCTTGCTCAATATCAGCGGGAAGCTTAAGACGCATCTGCTTGAGGTTGTTGATCACTTCCAAGGTATCTTCCTTGATATTTGGGATCAGCTCAAATTCACTGGAGATGTTATGTGCCGTACCCCCAGCATCGTAAGAGGTAAGTTTAACGGCAGTAATCGCATACCCCTGAATAGAAGAAAGGAGTATCCTCCGAAGAGTATTACCAATAGTGGTTCCGAATCCAGGCTCAAAAGGGCTAGCTGTAAACTTGCCACGATCCAAGCTAAGCTCACTAGGCTCAAACATAAGCCCCTTAGGGCGCTTGAATCCATGAATGAGATTTTTACGGGCCATGAAGACTCCTTACTTCGAATAGTGCTCGATGATCATCTGCTCTTTAATATCACCAAGATCGACAATCTCACTGCGCTTAGGCGCAGCCTGGAATTTTCCTTTCATCGAATCGGGATCAAGGGAAAGCCAAGGCATAACCCCTGATTTCCCAAACTCTTTCAATGCATCTTTCACTAAAGTCATGCCACGGCTACTCTCAACAATGCTGACTTCGTCGTTTACTTTTACAAAATAGGATGGTATATTGATTTTCCTCCCATTCACCAAAACGTGTCCATGCGAAACAAGCTGCCTAGCCTGACTTCGAGATGACGCAAAACGCAAACGGTACACCACATTGTCTAATCGGCTTTCCAGCAACACAAAAAGGTTTTCACCGGTAATGCCAGGCATACGTACACCACGTTCGAAAAACAAACGAAACTGTTTTTCCAGCATCCCGTATATTTTCTTAAGCTTTTGTTTTTCCCTGAGCTGGATTCCATAATCAGATCGCTTCCCAAGCCTAGCTTTGGGATCCTTACCAGGAGTAGCCCGTTTTCTGTCAATAGGACACTTGCCGCTCTTGCAGCGAAATCCTTTGAGCATCAGCTTTTTTTGCTCGGATCTGCAAATTCTGCACACCGGACCAGTATATCTTGCCATATTTCACCCCTATGCGCCGTCAAACGCGTCGTGTTTTCCTCGGTCTGCAACCATTATGCGGGATAGGAGTAACATCGCTTATCGACCTCACCTTTATCCCCATAACCCCAAGCTGCCTGATCGCCGACTCCCTGCCAATACCAGGGCCTTTGACATAAACATGAACCTCTCTGAGCCCCGCCTGCATTGCCTTCTGAGCAGCATTTTCGGTAACGCTCTGCGCCGCAAAAGGGGTGGATTTTCTCGCCCCCCTAAATTGGAGTTGACCAGAACTTGCCCAAGACACGGCATTACCCATCAGATCCGTGATAGTAACAATAGTATTATTGAAGGTTGCCTGAATATAGACATTTCCCTCATATACCGATTTTTTTTCCTTGCGTTTTTTAGTGGTTTTACTACTTCCAGCCACTTAAACCCTCCATATCCTATTTCTTCTTGCCTGCAACCGTTTTCTTTTTGCCCTTACGGGTACGAGCATTGGTTCTGGTGCGCTGCCCTCGAAGCGGCAGGCCCTTGCGATGCCGCAACCCTCTGTAACAACCAATATCCATAAGCCGCTTTATATTAAGCGCCACTTCTGTGCGCAGACGGCCCTCCACTTTGTAGTCATTTTCGATAATCTGCCGCAAGACATTAAGTTCTTCCTGAGACAAATCATTGATAAGCCGCCTTGGTTCGATATTTGCCTTTTGGCAAATATCACCCGCAATAGACCTGCCTATACCATAAATATAGGTCAAAGCAATATTTACGTGTTTATTCGGGAGGTCGATCCCCACCAAACGTGCCATGCCGTTTCTCCTAACCTTGTTTCTGCTTATGTTTTGGGTTCTCACAAATGATGCGAATAATCCCATCTCGTCTGATAATTTTGCACTTATCGCAAATCGGTTTTACACTCGTCCGAACCTTCATCTCAATCACTCCCTCAAACAGCCCCGCACCTCGCATGGGGCATTACCAACAACGGGCTGCCCTCCACCGAAGCAACCCCCTATCACCAAGCACAAGACTATAAGTTTCTTCCTCGCACCCGCCCCTTCTTGGTGAGACCTTCATGATGATGCATTTTCAACATCCCATCTATTTGGCTCATAGTGTCCAAATCAACACCTACCAAAATCAGGAGGCTGGTTCCTCCCAAGAGGAAAGCCACTGATTGCGGAAAACCTGGAAATGCCCAAATGACAAAGGACGGTATTACCGCAATCATCGCTAGATATATGGCACCTGGAAGCACGATTCGATTCAATATCCGAGTAAGATAAGACTCAATGTTCTCACTTCTTATACCTGGAATAGAGCCACCATTTTCCCGTATCTGCTTCGCAATCTCTATAGGGTTGAGCGTAACCTGCGTGTAGAAATACGCAAAGAAAATAATCAGCAGAATATACACAATGTTGTATGCCGTCCCAAATGGACTGAGAAACCGAGCCACATTGCCCACCCAAGGTATGTTACCTCCCATCGTCTCTGCAATCTGTAGCGGAAATGTGAGAATCGCTGACGCAAAGATGACTGGAATAACGCCTGACGGGTTAATCTTGAAAGGGATGTAGGTGTTCTGAGCCCCGTACATTTTTCTCCCTACCACTCTTTTGGCATAATTCACTGGAATTTTTCGCTGTCCCCTCTGCTCAAACACCACAAGCGCAACCACAGCGGTGAACATCACCAAGATCACGACAACAAAAACAAGATTCAAATCCCCAGCACGTATCCTCCCGCCCAGCTCCCATATAGCCTGAGGCAGCTGCGCGACGATGCCAGCAAATATAAGAAGGGAGATACCGTTACCAATCCCCCTTTTTGTTATCTGTTCGCCAATCCACATCAAGAACATAGTGCCTGTAGTAACGGTTAGCATAGCAATGAACGTAAATGGAACAATGCCTATATTGAGAATGTCAACCCCTTGACGCATGATACTCTGAGCAAACTGAGTAACAGCAAAGGACTGAACAAGACAAACCACAACAGTACCATAACGTTGCCATTTCTGTATCCTCTTCCGCCCCCCATCCTCCTGCGATATTTTCTTTAGTTTGGGAAAGACTATAAGAAGGAGCTGCATTATAATCGACATCGATATATACGGCATAATCCCCAACATAAACACAGAAAAATTGGAAAAAGCACCACCAGCAAAAAAATCCAAATGATCAATAATAGGGTTCCCAGTGTCCGCCTGCGCGAGGAAATATGCGGACAGCTCTCGCACATTGATCCCAGGAATAGGAAACACCGCGCCAATTCTGAACACCGTCAACATACCAAATGTAAACAGAATTCGCTCACGGAGTTCTTTTATCCTGAACATGCCAATAATGGGATTAGCCATTGATTTTCCCTATCCTTTTCTTGGTCTGCTTCTTTTTAGGTGACAAGATAAGAGTCACTCCTCCCCCAGCCTTTTCTATCTTGTCTTTAGCCGATGCTGAAACTGACGCAACCTTAAAAACAAGCCTTTTAGTCAAATCACCCATAGCAAGAATTTTTACTGGTAATGCTTCCGCTCCAGATGTTTTCCTGATCAGCCCCTTTGTATAAAGAGACTCAATATCAACGACGTCAGAATCCTCGTATCGTCTCTCTATCTCACCTAAATTAACGATCTGCCACTCCTTTTTGAAAGGATGGTTGGAAAAACCGCGCTGGGCAAGCCGCCTATACAGAGGCATTTGCCCACCCTCAAAGCCGATATAGGTCTTACCACCAGAACGAGACTTCTGGCCCTTGTTGCCTTTTCCAGAGGTAGTCCCTCTGCCAGAACCCTGACCGCGACCGACAATCCGTTTCCGCCTGTTCGCGCCAGCAGGAGCGTGCAAGTTAAAATCGTGCATTATGTTTTTTCCTCCACGGAAACAAGGTGCGACACCACTTTCACCATCCCGAGAATCGAGGGGCTAGCCTCCAAATCATTGTATGAGCCTATTTTGCGCAAACCCAAGGACCTAACCGTGGCACGCTGTTTGGGTAGGCATCTAATGGTACTTCGCACCAAACGGATTCTTATCCTTGCCATATTACCCCCATAACTCTTTCAGAGACTTGCCCCGATTCTTTGCTATTGCCTTGGCATCCATCATTTTGCCTATACAGTCAAATGTCGCCTTTACCACATTAAATTGGCTTGAAGCTCCAATGGACTTGGATAGCACGTCAGTAACACCGCCTGCCTCCATGATTGCTCGCACTGGCCCTCCAGCAATTATACCGGTCCCAGAACAGGCTGGTTTTAGCAGCACCTGCGAAGCCTTAAAAAACCCAGTTACTTCATGAGGTATAGTGCCATTTTTTACTGGCAATTTTATCATGTTACGCTTCGCCTTGTCGATACTCTTGCGTATTGCCTCGGAAACATCGTTGGCTTTTCCAAAACCGTAACCCACATTACCCTTCTTGTCGCCAATAACAGTAAGAGCAGAGAAAGAAAACCGACGCCCACCTTTGACAACTTTGGCGGTGCGATTAAGCTTCACCAATTTTTCAACAAAATCCTTTTCGCCAGGCTCCCTATCACGGTCCCTCCCCCGATCTCGCCCTCTGCGACCCTCGCCCCTCCCATCACTAGGCCTCCAGGACGAAACAGGCTCAACCGAAGCTTCCGCCCTGGCTTCAACGGCAGCCCCGTCAGCACTATCACTGACCTCAGTTACCACCCTTTCTTCCTTCGCGTTTTTTTCGTTTTCCATAATCCGCTCCGCCTCCTAGAACTCCACCCCAGCTTTCCTGGCTCCATCAGCCATAGCTTTGACAACTCCATGGTACAGATATCCATTGCGGTCAAAAACTACGGATTTTATGTTCTTTTCCAGCAACCGCTTGCCCATAATTTCGCCAACCTGCTCAGCACCAGCAACAGTCGCTTTTATGCCCCGAAGTTCCTTTTCCAGCGTGGAAACAGAAGCCAAGGTATTTCCCTTAGTATCGTCAATCACCTGCATCGACAGCCTGCGATTGCTCCGCGTGACAGTCATCCTAGGTCGCATAGGTGTACCAGAGACCCTTTTACGGATGTGAGTTTTTCGCTTAAATCGCCTTCGATTTTTTTCCAGCATTTTTCGCAACATACTTATACCCTTTGCTCTTATTTAACACCAGATTTACCGACTTTCCGTCGTATCTTCTCGTTCTCGTAACGGATTCCCTTGCCTTTGTACGGTTCGGGCGGCCTAAGCTTACGGATCTGGGCTGAAATCTCCCCTACCTTTTGCTTATCAATACCGCTAACAGTTATCCTCGATGCCTCAGTCGTAATAGTAATGCCATCAGGAATACCAAAGTAAATGTCGTTCGAGTAACCCAGGCTCAAAAAAAGAAGCGGCCCCTGCACCTCGGCACGATAACCGACACCCGTAATAACCATAACCTTGGAAAAACCAGCCGAAACCCCCACTACCATATTGTTAAGAAGATTCCGATAAAGGCCATGAAAGGCCTTGGTCTGTTTTTCCTCGTTCATCCGGCTTACTATAACTTCGCCGCTCCTGCCCTCAAATCCAATGACGGGATGGTATTTCTGAGTCAACTTTCCCTTAGGGCCCTCGACGATCATTTGCCCATCGGCAAAAGCAACCTTCACCCCTTGGGGAACCTTAACTGGTATTTTTCCGATACGCGACATTTTCCCTTTCCTTTACCACACAGTACAGATAATCTCGCCACCGACCTTTTTTTCAGCAGCCTTTCTTCCAGTCGTTACTCCCTGAGAAGTGGAAACAATCAATGTACCATAGCCGTTGAAAACCCTCGGCATGCTTTTGTATCCCATGTACACACGGCGGCCAGGCTTTGACACCCTTTCTATGCCATGAATAATCGGAGCCGTTTTATCGTCGTATTTGAGAAAAATCCGAATCATACTCGAACCTTCCTGATTCGACTTCTTAAAATTTTTTATATACCCCTCAGTCTTCAAAATCTTGACTATCTCAAGCTTAAGCCTAGAGGTAGGAATATCAACTTTTTCATGCTTTGCCATTCCAGCATTACGGATCTTTGTCAACATGTCCGCAACGGGATCAGAAACACTCATCCTATCCTCCTACCAGCTTGATTTAGTTACGCCAGGAATAAGTCCCTCGCTCGCAAGCTTGCGAAAACAAAGGCGGCACATCTCATACTTCCGCAGATAACCCCTAGCCCGCCCGCAAATCCGACAACGGCTCACTTTTCTCGTCTTATATTTTGGCGTCCGCTGCGCTTTGATAATCATTGCCTTTCTTGCCATTTAGCACCTCTCGCAAAAAAATCTGGCATGAAACATCTCGTATTTCATGTTACTTCCTGAATGGCATACCGAACTTTCCAAGGAAAGCCTTCGCCTCCGCATCGGTACGCGCGGTTGTCACAATACAAACGTTCAAACCAGCAACCTTCTCGATTTTGTCAAAATCAATTTCTGGAAAAATAATCTGCTCCTCTATTCCCAAAGAATAATTCCCATGTCCGTCAAAGGCGTTGCCATTAACACCACGAAAATCCTTGACACGAGGAAGGGCGACATTTACCAAGCGGTCAAAAAATTCGTACATGATCGCCCCCCGAAGGGTTACTTTCGCACCAATCTCTTGCCCAGCCCTAATCTTGAAGTTAGCAATGCTTTTGCGAGCCTTAGTCTTGATCGCCTTCTGCCCCGTAATCTGAGAAAGAGTTGAAACGGCCTCGTCAAGAAGCTTTTTGTTTTGCAATGCTTCACCTACACCCATGCTCACCACAATTTTCTCTAGCTTGGGTATCTGCATGGGCGTCTTATAGCCAAATTCCTTCAGCAACTCTGGAGCAATCCGCTCCTTATACACTTTTTTAAGCCGAGGCACATAAGCGTTAGTCATTACAGCACCTCCCCGCATTTCCTGCATATTCTAGCTTTAGCGTCGCCTTCCACCTTATAACCAATACGAGTGGGGCCACACTTTTTACAGACAATCATAACGTTAGAGCTATGAAGCGCAGCTTCCAGCTCAATAATACCGCCGCGATCCTGCTGCCTTCTGCGTTTCTGGGCCTTCTTAACAATATTTGCCCCTTCCACAACAACGCGATCCTTATCGCGCAGTATCTTTAGTATCCTACCACGCCTTCCCTTGTCCTTGCCAGCGATTATTTCAACGGTATCTTCCTTTCTTAACTTAAACTTACGTACCGTTACAGCCATATGCCTCTCCTACAAAACCTCTGGGGCAAGCGAAACAATTTTCATATAATCGCCTTTTTCCCGCAGTTCCCGGGCCACTGGCCCAAAAATGCGCTTCCCCCTGGGATTCAACGCAGCGTCGATAATGACGCAAGCATTGTCATCAAACCTAATGTATGTTCCATCCAGACGACGGTACTCCTTATGAGTACGCACCACAACAGCTCTCTCCACAGTGCCTTTTTTTATGGTCGATGTTGGCAGAGCCTCCTTTATCGCCACAACAATTATATCACCAATACCCGCATAACGACGCTTACTACCACCAAGAACTTTTATACATTGAACGCGCTTGGCACCCGAATTATCCGCCACATTCAGGAAAGTTTCCACCTGTATCATTTTCCGTAACTCCCTTTATCTGGCACGTTCAAGGATTTCGACAAGCCTCCAGCGCTTTTCCCTGCTGAGAGGCCTGCATTCAATCACGCGAACCCTATCGCCGATCTTCGCGTCGTTATTTTCGTCATGGGCTTTTACCTTTTTAAGCCGCTTGACATATTTTTTGTACAAAGGATGCAACTTCATCGTCCCAATCGCGACGACAATAGTCTTCATCATCTTGTCGCTTTCGACTATCCCTACAAACTCTTTCTTGCCGCTCTTCCTGCGGGTCGTTGGAATTTCAACTTCCTTGATTTCATGCTCCGACATTACTTAGCCTCCGCACTCTGGATTGCCTGAGACACCGCCGCCCTTCTCTCCGCGAGCACATGCACATGGATAAGGGTATTGAGTTGAGCGATCTGCCTTCGCATCGTGCGCTTTAGCAACGGATTGTCAACATGACCCACAATCATTTGAAACCTAAGCTCCATATGCTTCCTTTTAAGCTCATCCCGCTTCGCCTTGAGCTCAGGGAACGAAAGGTTTTTAAACGAATTCTTCATCATCTATTCCTCTTAAGCCCCCAGCTCCATGTCGGAACGGGCGACAAACCTGGTCTTGATAGGTAGCTTTGATCCTGCCAGCCTAATCGCCTCTTCTGCAAGCGTTTGGTTAATACCGCCTCCAAGCTCAAACATGACAGTTCCAGGTTTTACCACCGCAACCCAGTATTCCGGACCACCCTTACCTTTGCCCATGCGGGTTTCGGCAGGCTTTTTCGAGTAGGGCTTGTCAGGGAATATGCGAATCCATATTTTCCCGCCCCTCTTTATATGGCGGTTCAGCGCGACACGAGCCGCTTCTATCTGTCGATTAGTAATCCACATCCTGTCCATCGCAACCAAAGCAAAGTCGCCAAACGCAACCGTGTTACAACGGGTGGCACTGCCAGGTATACTGCCCCTCTGTACCTTGCGACGCTTTACTCGTTTCGGGCTTAACATATACTATTACCCCCTTCCCATAGGAAGACGCTCGCGCCGCTTGCGAACCAAGGCACCAGCGTCTTCTTTTTGTTCCTTGCCGTATTTCATGCCGTTGTACACCCACACTTTTACCCCTATGGCACCAAAAGTAGTCTGAGCCTCGGCAAAACCATAATCAATATCCGCCCGCAACGTGTGCAACGGAATGCGGCCGTCCTTAGCTTCTTCGGTACGTGACATTTCGGCACCGCCTAGTCGCCCCGAAAGTCTTACCTTCACGCCCTGAGCATTGCCTTTCTTAATTGCATTAGAAATGGCCTGCTTCATAGTGCGCCTAAACGAAGACCGCGCCAAAAGCTGCCTGGCTATATTTTGCGCAATAATTTGGGCGTTGCCATCAGCGTTCCGTATCTCCTTTATCTTGATCTGAATCTTCTTGCTGACACTCTTCTGCAGCTCGGAGCTAATCTTTTCTATGTTAGCTCCCTTCACACCTATTATAACACCAGGCCTAGCAGTGTGGATGGTAATTGTAACCCGCTGCGGATGCCGAATAATTTCAAGCTCTGCTATATCCGCACCTTTGGTCTCAGGCATGCTCAGTATATGTTTTCGCAGCCTGAGATCCTCGTGCAAAGTGTTAGCGTACTCCCTACGATCCACGTACCATCGGGAAGCCCAGGTTTTATTAATTCCGATTCGAAACCCAATAGGGTTTACTTTCTGTCCCATCACTTCCTCGCCTTTTCAGAGATATTGGTTGCCTCAGAACCTACGGTCTCATCCACAACAACAGTTATGTGACACATCCGCTTCAATTGCATATCAGCTCTACCCCTTCCGCGAAACCATACCCTTTTCAGCCTAGGGCCTTCGTCGATAAAGATTTCCTTTACGAACAGCATATCCTCGTCGAGCTGCTTGTTGCCAACTAACGCATTTGAAGCCGCCGATTTTACTGTCTTTCGAATTAGCCTTGCACCTTTATGGGGCATATGCTCCAATACCGACATGGCCTCTGTGTAAGGCTTTCGACGGATTAAGTCGGCCACAGGCCTAACTTTAAAAGGCGACCCCATAAGATACTTGCTTACTGCTCTGTAGCCAGTTTTTGTTACCATAAATTAAACACCTGCCTATTTTCCGCCAGCCTTTTTGTCCGATCCAGCATGCCCTCTGAAAATACGGGTCGGAGCAAACTCGCCAAGCTTGTGACCAACAAGGTTTTCTGTGATATATACAGGAACCCAAGCCTTACCGTTATGTACAGAAATGGTTCCGCCTACCATTTCTGGAATTATGGTAGAACAACGGGAATAGGTTTTTATCATCTTCCGCTCCCCAGACTTGCTCATTTTCAGCACCTTCTTATAAAGGCTCTTCTCGATAAAAGGACCTTTCTTAACAGACCTTGACATATAACCTTCCTACCTTTTCTTCCCTCGACTGACAATAAACCTGGATGAAGGCTTGTGCTTTTTCCTGGTTTTATACCCTTTAGTAGGCAAGCCCCAAGGCGTAACGGGATGGATACCCTTACTTCTTCCCTCTCCGCCACCGTGCGGATGATCCACGGGATTCATCGCCATACCGCGAACAGTGGGCCGTACGCCCAGCCAACGCTTCCGTCCAGCCTTACCCAAAGTTGTGTTCATGTGATCTTCGTTACCGACCGTCCCAATGGTGGCATAGCACCTCTTAAATACCATACGCGTTTCGCCAGAAGGAAGCCTAAGGGTAACATAATCCCCCATTTTGGCAGCGATGAGCGCCCCAGTTCCAGCGGCCCGAGCCATTTGCCCGCCCTTGCCCAAGGTAAGCTCAATATTATAAACAGTAAAACCCACTGGTATGTTTTCCAATGGCAGGGAGTTGCCCGTTTCGATGGGGGCATTCGGCCCGCTGATAATCATATCACCTTGCTTAAGACCTTTCGGCGCAATGATATACCGCTTCTCACCATCCTTGTAAATAACAAGAGCGATATTGGCACTGCGATTAGGATCGTACTCAATGCTTGCTATCCTTCCTGGAACATCTATTTTGTCCCGCTTGAAATCAATAATTCGATAACGACGTTTGTGCCCGCCACCCTTATGTCGAACGCTGATCCTGCCGCACGAACGCCCAGACTTTTTCGTAAGACCCTCGGTTAGGCTCTTTTCTGGCTTAACGCCTTTGGTCAGCTCGGAAAAATCCAAGCTTACACGCTGCCGCATTCCTGGCGTAACTGGCTTGTAAGTTTTTACACCCATCGTTTACCTCTACACGCCCTCGAAAAGGCCAATTTTTTCGTTTTTCGGAAGTTTTACAATCGCTTTCTTCCAAGTCGCCGTATATCCAGACCTGTTGCGCAGGCGCTTGGGCTTGCCGCCCACCACCATCACCGTGCATGAAACCGGATTTACGTTAAAAAGCCGACGAACAGCTTCTTTGATCTGGATCTTGTTCGCCGACATTGCCACCTTAAACACGTACTTCCCTTCTTCCCGCAACATATTTGCTTTTTCAGAAAGCACGGGTTCTATAAGAATATCCTCGTACTGTATCATTCAGCGGCCTCCTCTGTCTTTGGGCCGTAAAAATCGTTTAAGTTTCTTGCCGCAGTTTCAAGCATTATCACCTGGCGCCCGTAGAACAAATCATGCGCTCGCAAGCGATTATATGAAAGATAGCTCAGCCAAGGAATGTTAGCAGCGGCCCTTTTGATCATGGGATCGTCATTCTTAAGAATAAGCACTGTCCGCACTCCAGGGTTAAAGTTGCTCAACAGCCCGACAAGATCCTTGGTTTTCCCAGATTCTATCGAAAAGTCTTCGATAACCTTAACCATATCATGCTTGACTTTCAGGCTCAGAATCGTCTTCATCGCCTGTCGCTTCGCCTTTTTGTTTATGGAATAAGAATAATCTCGCGGCTTAGGCCCGAAAATCGTGCCACCGCCAACTAGCAACGGCGACTTCTTGTCACCGCGCCTCGCGCGACCCGTCCCTTTCTGCTTGTAGGGCTTTGCGTTAGATCCATGAATCTCGCCGCGATCCTTCGTGCAGGCGTTCCCCTGCCGCTTGTTGGCGAGTTCGTTATTAATAGCGTACCAAATCAAACCACTGTTCTCAGGCAAGCCAAAAACCGCATCCACAAGCTCGATCGTTCTGAGTTCCTTGCCTTCTTTCGAAAATACTGTACAGTTCATCGCCTACCTCTTTAGTGCCGCCCGGACAAGCACAAGGCCTTTTTTAATGCCAGGAACGGAACCCTTAATCAAAAGAAGCTGTTTTTCCGCATCCACTTTCACAAGCCTAAGGCTCATAACTGTCACTTTCTCGCGGCCCATTCTGCCAGGCATCTTCTTGTTCTTGAACGTTCTGGCGGGATAGGTATTTTGGCCCGTGGAACCAGGCGCCCTATGAAATTTCGAGCCGTGGGTCTTGCGCCCGCCCTTGAAGCCGTAGCGCTTCACGACACCTTGAAACCCCTTGCCTTTAGAAATGCCAGAAACGTCCACATAACGGACTCCCTCCAACACTTCCACTCCCATGGAATCCCCAGTGGCAACTTCTTTCTCAAAATCCCGCATTTCCCTAAGCGTTTTCTTTGGGGTTATATCCTCCGGAAACTGACCAGCGTAGGGTTTGGTCGCCCGCCCCTTTTTCATGTCATCCAACCCGACGACAACAGCACTATAGCCGTCTTTTTCTTCTGTCTTTTGGGCGATAACAATATTCGGGTCAACGCGCATTACAGTTACTGGAATCATGTTGCCCGTTTCATCATAGACCTGCGTCATGCCCACTTTCCTGGCCAATAGCCCTAACATTCTAAGTCTCCATACGGCTTTTACAGCCCTGCATATTGGCGCGCACGCTATTCCCCGAGCAAACATACTCGCGGTCCCTGGAACCGTCTGCGCTATATTTAATTCCTAGATTCTGATTGAAGCCAAAACTTGGCACAAACTGAACCCGCAAAACCAACAGTAAACAACGTTACTGCTTAATCTCCACGTCTACACCAGCCGGAAGCTCCAACTTCATAAGCGAATCCATCACTTCCGCCGAGGGGCTGATAATGTCAATCAGCCTTTTATGGGTTCGCATCTCAAATTGCTCACGACTCTTCTTGTTCACATGAGGCGAACGAAGCACCGTAACCTTGTTGATGCGGGTTGGCAAAGGAATAGGCCCAGTCACTTTCGCCCCTGCCTTTTGCACCGCCTGAACAATAGACTTTGCGCTCTGGTCAATCAATTCAACGTCGAAACCACGTAGTTTCACGCGAATTCCTTCTCTAGTCATCATTCCTCCAGCAAGCGGCGCGAAGGCGAAAGCCCCCGCGCACAGAGCGCTATTCTATAATCTCGATAACCTGGCCCGAAGCTACCGTCTTGCCACCCTCGCGAATCGCAAACTTGAGCGTTTTCTCCATGGCTATGGGATTGATCAACTCGCCAATTATCTCGGTATTGTCGCCAGGCATAACCATTTCCTTGCCCTCGGGAAGCGTAACCGTACCCGTAACGTCCGTGGTCCTGAAGTAGAACTGCGGGCGATATCCGCTAAAGAAGGGGCTGTGCCGACCGCCCTCGTCCTTGGAAAGGCAATATATCTGCCCCTTGAATTTCTTGTGCGGCAAAATGCTCTTGGGCTTGGCGAGAACTTGACCACGCTCCACCTCTTTCTTGTCAACGCCCCTCAGCAGCACGCCGACGTTTTCGCCAGCCTCGGCATA
>Ga0209755_10003094_pt1 | contig 21340 bp, 24 predicted proteins | sample TergutCo191P1_FD_187301 | JGI IMG/M metagenome (GOLD analysis project Ga0209755, IMG submission 187301) | Cornitermes sp. P1 segment gut microbial communities from Petit-Saut dam, French Guiana - Co191P1 (SPAdes) (version 2) | ecosystem: Host-associated > Arthropoda: Insects > Digestive system... | reverse complement strand
AGTTATGCCTTTGCATATATAGTAATCAGATACATGGTGCTACTTTTAGGGTAGAACCTTCTGACAAGGAGTTCTTGTGGCATCAGTCCACGAATATAAGCGTTTCGAGAATAACCTGGTCCAGAAAACGAAGAATGGTTTTGGCCTTTTTGTCAAAGCAATTGGCAACTTTTTCAAGGCCATAGGCAAAGGGGTAACCAGACGTTATACGGTTGTCCTTGTACCTCACTCGGAAAAGAAAGTATACAACCTGCATGTCTCCATTCTCTCAATATGTTGCTTTTTACTGGTTATAACTGTCATTTTAGGTTCCTTTTTCTGGTACGGAGCCTCCAGCAGATCCGCCCGGAGCAACCTTGCAGACAAAGACAGCCGCCTGAGAGACACACAGGCAAGTCTGGATCAAATCAGGGACGAGGTTAATCACTTCTTCAGAGAAGTCCGCAATTTTGAGCCCGCCCTTTCGGCGACACTTGCGGCTCTGGGAGCGGATATCACCGGATTGAGCAGATCTTCGCCGTCTTCCTCCGGGGATTTATCCTCTTTCTTTGACATCAAGGAGAGTCCGGCGGGAACCTTGCAGGAAGTAGAAGATTTAAAAAGGCTCTCGGTATTCCTAAGTTCCGCTACCACCCCAATCAAGGAAATAGGCAGTCTCCTTAATTCACAAAGCGCACTTCTCACGGAAATCCCCAGTGTATGGCCCATAAAGGGCGGAATCGGACATATTTCCATGTTTTTCGGTCAAAACGAAAACCCTTTTACCGGTCAATACTATATCCATAAAGGGATTGACCTTTCCACTTACCGCCAGGGTGATCCGATTGTGGCAACCGCGGACGGCCAGGTAGTATCGGTGGGATTTGATGTGAACGGTTTCGGGAATAATATAATCATAAGGCACAAACACGGGTTCTATACCCGTTACGCCCACATGATGCGCTTCACCGTACACGCGGGGCAGCGGGTTCAGCAGGGAGAAACAATCGGCTTCATCGGAAATACCGGACTGTCAACAGGGCCTCATCTTCATTATGAAGTGCACATAGGATCGGATGTTGTAGATCCCTATAAATACATTACCATGCGTTCGAGCATAGCGAGAACATCCCGGTAAATCGCGGGGGGTTTTCAAAGGGCTTCCATGGCTTCAGTTAAACACGAAGATTTCTCAATCAATACAATTATAGGTCCGGGAACAAATGTATCGGGGGATATTGAATCCGGCGGTTTCACCAGAGTTGACGGAAACGTTCACGGAGATGTAAAAGCCAGAGGCAGGGTAATCATTGGGGAAAGGGCCAGAATGAAAAGCAACATAAGCGGAACCTTTGTTACCGTGGGCGGAGTGGTTTTCGGCAACGTGCTGGCAAGCGAACGCCTTATCGTTCTGACCACCGGCCTTGTGATGGGGGACATAATTACCCGGCGCATCCAGGCCGACGAAGGCTGCCTGATTAATGGCCGGGTCCGGGTATGCCAAACCGAAGAAGGCTGGAACAAGGCCCTGTCGGAATACCGGGATGTGGCGGGTTTAAGAGAATCCTTAAGACTTTCCCCCACTACTCCGGGGTATGTCAGACATGGATAAAATTGATTTCGGCGCCTTTTCACTGCTAAATTCCCCGCTTGCCAAAAACTCAAAACAGGAAACAAAAAGACCAAACGCCGAAATCAGAGGTAAAGGCAAAGTCCTTTTTTCGGCGATGATGGATAATTATGTCCGGCAGAACGGGGAACTTGGCCCCCTGTCTGAATACACTCCTTCCGAAGAAGCTTTGACTGAACTCATGGACGCGCTGCACAGCGCTGGAAGCGATCTCATTGACAGGCCTTTTCATGACGAAATTATCCGCTACAAAAGAGCGGTACGCAATTTTATAAACTATGTTGTAGAAAACTGCTATGATGTTCAGAAAACCGTAAGCAATGAAAGAAGGATTACACGCAGCGGAGAAAGAAAAACCGTGGTCTGCAATCATGTACAGGTAATAGACCGGAAACTGGAAGAACTGGCGGCGGCAATACTGTCAGGCCAGGCAAATCAGCTTGAAAGAGTTTCCAAGATTGATGAGATCAAAGGTTTACTGGTAGACTTGACCATAACAGGCGTGATAAGAGAGAGAGATGAGTGACGAGGAAAACTACGAGGATATAAATTCTCTTGAGGATAACCCGCAGGAAGAAATACTCGGCGAGTCGCTGATTGCCGGTGAAGACCTGTCAACACTGACCCAGGATACACCGATTTACAGACTGCGCCTTGTTTATTCCAAAGAAACTTTTCATGCCGCCTGGTCAGGAGAACCCCTGACACCTGGAATCAAAGTGCTGGTTCCGACCCGTTATGGCCGGGATTTGGCGGAGATTATCAATACTGTGCAAAACAAGCCTGCCCAGACACCGCTGGTCATTACTGTTATCGAAAGAATCGCGAACGCGGAAGATCTGTCAAAAGCCTCCCTTCACACACAGCAGGAAAAGGAAGCATTTGACATTTGCAGGGAAAAAATCCTTTCCCATAATCTGGACATGAAACTGGTTTCGGTACACTATCTGCTTGAGGAACCGAAAATCCTATTCTTCTTCACGGCAGAAAGCAGGGTGGATTTCCGCGAGCTTGTAAAAGATTTGGTGAGTATTTTCAAAACCAGAATAGAACTGCGCCAAATCGGAATCAGGGACGAATCCCGCGTACTTGGAGGCTTGGGCGTCTGCGGAAGGGCTTATTGCTGTCATACAGTCTCTGACAAATTAAAGCCTGTCTCAATAAAAATGGCAAAAGATCAGAACCTTTCCCTGAATTCAATGAAAATTTCCGGTCCCTGCGGCCGGCTCCTTTGCTGCCTTGCCTATGAACACACGTTTTACGGAGAGCAGCGCCGCCTGATTCCGCCTGAAGGAACCAGAGTGAACTGGGATGGCTCCTCCTGGAAGGTCACCGAGATAAATATTGTGATGGGTAAATTAAAACTCAGCAATGACGACGGCAGGGTCATTCAACTGCCGGCCTGCGCTTTTGAAAAAAACGAAGGCCGATGGATAGTTAACGCCCTGCCGAAATAATTATTTAACGGGGAGTTCTCGCGACATCACAGATACGCCGGGCCATTTTATCCAGCGGTACCTGCTCCATCACATGACCCAAATCATAGGCAACCTTTGGCATACCGTATACAACCGCAGTTTTTTCGTCCTGTCCAAGGGTCATGCCGCCTTCCTTGAAAATAGTTCCAAGTTGCGAGGCGCCGTCTCTGCCCATTCCGGTCATAATGACCCCAAGCGCACGGTTTTGGTACGCGAGAGCCACCGACGCAAAAAGCACGTCCGCGGAAGGCCTGTGTCCCGAAACAAGAGGGGAATCGGAAAGATGCACCACCGCACCCGTCCCTTTTCGCTCCACCTCCAGATGCTTGTTTCCCTGCGCTATTAGGATACGACCGTTTTGAACGGCGTCCCCTTCCTCAGCTTCTTTAACATCAAGAGGGCAAATCCGATCCAGGCTTTTAGCGAATTCGTTGGTGAAACCGGCGGGCATGTGCTGAACAACCACGATGGGTACAGTCAAATCCTTGTCCAGTTGTGAAAAAACCACTCTTAAAGCGTCCGGTCCGCCGGTAGAAATGCCTATGGCAATGATTTCTGTTTTTGCCGGTTTGCGCATTTGAGTTGGAGGCTTCGCGGGTTCTGTGCGGTTCGTGGGAGAGAGGATTTCCGTCAGCAGAGATGACGTCTGGGGCGCCGGTTTTGCGCTATATTCGGAGGGTGCAAGAACCTTTTTACCCTGTGAACGGCGGTAAGCTGATCCGTAACCAAACAGCATTGGGATCAGGGTATCCTTTACACTTTGAATATCCATGGAAACCGAACCGGAAGGCTTTTGAATAAAATCACTTGCTCCCAGCCCCAGGGCGTCCATGGTGATTTTTGCGCCCTTTTCAGCCACTGATGAGAGAATAACTACAGGGATCTTTATTCCCTGCTTTTTTCGCTCTTCCAAAAATTCGATGCCGTTCATTTCCGGCATTTCCAAATCCAGAATAATTACGTCCGGATTAACTCTTGGAATTTTTTGCAGGGCAAAGTTTCCGTTCATTGCTTTTTCGGCAACGACTAATCCGGGAGTATCCTCAACCATTCGGCCAACAAGATTCCGCATCATTGCGGAATCATCGACAATCAGTACACTAATTTCATCAGACACTTTAATTCTCCGTATGTTTTAAGTAGACTTCCGATACAATGTAGCCCATTGGGTTTTTACAAATTCAAATTTTGTATCCATACCAAAAAGTGATTCGGAATGACCTATAAACAGGAAAGACTTAGACGCCATCGCGTCCCAAAACCGGTTGATTACAGCTGCCTGGGCAACATCATCAAAATATATTATTACATTTCGGCAAAAAACAACATCCATACCTCTCAAACCCGAATCGTTTTTGAGATTATGATAGTCAAAACGGATTTTTGACTTCATATCGGCACGAATTTTATAGCCTCCCTCCACCTTGTCAAAATACTTCTTCAATTGTGCGTCCGGTATACCCACTATGCGGCTATCGGCATAGAAGCCTTCCTTGGCGAACATAAGGCATTTAAGGCTTAAATCGCTGGCTACTATCTCACATTTCCAGTTAGGAGGAAGAACTTCGGCCATAAGCATGGCGATTGTATAGGGTTCTTCTCCCGTGGAACATCCAGCGCTCCAAAGCTTAATGGTAGTATTACCGGTTCCCTTTTTAATGTTCATCAATTCCGGTATTACATGTTTCTCTAAAGCGTCAAATTGCGCTTGATTTCGATAGAACCGGGTCAGATTGGTAGTTATGGAATCCAGAAAATTCTTTAACTCGCCCTGATCCTTGGTAATGATTGCATAATAATCCTTTACCGACGTTAATCCCTTTTCACGAAGGCGTTCCTTGAGCCTGCTTTCCAGGATGGAACGATTTGTTGGGGTAAAATGGATACCGCTCTCGTTGTAGATAGTTGTGCGATACTGTTCAAAATCGGCATCTGTAAAAAAATCAATATCTGCCATAATATATATTTTATGTCGTGGAAGGACTCCTGTCAATGGGAATTAGCGCGGTAATTAGCGTTTCAAGGCGATGTGATATTCCGCGTTTCGCCTTTGACTGGTTTCTGGAAAAACTGGACGCCGGGTTTGTTGAGGTAAAAAACCCCTTCAATTCCTCGCAGTTCAGACGAATTTCCATGCTTCCGGGCGAGGCGAAGGTTTTTGCCTTTTGGACCAGGGATCCTTCCCGGATTTTGCATAATGCGGAAAATCTGCGGCAGCGGGGATTGGGCTTTTATGTAATGACCACGCTTACGGCTTATCCGGGATTATTGGAATCAAATACACCGGCGGCGGAAGATGTCATCAAAACGATGAAGGAGCTCTCAAAAAAAACATCGCCGGATCGGGTAATCTGGCGCTACGATCCGGTTTTTTTATCGAATATCACGGATTTTGGTTTCCACCGGAGCAATTTTGCCAATCTCGCCGCTGCCCTGAACGGCTGCGTCAACAGAGTAATAGTGAGCGTTTATGATCGGTACGCAAAAGCGGAAAAACGTTTACTCAGGCTGGAAAGTGAAGGCGCGCTTAAAAGTCTGGATTATTCCGCTGAACAGATGCGTGAGCTCCTTTCGGAAATGGCCGCCATCGCCGGGAAAGAGGGAATGGAGATTCAAAGCTGCGCCGAAGATCCGGAGGACTGCGGGATCCGGCCCGGCGCCTGCATCGACAGTGAATACATAAAAAAGCAGTTTGGGCTTGAGATACGCAGGAAAGATCCCGGTCAAAAAAGGCCGGGCTGCCTGTGCGGAGAAAGCGCGGACATTGGTTCCTACGGGCACTGCCCTGCTGGCTGCGTTTATTGTTTTGCTTCTTTATGATAGACTTTTCCAGAATGCTGAAAAAAATAGCCATGGCCTTTTTTATTTTTTGTGGTGCTTTTATTCTGGCGACTGTCTTCATCAACCTGGGGATGATACTTGCCGCCAGGAAATACGTCCACAGCAACATAGAAGAAATTCCCCCCAGCACGGCGGTTCTGATTTTGGGTTCCCAAACACACGGAACAAAACTTTCGCCGGTTTTACAGGACAGGGTTGAAGCCGGCATAGAAATAATGAAGAAACAAAAAGGAAAAAAACTCCTGCTTTCCGGGGATCACGGAAAACTTTACTATGACGAAGTGAACGCCATGCGCCTCTATGTACAGACCAACGCTCCGTCAATTCCGGAAGAGGACATTTTCCTGGATCACGCGGGGTTCAGCACCTGGGAATCCGTGTACAGGGCCAGGGATGTTTTTGAAGTGAAGGATCTCCTCATCGTCACCCAGGAATTCCATATCAGCAGGGCCGTGTGTATGGCGCGCAGCCTTGGCATAGACGCCATTGGTTACGGGGTAAACCAGGACCGCTTCCGCGGCTCCAGCCTGAGGAGCTGGCAAATAAGGGAATACTTTGCAAGGCTCAAAGGGTTCTACTCAATAATTACCAAACCAAAACCCAGCTACCTTGGAGACAAGATCCCAATTACAGGCGACGGCCGTGACACCTGGATTTAGAGCCCGGCCGGTAGTATAAAATCTGCCGCCTTTCATGATATAATCCGGTTATGTTGACAGCTGTGGCTCTGTGCGCTGTGGGAGCTGAAAAAGTAGTTTCTAACGAATTACGCAAACTTAATTTTGAAATTATGGAAAGCGGCTTTGGCCGGGTCAGGTTTAAAACCGATAACACTGGTCTTTACCGGGCCCTGATTGGGTTGCGGGCGGCAGACAGGGTCTTGCTGGAGGCCGCATGTTTCCGGGCGGCAGATTTTGACGCGCTTTTTGAAGGAGTCAAAAAAGTACCCTGGGAAGAGTATATTCCTCCCGGCATGGGACTAAAGGTTGCAAAGGTTAGAACCAACCGTTCAAAGCTGGAAGCGGAAACCAGCATTCAGGCGGTGGTTCACAAGGCTGCGGCGGAAAAGCTGTGTACAAAAAGGAAGATTAACCGGCTGCCGGAAGGTGAAAACGACGCTGAACTGCGTGTCTATATTGAAAAAGACATGGCTTCGATCCTGCTGGATCTTTCCGGCGAACCTTTGTTTAAACGGGGATACAGGACGAGGGGAGGAACGGCCCCGTTAAGGGAAACAACCGCGGCAGCAATAATTCTTCACGCAGGATGGAAGAGGAAATTCCCGCTCTACGATCCATTCTGCGGTTCCGGAACAATTGCCATTGAGGCCGCCATGTACGCCTGGGATATTGCCCCGGGCTTGGGAAGGCATTTCGCCCTGGAGAAGCTGCTCCTTTGCGCCCGTAACGCCGTGCAGGAAGTAAGGAAAGAATTTCTCGCGAAAGTCGATTTTTCCCGCACCGTCCGTATCGGAGGAAGCGACAGCGATTCGTCTTCCGTAGCGTCGGCCAGGGCCAATATGGGAAGGCTTCTTGATTTATGCGGTGATTCCGGTAAAAAATCAACCCAGATTCCTTTGTTTAAAGTTCTTGCGATGGATGAGGCAAAATTTGAGGACGAAAAAGGGTTTATCATTACGAATCCGCCGTACGGCCGCCGCCTTGGAGACACGGAATCCGCGGAAAAAACGTATTCCGAAATGAGCAAACTGGCACTGAATTTTTCAGGATGGCAGTTTGCCATTATCACGGATCATTCGGGCTTTGAATCCTTTTTCGGGAAAAAAGCCGATTCATGCAGGGAAATAACAAACGGAGCTGTTCGCTCTTATTTTTATCAATATAAAAATTTATAGAATGAGTATTTTGGTACTTACAATAATACCGGAGAAACGGATATGTCCATAATTGTGGAACATGAAAAAAGACGCCGAGAGATTCTGGAAAAAGCCCTGGAAGCTTTCATGGAAGAAGGTTACGAAGACGTGACCTTTCAAAAGATTGCCCAGAAGTGCGGCATTACAAGGACAACCCTTTATATCTATTACAAAAACAAAAGAGAAATATTCAATTCCAGTATCAAACAGTTTTTGCAGATTCTTGAAAACAATATCTCTGAAATAAAAAAAGAAACCGAACTTTCCCACACAGAAAAACTTATATTGGTAATGACCGTGATTATTGAGTGCCTTGAGGAAAACCGCCCTATTCTTTCGGTTGTCATGAATTACCTGATGATTTCCAAAGGCGATATCGACCCTGATTACCGGGTGCGCCGCCGAACGGTGAGGGTACGGCATATCCTGGCAACAATGCTCATTGAGGGAAAAAAGGCCGGAGAATTAAGGAAATCACTTAATGTAAAAGAAGCCAACGAAATGCTCTACAGTTTCATGGAAACCGCCGTTTTCCGCCTGGTAGTGCTGCGCCGCTCATCGGTGCAGGAACTCAAGAACGCGATGAAAGTCGCAATAAACAATTTTTCGGCAAGCTAGGAGTTTGCCGGGCGGGTTTTATTCATGCCTTATAACAAGAAGATGCCGTTCCTCTTCCAGGAAAGGAACTTCCAGCCTGATTATATCCAGTGAGATTTTTGCGCGCAAAAGATCTATCTTCCCCATTTCTTCTTCTATTGATTTTTTACGGCCTTTATAAGCTGCTATGATCCCTCCCGGAACAAGGATTTTTGACAAGTGTTTCAAAATTACCGGATCAAGCGGCTTGAAAGCCCTGAACACAACAAGATCAAAACGCTCCTCCGGTGAAAGGGACAGTTTTTCAATTTCAGCTTCCGCAAGCCGGACATTGGGAAGCCCCAGCGCCGCTATGGTATTCCGCAGAAACCCAGCTCTCCTTCCCATACGCTCGATGAGCGTGAACTCCGTGTCAGGCAGGCAGATCGCAAGGGGTATTCCGGGTAGGCCTGCCCCGGAACCCACATCGGCAATTAAGCGCGGTTCTTTTGAAAAGCCGCGGATGGTCTTCAGCGGGGCAAGCGAATCGAGTATGTGCTTCAATATCAGTTCCCGGCGATCCATGACTTTTACAAGCCCATAGGCGGAATTAAAAAGCTCAATTTCCTCAACATAGCGGGTAAGCCGGGAGGGAACCTTATTCGCCGGGTCACAGTCAATTCCCAGCTTCAAAAGGCCTTCTTCAAGAACCGGATCGATAAATTTATTATCCGACAGATTAAGAGTAAGAGGGCGAACATCGGGGTTCACTGGATTTTCTTTTTTGCCCATTCGCCAAGCAGCTTTTCCGGCGCTCCCGCGAATACAGCGAGAAGAAGTTCGGCGCCGGCTTCCAGAACCTTACTCAGGGTTTCTTCCTCGGCGGGGATGAAATCCGAGAGAACCCAGTCTACTATACCTTCCCCGCTTCCCGGAGGGCCGCCTTCGCCCGGAGCGCGTTTGTCCGGCCTGCCTATGCCAATCCTGATTCGCCAGAAATCCGCGGTACCGAAGGAAGCTTTAACCGAACGGAGACCGTTGTGTCCACCGAGTCCTCCTCCGAATTTCAGGGAAACGGTTCCGAGAGGCAGTTCCAGCTCGTCATGGACAACAAGGACAGCGTCGTTTTTTATTTTGAAAAATGACGCCGCCTTTGATACCGGTCCTCCGGAAAGGTTCATGTAGGTACCGGGTTTAATGAAGTGAATCCTGGAGGCCTCCGAAAGGGCGCTTGAGTAATCCGCCAGGCGGTTTTTTTCAATTACAGCATAGGAGCCGTTGAATTTTTTCTGCCAGGTGAGGGCATCGTAAAACGGAAGTTTCTCCGCAAGCATGAAACCGGCATTATGCCTGTTACGGAAATATTCCTTTCCGGGATTTCCCAGAAACGCCACGAGTTCAATCATGCGCTCTTAAAGCTCATCCTTCCTTGTGATAACCCGGCTGATGAGACCGTACTTCACCGCCTCCTCCGCGTTCATCCAGTAATCCCGGTCGGTGTCTTTTTCTACCTGCTCCTGCGGAATCCCTGTTTCATCGGAAATGAGGCGGTTTATCTTCGCCCTGAGTTTGTCCAGCTCACGGGCATGAATTTCAATATCGGTTGCCACACCGCGAATTCCCGAAAGAGGCTGGTGTATTAGGTAATGACTGTTCGGAAGGCCGAGACGTCTTTCCCTGGGACTCGCGAGCTGAATTATCGCGGCGGCGCTGGCAACCAGTCCCATGCCGATAGTCCAGACATCCGGCTTCACAAAGCGAATCATATCGAAGACGGCGTAACCGGCATCGGCGTCTCCGCCCGGTGAATCGATAAAAATGCGTATAGGCTCAAGCCCCAGATCTTCAAGCAGGAGGAGCTGCCTGATGGTTTTCTCCGCCAGGTCCTTGTTAATTTCGCCGGACAGAAGAATGGTCCGGGTTTTCAGCATCCTGATTATAAGCGGATCAGTACCGGTGTTTTTCTTCTCTTCTTCTTCATCCTCATCCATAAAGCGGATTAATCTGCTATCCATTGGCAATACTCCTTAACCAATATACCTTAATCAATATAATAGAAAACTTGGCCTTCCCGGACAAGCCGTCAAAGTGCGGCCGTAACCTATTCATACCGGCTTTAAACTGCTAGTATTCGATTAACCATAAATGAAATCATGGAAAACCAGCTTCACAGCTCTGTTAATCGCTGAGACTTTTGCAATAATGGGATTTAGCATTTCCTCACCTGTAATACCCCTGTTCCTTGAAGAGGACATAGGCATATCGGATCCGGTAAAGCTTAAGATGTGGGTAGGTTTAATAAATTCCTGCGCCTCCATTACAATGGCGCTGTTCGCGCCAATCTGGGGTCATCTGGCTGATATTTTTAGCAGACGTGCCATGCTGCTCCGGGCATTGTTCGGCGGCGCTTTGATGATCTCCCTCATGACCTTCGCCGTCTCTCCCTGGCAGCTTCTTGTACTGAAAAGTATCCAGGGTTGTCTCACCGGAACCGTAGCTGCAGCCACGGTCCTCACGGCGGGGATAGCGCCCGCGGCGCAGGTAGCGTTCGTACTTGGCATACTGCAAACCGGAATAGCGGTGGGTAACTCACTGGGACCTCTGGTCGGCGGTCTTGTTTCAGACTTTTTGGGCCACAGGGCCGCCTTTTTCTCAACCGGTGTAGTTCTTGCTATAGCGGGCGTAATAGTCCTCAAGTGGGTCGATGAAGGTGCAAAGCCGCCAAAAGAAGCCATACAAAAAAAGATAAGCCTCATCCCAAATTTTAAACCGATTATATCTTCACCTCTTCTGATGACCATAATGCTGCTTACCCTGAGCGTGCATACGGCCAGTTCGGTGGCGTATCCCATGCTTCCGCTTTTCATAAAGGATCTTGCTCTCGGCCATAACGGCGAGCCGTCCTTCATCGCGTCCACCACCGGAATGGTTCTTGGCATTGGCGCGGCCTTTACCGCGCTTGCCGCCGTTTTAGTGGGAAAAATATCTACCCGTCTGGGTTACTGGACCACACTGATTTTATGCCTTTCCGCGGGAGCGATGCTAACCGCGCCTCAATCGCTTGTAACAAATGTTTTCCAGCTCACCGTACTCAGGGCAATGGCTTCGTTTTTCATGGGCGGGTGCATTCCGGTAATAAACGCGATAATCGCGGTCTCTTCGGAAAAGGAGCTCCAGGGGACAATCTACGGTTTCAACTCTTCCATGGGTTCCGCGGGCGCGGCAATGGGGCCATTGCTCGGTTCCGCAACTGCAATGCTGAGTTATCGCGCGCTATTTGTAGTCGCGGCCCTTATTCTCGCCTTTTCCGCCCTGGGAGCAGTCACAAGACGGCGGAAGATGGGCGAAATCAGCCCGGGGAAATCAACAACCCCGCCCTAAAGGGACGGGGTATGTTGTTCTTATAAGGTATTGGTCTCTGGTTTAATACCGATACAATTCGCCCTGAAGCTCGCACGCGAAAGCGTACAGACGGTATTAAACCCTCGCCACGAATGACGTTATACCAAAGACCAGGAGCAGGACAGCGATGAAAAAAATTCACGGGACAATTCCCCCAATGGTAACTCCGTTCAAAGAAAACGGGGATTTGGACTCAGGCGCTTTTGTTTCAAATATTGAGAAATGGAACAAAACCCCTCTCGCGGGCTATCTGGTGATAGGTTCCAACAGCGAAACTGTTTATTTAAGCGAAGAAGAAAAACTGGAACTGGTGAAACTGACCGCGGAACACGCGGAAAAGGACAGGCTTATTATAGCGGGCTCCGGCCTTGAGTCCGCGAGGGAAACGATCAGGCTGACAAACAAATGCGCGAAACTCGGCGCGCACGGAGCTTTGATCCTGACGCCTTTTTATTACGGATCTTCGATGGATTCAAAAGCAATGATCCGTTTTTTCACGGAAGTAGCAGATAACAGTGATATTCCAGTTCTCATTTACAATGTTACGAAATTTACACATGTCAATATCGGCGCGGATGCCGTCGCGGAACTCAGCCGGCATAAAAACATCGTTGGCATGAAGGACTCAAACGGCGATGTGCCGCAGCTCGCGACTTTTCTGCGGGTAGCCGATCCTGACTTTCAGGTAATGACCGGAACCTACGGCGCGTGGTATCCGGCTATGACGATGGGGATTACCGCTACAATTTCCGCAATGGCAAACTGCTGTCCCAGCGAAATAGCCGAGACACAGGAACTGTACGAAACCGGAAAACAAAACGAGTCCTTTGCCCTCTACCAGCGCATGTTCCCGGTAAACGCCGCTGTAACCGGAACCTTCGGCATAGCGGGACTGAAATACGCCTGCGACTATCTGGGTTTTAAAGGAGGCCATGTGCGGAATCCGCTGTCAGATTGCAGCGAAACTCAAAAAGAGCAGTTAAGGGTAATTATTGACAAAGCGCTGGCCGGGAAGTAACTTAGCCCGAAAAGAATTCTCTCTAAAGCGTCGTTTGCACGAATTGTAAAATATTTAAAAGAGGAATGAAATTATCCAGTAGCCAATGCTATTCGCAGAGCCATATTTACTTCATCCATTTTGGTATCAGAAAGTGTGCCCACATAATTGGTAAGCAAAGATTTATGGAGACTGATAAGGTCATCGCAAAAAACAGCGCTATCGTGTTTCAGCCCTTCATCAACTCCCACCTCTACCTGTGTTGGCAAACCCCTAAAATTAGAATAAACCGGTGCACAGATTACTGTGGAAAAGTGAAAGTCAATAAGCGGCTGTCTTGAAACAATCAAGAAGACACGATAATTTTTTGGATCATTTATAGATCCCTAAAAGACCCTGTAGAGTTCGCCTCGTTTCATGCTTCTTCATCATCCCACAATGGGACTTGGTATGATAGTACATCAAGGGCTTCACGATTTAATTCCTCGGCATGGAGTTTGAATAATTCTTTCTCCTCTTCTGCGGTCATTTTAGACTTTTCAATAGTTCGAGCCGGAGCAAAAGTAAGTACAACCTTGTTTGTTGAAATTTCCAGGGGAACTTCAAGCGTAATTCGGCGGTCAGCCGGTATTTCTATGGTTTGCGTTATTGTCATGGAACAACTATAGCATGAAAAGCTGGTAATGAACAATTAAAAAGCAGACACACCCGTTCCCAAAAATAAAACAATAATCTACGGCGCGTACGGCGCATCAACTAAGTTGGCTTACTAGTTTTCTTCCCTGATTATCGCTTCCCGAAATCCGTTGTTCCCAAGAGTTTGGGCTACAGCGGGAATGTCCTCGGCTTTTAGTCCGGCGAGGACAACCCGGTAGTATTCGCCGTACTGCTCATAATTGGGCTCCAGTCCTGCTTTTTTCAGTTTTTCAAAAGCGTCAACCGCATTTCTCGGAAGCGAGAAGGCCCCAACCTGAAGGCGATACAGCTTTACACTTCCAGCAGGCGGGAGTAGGCCTTTGATTTCCGCTGGAGGAGCGGGGAAAAATAACGGTGCCGACCCGGGAACAGGGGCAGGAGGAGTCACATTTTCAGGTACAGGCGCAGGCTGTGAAATCGCCGGAGGTATAGGTATCGCTCCGGCTGAAGCGAGCACCGGCCCCAGCGTAGTATTACGGGCGCTTTCCACTATCACGGGCGCAGTTCCGGTTATTATCATGTCCACCGCTTCAGCGGCGGCTCTTGAAAGGTCAATGATTCTGGCCGCCACAAAGGGCCCACGGTCATTAATTCTGACAGTGACTTGACGCATATTATGTTTGTTGGTGACCGTAAGAACTGTACCAAAAGGCAGGGTCGGATGCGCTGCCGTAAAAAGTCCGGGGTTGAAAATTTCGCCCGAAGCCGTCGGTCTGCCTTCAAATTCCTTGCCGTACCATGAAGCAACGCCTTCCTGCCTGAAAGACTCGGCTCCGGGAACCTGAGCGGCGGAAAAAACCGTAACACCGGTTATTATCAACAAAATCAACAACCCCACCCTAAAGGGACGGGGTATGTTTTTCTTATAAGGTATTGGTCTCTGGTTTAATACCGATACAATTCGCCCTGAAGCTCGCACGCGAAAGCGTGCAGAAGGTATTATACCCTCGCCACGAATAAAAAAAGAGCTTTTCATGTTCTAATTATCGGCAAGAAATCATAAAATCCTGATTTGACTTTGTGCCACATTATCACCAACCGGTACGTGTATCTGCCCATGAAGTATGCCCGTGTATGGGCGTTTATCCCTTCAGTCAGCTGGGCCCTTCGATATTATTTGAAGCTTACACATTTCTTGGACCACGCCGTGATACATTAATGACAAAATCGCGCTCAATGTTTCGCGCACTTTACTGAGCGTGGATGTGGCCTTTTCTTCCACAGGTGCGTGGACGTATACCCATTCGAGCAGCTCGACGGTCGCGGTCATTACTTACGCAGGCTCTGGCCTGACCTTTTCTTTCACGCACCGAAGGCTGCTCTTATGGCTATCCGCCCCCGCGCCTGTGGTATAAACAAGCTGACCAAATGCCGACTTCAGGGCTAACCGCCCATACACTGGTGCCAAGGCTGCTCTCATGGTTGTCCGCCCCAGCACCGGTAGAGATGGCAAATACAAGCGATATAATCGACACTGCCGGTAAGGTATTTCTTCGACAAAAGCGTGCCTTTATGGCTGCCTTACGCGTCTTTACGGTATAGTTTGGTTGTTTACGATCGTCCTCCGGGCCGATATACGATCGCCGACTGGGCGGTATAGATTGCCAACAAGGCCAGTTGCGGATCGCCAACAAAGCCGCAGATAAAGCCCCCATATCTGGCCTCCGGAAGGTCTAAGCCCCCGGCAAGCCCTCAAACGGCTTATGATGGAACACCGTGTAAATCTGAACTGGTATCTATACGGACAAGGCGACCTCATAGCATACAAAGAAGAATAAGCCATAGACTTATTTGATCAGGAAGCCGCAGGCAGCCACGCAGGGAAATTGAGGACTATGTAAACAAACGAACTCTACGTCTACCGCTCTCCTTGATTGCCCCTTACCGCCCGGAAAAACTACAGGCGCTCTATGTTTTCGCGACAGCATGACAGAAGCGAATATCAATAACAGCGATGTGGTAATCTTCTACCCCGACTTGATTCAAGGCAATGGCATTTATGTCGTTTCTGTAGATAACACCCTACTGGTAAAGCAGGTAGAGTTTGACGGCCACGCCATTCCATAGCTCTGATAAGCGCAAACCAGCCGCTATTCAGGGAATGAATTGGAAGACATTGAGGTTGCAGGTCGGGCAGTAACGAATTGGCATAAGGTGTAACCATAAGGGGTTGTGTTATGTGCAAAATCAGAACAGTGTGTGATATTGTTGGTGTATATATATTGTTAGGCGAAATACGGGATTGTTGGAAAAATATAAGAATTTGTGTAAAACGGCTTTGCCGTTAATTGACAAAAATAAAAATGAAGTATATTATGAGAATTAAATTCAAATGGATAAATATAATATTATTTTATACAGTTTTATAAGATAGTATCTTAGTAGTAGTAAAAAAATTGAACGATTTGATTTAAGGGGAGTGTATGATAACATTATTTCACGGTCCAAGCGAGACACTTTTTGAAATAGAAGATAATCTTGAAGTAAAAGATGGAAAAGAAATACAGCTTAGGAAAGAGATGGGGTTTATTGATAAAACGGACGAAGAGTGGAGATTGCACAAACAAAGATTAGTGAGAAACGGCAACCCTCTTTCTCAAGATGAGATTGATTTATTACTGTCAGACTGATATAGAAATTTAGTTTATTTTAACAAGCACACTAATATCTTATTGTTTCGCAATGAAAAAAATGCATTAGAATATTTTATTATCGCAAATCTTAATAAATAAAATTTATGATTATAATAGAAATTATGGAATAATAAATTTAAGAAAAATGGTTTATGCCCGTACTTCACATAACAAACGGTAACTGTACGCCGCCGGAGGGCGGCTAGGCTCCAAGAAACCGCAGTCGGCGCAAGCACCTTTTTGCGGTTTTTTTGTCACATTTTATGGTTACCGGTCTTGCTATGCAAGCCCCCTTATTCGCAACCGCAAACGTCAGTTACCTAGAACGTTATGTGACATTCTGCTTTAATTATACCGAATAGTTAGATCTCTAATATTTCGAAAAATGTAAATATTACTTGACAAAATAAAAAAATATTAATAATAATTAATTAAGATGTATGTAATGTATAGAGTACTGGTAAAAAGAATAGTGGTCGGTTTTTTTACAATTTTAATAATTGCCTCTTGCAGTATGAAAGGCGTGGATGAAACGCCAAAAAAGGAACTTAGTTCGATAATCAGGATTCAACAACCAGATGGACCAACTTGTGGAGCAACGTGTGTAAAAATGATAATGAATTATTATTATGGTCATTCAGAGGATATTTATACAATATTCCAACAAGTTTCTGATATAAGTAGCCAAGGAGGATTATACACATAGAAACTATAAAATGGCACAATATTTAGAAAATAAAGGTTTATACTCAAGTATTATACGATTTACTGATTTAGAAACGATTCTGAATTACTGTGAGGAAAACCAGATTCTGGCAATTATTCTTATTCAGAGTGTTGGAAATAGTCTTTTGGGGCATTACGTCATATTTATTCAGTATACTAAGGATAAGGGATTAATAAAAATAATTGATCCAGCAGATCGTTCCAGAGAATGGATAAATTTCAACGAGTTGAAAAATAGTTTCATAAAGGTGTCACCCAACGCTGAAATTGAGGGAAATATATTAATATTGCCAAGCGAAACATTAATCCTGAAACAAGAATACATATGTACAAATTGTGGGAAGAAAAACAATGTTGATATAGTAATATTGTATGCTATTCAGCATATATTTTGTAATAATTGCGATGTAGGTTTTACAGTACAAAAAGATTAATCTAAATAATTGTCGCATAACAAACAGTAACTCCGGGCGCTGTTCGCGCCCTCAGTACCTAGAACGTTATTATTTGTTCAAGTTATTGCTTTGATATATTCTGTCTTTCAGCGATTTCTTTGAACGCTATAAATCTATTATTTCTATGCTCTGCGAGATCCAGCAGCAATTGCAGAGCATACCTGCCTTTTGTAGATATTTTCAGTGTTTATACATCTTAGCTTCTTCCGTGTGCATGTCCCTTACGAATTTATTTAATATTGTATTTATTTGATTTATATCGATAGGTTTTGCTATAAATCCGTCAAAACCGTTTTTGGCGAAAATCTTGTCATTTCCCACCAAAGCGTTAGCGGTCAGAGCCACAATAAATCCTGTGTAGCCGAGTTCCCGCAGTTTTTTGGTAGTTTCTATACCGTCCATTTTCGGCATCATGTGATCCATGAAAATTACATCATACTTTTTTCCGTTTTGAATTTTTTCAATCGCCGCAAAGCCTGAGTCCGCCATTTCCACTTCAAGCTCATAAGATGAAAGTATTTCGCAGGCAACATAAAGGTTTATATCTACATCGTCCACAACCAGTACATTGCCGTAAGGCATCAGCTCTCTTGTTATTTCCTGTTTGTTCTGTTTTTTGCTTGTAAAAGTAAAATCGCTTAACTGCCTCGCCAGTTCTTCTCCGATTGGCGAGTCATCAGCTATTTGCTGTTTTATCGTAACGGTAAATGTACTGCCTTTTCCCAATTCGCTTTCTACCCTGATGTCTCCTTCCATCATTTCCGCAATTTTTTTTATTATATTCAATCCAAGCCCTGTTCCTTCTATTGATCGATTCAGTTCGGTATTAAAACGCGCGTATTTATCGAATACTTTTTTTATGTCTTCATCTTTCATACCCTGTCCTGTATCACTTACGGAAAGAACAAGCATTATATCTTCGTTAATTTTCCTGTGATTTACCGAGAGTTGAATCTGCCCTTTATCTGTGTATTTAATCGCGTTAGAGAGAAGGTTATTAAGAATTTGTTTTATCCTTATTTCATCGCCGTAAAGCTTCGACGGCAGATTTTGATCAACGCTTAATTTAAATTCGATAGGTTTTGATCCTATTCGTATAATGTTAAGCTGAACTGCGTCGCTGATTAAACTCGGCACATCATATTCAATTGGATTTAACTCCATTTTTCCTGTTTCTATCTTTGTTAAATCCAGAATATCATTGATTATACCCAGTAAGTTAATGCCGGAGCTGTGTATTTTTTCATAAGCTGCCATATGCCTGTCAGGGATGGTTTCATTCTGCATTTCAAGCTGAGAGATACCGAGGATTGCGTTTAACGGCGTGCGAATCTCATGAGACATTGTCGCAAGGAAATTACTCTTGGACTGGTTCGCGGCTTCTATCTTTATATTCGCGTCAATCAAAAGCATATTTTGCTCTAAAATGGCGTTTTCCGAGCGGGTTATGAAAATATTTAATACAATTAATATAAACAGAATCAGAAGCAGCATAGCGAAAAATAATATATTCATGGATTGATTAAGCGCAAACAAACCGTATTGCGGATAGCTGATCAACGCATACCATTCCATCTCAGGGATAGAACTGACAAGATATATTTTATCATTTTTGGTAAAAATCATTTTTTCACCGGCAGAGAGCATGGCGGCAGTTTTGATAATCTGTTCACTTGCGTCTGTGAAATATTCGTCAAGACGTACTTTGTTGTTCACAAGCTCATAATTCTGCGCGGATGTAATCTCGTGAAATTTATTAAATGTATAAGCGGTAATATTAATCTCAAACTCTCTGTAGGCGTTGGCAATGAATTCCGAAAAATTCGTCAGGTTAATGGCTGTTCCAAGCATACCGAGAGGTTTCCCGTTTTCTTCATCAAATACGGGAGCGTTAACCCAAAGATAGATCTGCCGCACATTGGAATTATAATTAATATTAAAGTTATATCGTTCCGTATTGTAAAGAGTTAAGTTATACCAGTAAGATTCGGGATCATCAGGATCAATAACGTATGGCTCAATGCTGGTGGAATAAAAAATCTTGTCAATATCATTGATCCAGAAAACTACTCCTTGTCTGAAATGCCGCTGATATACGTCAAAGTCTTTTATTGCTAAAGATTCCAAACTTTGATCGGAAGGGTTCTTAAAATAATCCATGATAAAAGGAGAATCCGCCATGTTAAGCACCAGCGACAATTCACTGTTTACTGCTGTAGCTAAACGAAGCCGTATTGTTTCTGATGCATAAGAGAGCTGCTGTTCAATATATTTACGGTTGGTTTGACGCGCTGAAAATGTATATACCGTAATGGCTGCCAAAGAAATAACAAGAAAAAAGATACAAGAAAACAAAAGAAACGTTTTCTTTACAGGCTGTTTAGATATTTTATCAGAAATGATTTCCATATTTTATACACCTTGCCGTGAAAGCTTGATTGTACTTGATAATAAGCATAATAGACATAATAACATATTAAGTCAATAGGTTTATATGATTTACTAAAAAAATATAAAAAGATACAATTTTATACTTGGTATGGAATATACAACTGTAAAAAAATGAAGAGTATAAAGCGGGCTTTAATTGCTATGTCAGGCGGTGTGGACAGCGCAGTAGCGGCAATTATAATGCAGGAAGAAGGGTATGAATGTATCGGAGCCAATAAAGGAAGTAAATGCTGTTCACTACAGGATATTAACGATGCACGCGCTGTTGCCTGGAAACTTGGAATTCCTCATTATGTACTTAATTGTATCTCGCCGTTTACAGATTATGTTATTGAGCCTTTTATTGAAAGCTATGAAAAAGGAGAAACGCCTAACCCCTGTATTGAGTGTAACCGTTATTTGAAATTCTCGCTAATGCTGCGCAGAGCGTTGCAGTTGGATGCCGAAAAGCTTGTTACAGGACATTATGCCCGTATAGAAAAATCCGGTGAAAGGTGGCTTTAAAAAAAGGGATAGATCAAAAGAAAGATCAAAGTTATGTACTTTACATGATGAATCAGAAAGCGCTTTCACAAACTGCTTTTCCTTTGGGAAAAATGACCAAGAAAGAAGTAAGGGAATTTGCCGCTGCCAAAGGGATTTTCAATGCGGCTAAAGAAGAAAGCCAGGACATCTGTTTTGTAGATAATGGTAATTATGCTGACTTTATTGAAAACTACACAGGAAAATCTTATCCGGAGGGAGATATTACCGATACCGAAGGAAAAGTCCTGGGCCGCCACCGGGGGCTTATTCGTTATACTTTGGGCCAGCGCCGGGGTACCGGTGTGGCCTGTAATTTTCCTGTCTATGTGGCGGCAAAAAACATAACCGGTAATACGCTGGTAGTAGGCGGCGAAACATCGCTTTATACCGCAACCCTTACCGCCCGGAACATAAATATAATAACGTGCGAAAACCTTTTTCAACAACAGCGTCTGATGGTAAAAACCCGTTATCTTCAAAAAGAAAAATGGGCTGTTGTGGAACAACTCTATTACCTCGGATATGGGGACATGGTTATATCTTTCTTTAGGGTGTCTTTTGCGACACGAAAATAATTTTTTTAGATCTATAATGCGGACAAAATAAATTCTTTTTGGGTATTACATAGATTGTTTAAAAAACTTAAAAGTAGAGTGAATAATTCTGCATTTTTCGGGCAAAAGTCCGCGAACTAAAGTTCGACAAAATGCCATTTTGTGGAGAGTGTCATGAAAATCGGTATTAGACTCAGGATAGTTCTTGTGGCGCTTAGCATATTCAGCATAACTTCGGTCGGGATTACCCAGCTTTTAATTTCAAGAGGGAATATCACCAAACTTGCCAGGGAAAATGCCCTGAATTCTGCCAGGCAATCGGCCAGTGAGATGACGGCTTTTCTTGAAATCTACTATTACAGTGTAGAAACTCTGGCCCAGGTACTGGAGCAATACAATTTTTGGGAGCCGGAGAAACGCCGGGAATTCCTTAGTGCTACCCTTGTTGGCGTAGTAAAGGCGAATCCGGAAATTTCCGGTGTTTGGGTTGTCTTTGAGCCTGATGTCCTTGAAGGTAATGA
>Ga0209755_10003093_pt1 | contig 21340 bp, 12 predicted proteins | sample TergutCo191P1_FD_187301 | JGI IMG/M metagenome (GOLD analysis project Ga0209755, IMG submission 187301) | Cornitermes sp. P1 segment gut microbial communities from Petit-Saut dam, French Guiana - Co191P1 (SPAdes) (version 2) | ecosystem: Host-associated > Arthropoda: Insects > Digestive system... | reverse complement strand
TACGTCCGGGATATCGTTTTCGTTGCTGTCATAGCCCCATACTGCATATACTGTTACATTACCATTTTCTATCTTTGCTTCTTCTATGAGTGTTGGTAGAAGTTCGCTCTCACCTTCCGCGAAGATACGATCTGTTGAGGTTAGACTCCAGCCTACGAATACTACATCCGTCCCATCCACTGATTCCGGAGCTTCCATTGTGCCTGCTTGACTTAGCTCATAAGTTGCCGGCAATAGCTCATCTCTTTGTGCTGGTGGGTTTGTTCCAAGACCCGCATCATAGATCAGGCTAAATCTTGTTTCCAGTACGTCCGGGATATCATTTTCATTGCTGTCATAGCCCCATACTGCATATACTGTTACATTACCATTTTCTATCTTTGCTTCTTCTATGAGTGTTGGTAGAAGTTCGCTCTCACCTTCCGCAAAGATACGATCTGTTAAGGTTAGACTCCAGCCTACGAATACTACATCTGTCCCATCCACTGATTCCGGAGCTTCCATCGTGCCCGGTCCAGACAATTCATAGGTCGCTGGTAGCAAGTCATCTCTTTGTGCTGGTGGGTTTGTTCCAAGACCCGCGTCATAGATCAAGCTGAATCTGTTTTCGACCCAATTTGCTGTAACCGTTACACTTTGAATAGGTGCGACAAAGCTGACTCCGGTAATACTTTCATGTGCATCAAGGATTATTTCATATTCTACATCCGGCGAAACGGTTACGCTCGCCACCCTATAATCCTGCACACTCCCCAGATTTATATGAACTGGAGCGCCCACATTAAAAATCGTTGGACTTTGGGTTTGACCGACAGGATTTACACCCGAAGCAAGCCCTTGGTTTTCAATTATTACTGTGGATCTTTGTTGCCAAATGGCTGTTGCAGTCATAGGCTCGATAGCAACGGGCATATTAAATGTTATTTGACTTGACGTTGGCGATCCTGGTACAAATCCATGGGAAAATTCCCAGCCAACAAACGCGTGATTTGCAAGTGTCCCTGCATTTAAAGTGATTAGCGAGTCAAGGAACTGATATGCGGGTGATTTCGTTTGGTTTGTCGGAATCGTTTCAATTTCAACACCCGCTGTGTTACGGTTTAGGATATTAATACTACCCAAGAGCGAACCCGCATGGTTATCAATGTCAAGGTTGTTAAGGGCATGCCAGCGGTCAAGAGGCGCGTCTACATAAGATAAACTATTGTTACCTGGGGCATTAGCTATCTCACCGTGTATGCTAGGGGCAAGACTTTGCACATCCGGTCTAAATAGCGAACGAGAGTTGGTGTGAGCGGTATTGTTTCTGAAAATTACGGCACCATCTACGGTAAAGTTAGCTCGATTACGCTCAATATTTGCTGTTGTTGGCGTAATATTAATATTTTGCATCAATTCGCTTATGTTGTCGGCATTGCCCGTGAAAATGCCGCCGCCAAAGTAGGTTGCCCTGTTATTTTCAAGGTTACCGGTAGTTAAGCGCAGAGGCATATGAGGGCTATGTGCGACTCCATTGCCGCGTGCGATTCCTCCGCCATTTTGCGCAGAGTTACCTCTTATTGTGCCCCCCTCCATGACAAATGATACGGGAATGTTTAAAGTGCTATTTACCGAATTATCCAAACGGACGGCTACGCCGTTTTGTATGTTGACACCTCCACCCAAAATCTCAGCTTCGTTACTGTCAACAAGCCCACCATTCATAATTACACGGGAATGTATAAGAGGAGCATCCGTCGTTACTACCGCTGATATTAACCCGCCGGAGGCAAAAATACCGCCGCCGAATTGCGCTTTGTTTCCACGAATTGTAACGCCGCTGACATCATCATTTATAGACAGCGTTGTCCCGTCAATAATATAAACGCCACCGCCACTTGTGGCATCATTATCTAAAATGGTTCCACCATTTAATGCGACCATTCCGCTGACAAAACGTGCAGGACTTGCCAGTGCAACATGGGCATTCGAAACTGTGTTGGTGATTGTCCTACCAGTCTGGGAGCTTATCCCACCGCCGTTTGTGGCGCTGTTATTCGAAATGTTGCCACCATTCATAGTAAATGTAGAGCGCCTGAAGTCACCGAGAGCGCCCTGTGCAGTGCCGGTTCTCAATCCGCCAGCAACAAGCACACCACCACCAGTTTCCGTCGCCGAGTTATCATCAATAACACCACCGTTGTTCATGATAAATACGCCGCCGCTATCAACAACAACACCGCCGCCGGCTGTTACACGGTTATTTGTAATAGTTCCGCCGTGCATTGTAAAGTTAGCCGCTACTGAAGCACTACCACCTGTGACATGGACACCGCCACCGATTACGGTATGGTTGGAGTTTTGGTTCGGGTTGCTGATACCATGATTGCGTATTGTCCCTCCGTACATGGAGAAGCTGGAGTTACCTTGAATATAGACTCCGCCTCCCCTGCCAACACCGGTGGGAATTAAGGTGTTATTTTCTATAACGCCACTGTGCATTGCAAAGTTCCCTTGGTTTACAACGGAAACACCGCCGCCAAAAGCATCAAAAGTCCCACCTGTTCTTAAAACTTCATTGTTATGAATACGGCCGCCACGCATCTCGAATAAACTGTTTAAGCCATTTATGTGAACACCGCCGCCATAGATCGTAGGGTTCGTGTGTGCCGCAGATGCATTTCTCGCCAGATTTTCAGTGATTTCACCACCCCACATGCGGAATGTAGCACCACTTTCTACATGGACACCGCCTCCCCAGTGGACATCTCCGCCGGTTATTGTAGTTCCGCAGCGCAGTTCAAGCAGCGTATTTGCATCTACAACTTGTAATCCTCCACTGGTTCCGTTGCCAGCATTTGTATTGCTGACTGAAGCCCTGTCCCCTTGCGGAATATTGTCTAATATCAGATTTCCACCCCAACCGCCAAAGATAACCGTACTTCCTGATCTCACGGTGAACAATCTTTGGTTTAAACCAGTTGAACCGGACCCGCCTTGACCCGTTATTGTTATAGTGCTGCCTTCTGCTGCAACTATTTGAACGTGTCTTGCAGTCGCAAATACATTTGTGGTACCGCTTAGGGTATGCATATCACTACTTCTGGTACGCTCAAAGTTCGCCCCAATAATAATCCTTCTCAAATTGGTTCGATCAAATCCGCTCCCTGACGCACCAGCAATCGCAGTTCTAAGCTGGCTTTCATTAGCAACTGTCACAACGTCACGTACATTAAAGGCCGTACCGTCCACACAATAGTTTCCACATGCACAATTGTTAAGTTCACCTTGCGCTTCTTGGTTTAATACCGACACCATCCGGAAATCGCTTTGCGTAATTCCCAACACGTCAAAATCCGCTTGCAACGCTGTGTTTGCAAGCGCATTATCCAGTGTACTGCTGAGAAGAAGCGTTGATAGTAGGAGTGCGCAGGTTCTTGCTAGTAGTTTTTTCATAATCGAATTCTCCACCCACAAAAATTTAATGGTAATTTGATATCATTATGATTGTTTCTATAAGTTATCGTGATTTTTCGGCTTTATTAGTCCGATTTCCTTAACCTCAAAAATGACGTTTAAACTATCAAAAAGTGTCTATCGTTCCCCCCTTAACTGTCTGCAGCGTGATACCATTTTACAAAACTTCTAACTATCGCACATTTATACCACATTTAAGTAGTTTTGTCAAGATGTTCACCGTTAAACTTCATATATTCTGAATTTTAAAATTTTTATTTAAAATTTCTCACTTTCACATAGTTGAGTTCAATTTTTTAATCCTCCGTAGAATTTATATTATTTTGCAGATATGCAAATTTTGTAAAATAATAGCACACTGGCTTTCCCACCATATTACACCCTACGACTAAAAAAGCCTTGACATAACTGTTGATGTCAAGGCTTTAGCTGCCACTAAAAATTCTGATTGATGGTAATCTCATTGAGAAGACTTAGTTATTTTTAACTTGGTTAATCCTTATAGCCCTTCACTCTATCTCTTCAAATAAATCATAAGTGCTGCGGCATCAGCCGGGGATACACCGGATATTCGGGTTGCTTGCCCTAGGCTTCTTGGCCGGATTTCACTGAGCTTTTGTCGCGCTTCAATGCGCAGCCCTTGAAGTGCATTATAGTCAATATTCTCTGGAATAAGATGCTCTTCCATTCTGTTAAGCTCTTCCATTTGACGCTTTTGACGCTTTATATATCCCTCATATTTTATCGAAATTTCTGCTTGCTCGCGTACAATATCTGGTAAATTTGGCGCATCTTTATCAAGCTGCGCAATTTCCTTATATGTGAACTTTGGCCGCCGCAGTAGCGCTGCTAAGCTAACGCCTGATTTTACCTCCGGCATATCGTGCGCTTGAAGTAGTTCATTGAGCTTTTCAGATGGAGGCAAATATGTTTTCTCGAGCCGATCAATCTCTTGATTTGCAAGCTTATATTTTTCCAAAATTCTTTGGTATCGCTCATCCGATACTAACCCTGCACGATGACCCAAATGTGCAAGTCTTATATCCGCATTGTCTTGACGGTGAAGGAGCCTATATTCCGTACGTGAAGTCATCATGCGATATGGTTCATTTGTTCCTTTGGTTACCAGGTCATCAATGAGAGTTCCAATATAGCCGTCACTGCGGCGAATGATCAGCGGGTCTTCTCCTTTTAGCTTTAACACTGCATTAACTCCGGCAACATATCCCTGTACGGCAGCTTCCTCGTATCCTGACGTACCACAAAACTGACCCGCTCCGTAAAGGCCGATGATTTTTTTTGTTTCAAGTGTTGGCTTTAGTTCCAAAGGATTAATACAATCATATTCAATTGCATATGCCGGACGCATAATCTGAGCTTTTTCAAGCCCTGGAACTGAGCGAATCATTTTTATCTGTACATCTTCGGGCATTGATGATGAAAATCCCTGCAAGTATATTTCTTCTGTGTCTAGGCCCATAGGCTCAACAAAAATCTGATGTCTGTCTTTATCAGCAAAACGCACAACTTTATCTTCGAAGGAAGGACAATAGCGTGCTCCCACACCGTCAATCACGCCCGCATACATGGGGCTTCTGTGCAAGTTTTCACGAATTATGTTATGGGTGTCTTCGTTTGTATATGTCAGCCAGCAGACAATTTTATTTTCCGGCGCTTCTGTCGTTTCAAAGGAAAAGGGCGGAGGCGGCTCATCCCCTGGCTGTATGGTCATCTTTGAGTAGTCTATATCACGTGCATTAACTCTTGCGGGTGTTCCTGTCTTAAATCGCATCATCGAAAAACCCAAGTCACCAAGCCTATCTCCAAGCTTGGTTGCGGCAAACATGCCGTCTGGCCCACCGTCCTGAATTGACTCGCCGACTATGGTTTTTCCTCCAAGATATGTCCCTGTGCAAACTATTATTGCCTTAGCACGGAAAATTGCACCTGTTTGCGTTAAAACATAAGAAACTGCTCCGTTATCAATCCCTATATCAACAATCTCTGCTTGTCTGAGCGTGAGATTTTCCTGAAGTTCCAGCGTGTGCTTCATTAGTTTTTGATACTCACTCCTATCCGCCTGAGCGCGGTTTGAGTGAACAGCGGGGCCTTTACCACGATTGAGCATCCGAAACTGAATACAGGCTTTATCAGCACAGCGAGGCATTTCGCCACCAAGGGCATCTAGCTCAACAACCAGATGACCTTTGCCTGTTCCCCCAATATTGGGATTACATGGCATATTTCCAACTGCATCAAGGTTTATGGTAAAGCAGATCGTCTTCATTCCAAGACGCGCCGAAGCAAGTGCAGCCTCAATCCCCGCATGTCCCGCACCAATCACCGCAATATCAAATTCTCCTGCTTCAAATGTCGTCATAAAAAAATCCCCTATCCCCCATCCCTCGTCTCTCGTCCTTGGGCGAGCAACATGTCTGAGCCGCAGCGAGTTTGCGAGCCCGGGGGATTCCAAAGGGGGCAACGTCCCCTTTGGTGTGTCTTTTGGTTACTTTTCTGCACAAGCAGAAAAGTGACCCGCCGGAGGCCGTTCCTGTTTGTTGGCGATGCGCGACAATAAAAGATGCACGCTACAGCACCGCTTTTAAAAATTGCCCTGTGTAGCTTCTTTCGCATTCTGCGCAACCTTCGGGTGATCCCTCATAGAGGATTTCACCTCCGGAATCTCCACCCTCTGGCCCTAAATCTATGATATGGTCGGCTGTTTTTATAACATCAAGATTATGCTCAATGACAACAACGGAATTTCCCGCATCTGTAAGTCTGTTTAGTACCTCAATAAGCCTATGCACATCTGCCGTGTGCAATCCCGTTGTAGGCTCATCAAGCACATAAAAAGTATTTCCTGTTGAGCGCTTGCTTAGTTCTGTTGCAAGCTTTACCCGCTGGGCCTCTCCACCGGATAACGTCGTAGACGGTTGCCCCAGCTTTACATATCCAAGCCCGACATCCATAAGGGTTTCAAGCTTCTGCTTAATCTTAGGCAAATTCTCAAAGAAGTCCAGAGCCTCTTCAACAGTCATTTCAAGCACCTCATGAATATTTTTGCCCTTATATCTGACTTCAAGTGTCTCTCTATTATATCTCTTGCCTTTACACACATCACATGGAACATAAATATCCGGCAAAAAGTGCATTTCTATCTTTAAAAGACCGTCTCCAGAACAAGATTCACAGCGGCCTCCTCGGACATTAAATGAAAAACGCCCCGGTTTATATCCTCTGGCACGTGCATCTTGCGTTGAGGCAAATAGTTCTCTGATTTCGCCAAAAACCCCTGTATATGTCGCAGGGTTTGAGCGCGGCGTACGCCCGATGGGGGATTGGTCAATGTCGATAACTTTGTCTAAAAACTCTATGCCCTCAATTGATTCATGTTTACCAGCACGTGTTTTTGCTCCGTTTAGCTCATGGGCCAGAGCCTTATACACAACTTCATTTATAAACGAGGATTTGCCGCTACCGGAAACCCCTGTAACACCTGTCATTTTTCCGAGTGGAATTGATATTGTGAGATTTTTCAAATTATTTTCATATGCGCCCTTAACCGTTAGAAACTTTCCATTGCCCTTTCTGCGCGAAGCAGGCACGGGAATTACTTTTTTTCGGCTTAGGTATTTTCCTGTAAGCGAACCTTCACATGCCATTATTTCCTCTGCCGTACCAGATGCTACAACTTCACCACCATGTACTCCGGCACCGGGGCCGATGTCAACTATATAGTCAGCTTCCATCATTGTTTCCTCGTCATGCTCAACAACAAGTAGTGTGTTTCCGAGGTCACGCAGGCGCTTTAGCATTTTGAGAAGCTTCACATTGTCTCTCTGATGCAGTCCTATAGATGGCTCATCTAAAATATAAAGCACCCCCATAAGTGACGAGCCTATTTGAGTAGCCAGCCTAATTCTCTGGCTCTCACCGCCTGACAGGCTACCGGCTTGGCGGCTGAGTGTGAGATATTCCAGTCCAACACTGCGCAAAAAACCCAATCTCTCTCGGATTTCTTTTAATATGCGAAAGGCAATCATTTCACCTTTTTCTGATAGTTTCAGATTGTCAATGAAGTCAAGGGTGTGCAAAATTGACATTTCCGTGAGAGTTGCAATGTTTATCCCCCCGACAGTAACTGCCAACACTTCCTTTTTTAATCTCCTGCCTCCGCAGTCGGGACATGGGTGTTCTGCCATATAGTTTTCAAGTTCCCAGCGCATAGACATACTCTGAGTTTCTTGATATCGGCGTTCGATATTGTTTACAATCCCCTCAAACGGTTGAGTAAGAATCCCCTTGCCTCTTGGTTGGTCGTAGTATAGATTTAATTTCTCACCTTTAGTACCATACATGATTATGTCAAGAACTTCTTCTGTAAGGTTTTTTATTGGGGTGGTCAGCTTAAATTTATATCTTTTTGCAAGCGCCTCAAAGTACATTTTCGATATACCATCGTTTTTAACATTGCCCCACCCGGAGGCGGAAATCCCGCCTTCGGCTATGGATAGTGAGGGATTTGGAATTATAAGAGCCGGGTCAACCCGTAGTTGAGTTCCAAGTCCCGTACATGTTGCGCAGGCTCCATATGGATTGTTAAAGGAAAACAAGCGTGGCGTAAGCTCCTCCATTGAAACACCGCATTCTTCGCAAGCATAGTTTTGCGAGAAAAGCATTTCTCTTTCCTCACCAACCAAATCAACAATCACCAGCCCCCCTGCAAGCGCGAGAGCAGTCTCAACTGAGTCTGTCAGCCTGTGTGCAATATCTTCTTTTATAACAAGTCGGTCAACGATTACTTCGATGTTATGTTTCTTATTTTTTTCAAGCTTTATTTCCTCAGTGAGATCATAGACACTACCATCAACACGAACACGAACATACCCGCTCTTTCGTGCATCGTCAAAGATCTTTGAGTATTCGCCCTTTCTCGCTCGTATAACCGGTGCCATAATTTGTATTCTTGTAGCCTCAGGCAGATGCATGACGCTATCAACTATCTGGTCAACCGATTGCTGCTTTATCTCCTTGCCGCATTTATGGCAATGTGGCACACCAACACGCGCCCACAGCAGGCGCAGGTAGTCATATATTTCAGTCACCGTACCGACTGTTGAGCGAGGATTGCGGCTTGTCGTTTTTTGGTCTATGGATATTGCAGGCGAAAGCCCCTCTATATAATCAACATCGGGCTTTTCCATTTGTCCTAAAAACTGGCGAGCATATGCCGACAACGATTCTACGTAGCGGCGTTGGCCCTCTGCGTATATTGTGTCAAATGCCAGAGATGATTTGCCGCTTCCTGATATTCCAGTCATAACGACAAGTTTGTCGCGTGGGATTTCTATGTCTATGTTTTTTAGGTTATTTTCCCTTGCACCTTTTATAAATATATTGTTTTGCATTAAATTTTCAGCTTTCTATTTTAAGGTATCAACTCTCCATATGGGGTTGCTGCAATTGCACTGCCTGTACTGAAGTAGTAGTCAAAAATCATTCTGGCTATATCCATGACTGCTGAGCCTGAACCACCCTTTTCTATTACGATAGCTATTGCAATTTCAGGATTATTGTGAGGTGCATATGCTACAAAGACACCGTCGTTTACATCTCTGGCGTCAAATTGTGCCGTACCTGTTTTTGAGCCCACCAAAATCGGATAGTTTTGGAAAACCGCACGCGCTGTGCCTTGATCACCCCTTGATGCGGCAAGCATGCCGTCTCTTATTGTGTTTATATGCTCAGTTTCCTCAATTACACTGCGGATTCTAGGCTCAAACGTGTGGATTTGCTCTGTAAAGTCATTGCTCATAGCTCGGTGCAAAATAGACTGTTCAAAGAGGATCCCACCGTTTGCTATTGTCGATGTATAGCTTGCAAGCTGCAGCGGAGTAAATCGGTTTTCCCCCTGACCAAAAGATGTATGAATGGTCAAGGCCGCCGGCCAAAACGAGTTGCTTAGCACTCCTCTTTCATGCGCATCAATTCGCCACGCCGGCGAGTCAAGCCGCCCAATTGCTTGCGGCAGTTCAAGCCCAGTGTGTACACCAAGCCCAAATTCCATCGCTGTCTCTGCAATTGTATTTGCCGATTCAATAAAGTTTCTGTCATTTAGGTGTGCCGCAATCTCCATAAAGTATACGTTACATGAAACTTCGGTAGCCGAAATCATATCCACATTGTTGTGCCCAACACGAGCAATAGGAAAAATCCAACAGTTAATAGGCCGTCCGCCCTCTAAATGTGTAAGTCCTAAAAATTGCCCGCCGCAGTTTATTGGTGTCCAGCGCCCTACTACCTCTTGGCGCAATCCGGCAAAACCTGTAACCATCTTAAATGTTGATCCGGGAACAAATCTACCATGTGTTGCCCTATTAAACATAGGCTGTCTGGGGTCTAGGTTGAGCATTGCAAAGTCTTGAGAAAGTGTGATAGGATTAAATGTCGGATATGAGGCCGCAGCAAGCAGCTCCCCTGTTCTAACATCCGTGACAACAACCGCCCCTCCGGGAATCATAATGTCTTCTGCCACGGTTTCATCACCGGCAAGCCGCGCTTCCGTCAGGCGCTCTTGGTTTATAATGTCAATTTGCGTCCTGAGTGAATGCTCTACCACGGTTTGAAGATCTATATCCAAAGTCAAATAAATATGATTGCCGGGTATTGGCTCTTGGATCATGTGTACACCTATAACTGTTCCATCAGCTATGGTTTCGACACGCTTTCTTCCATCAATTCCTCGAAGCAATTCCTCAAATGCATATTCTGCACCAACCTGCCCAACAAGGGCATCCATCGTATACCCTCTTTCTCGTAAAACTTCAAATTGTTGTGGCGACATTCTGCGAATATATCCCAGAAGATGCGCTGCGTATGTCGTGTGATACTCCCTGATAAATGTACTTTCAGCAAAAACACCATGATAGCCGCGCTCGGCAAGCAGTGTAATAAAATCGGTTGTAACATCTCTGGCGAACACATATGGGCTGAGATTTCCAATTACACGCCTCATTTCCAATTCATATCGTACGCCCATAATAAGTCTTGCATCTAAAATACCGATTGTGTAGTCAATCTGATAATGCCTACGCATCCACCCTAGAAGCTCGGATGCCGAAATATCTGGTTCAAGATTATGCAGTTCAAAGTATGCATCAAGTCTTCTACGCTGCTCTCCGGTCATGTCTGCAAGAAATGTAAATGGTGCACCCCGTGTAACCGGGAATGTGTCAGTATAATCAAACCCCTGCTCAATAGTGGTATAGATAAGATTTAGAATATTCCTGTTCATGACATCATTGCCTGGTGCACGCATTGCACTCCAATCCAACATAATGTTAAAGGCCGGTCTGCCTGATGCTAGTAATATGCCATTTCTATCATAAATATTTCCGCGAGCGGCAGGTAAATTCACTATTCTTCGCGTGCGGCTCTCATGGATATCAGCCTGATCAAGCGCCCTCGCCTCATGAATCTGAATCCTATAAAGGTCAGTAATAAATACAACGAGCATCACCGTCAGCAATATAAATATTACGGCAATTCTTCCTGTTTTATACATTTTTTGCATATAGTCAACTGCTCCTTTCATGCGCTGGAAATAAAGCGACTTTTTGGGAATATCTAATTTATCTTCCCCTACAGTTTATTGGGGTCTTCCCGAGTGTGATTCTCGATAAACTCGCTTTCCAATCGCTTTTATGAAAAACCAAATAGGAAAGACAAATATCAGGGAGTAAACGGTTTGCCAAAGCGCAGTTGGCATAAGCTTTGATATGGCAATGTCTCCAAAATAAAATAGTGGAAACATCTGAACAAAGGCAGAAATAACAAGCACAACTGCACAAAGCAGAAAATAGGTTGCAAATCTGCGTGTAACAACACTGTCAGCCAAAGCGCCGATTACGAGACCAGTAAGTGTGAGCAAAACTGTAAATAATCCTACAGGCTCATTTAGCGAAAGATCACATAAAAACCCCGCAAATATCCCGGCTATTCCTCCTGTGACACGGCCTTCGTGCACTGCTATTCCTGTACCAACAAGTGGCAGTAAAAGTGGCGAAAGTCCGGCAATACGAATATACGGGAACACCATTCCCTGAAAGATAAATACCACCAACAGGAGTAGCGCATTAAGGCTGATTGAAATTATCAGCGTCTTTCTTTTCATAAGTCTTACTCTTCCGCAGGGTCAAAATCTGTGATGACAAAAACTTCGGAAATCGCATCGAAAACACGACTTGGCCTTACAGTTGCATATCGCCCGATACCTGTGCTGTGGATGTGAACGTCAACCACATCTCCGATAATAAGGCCGCGAGGGAAAATTCCTCCTATGCCGGAGGTTACGACAGCGTCACCACGCCTAATAATTTGATCATCATCAATATGGTCAAGCATTAAAAGCCCATTTCGCATTAGATTAAAGTCCCCTCTTATTGTCGCTCTGCCGGCACCATCTCCAACAAACGCGCCCGCCGAAAACGTGGTATCCAGCACCGTCACAACCGTTGACAATGTTGCGCCAACATCAGTTATCTGCCCAATAAGCACACCATGCTCCGTAACAACAGCATTTCCGCTTGCAACAACTGAGTTTGCATATCCTCTGTTTATCGTAAATGAAGATGACCAGTTAGACCCGCTCCAACTTCTAAAGAGTGCAAGTTCGGAAACATGGTCTGGATTTCTTTCACGAAAACCGAGTTGTGCACGAAGCAGCGCGTTTTCGTTAGCCAGGTCCTCAGCTTCCCTAAAATTATTGCGTAACTCGGTGATTTCCTCGGATATCCGCAGATAGTCCACCATAAGGTTGTCATATCTATATATGGAAGAATATATTCTCTCGAAAATATCGGTGACAGTCGAAGATACAGCACGAATCGGACTGGAAACGGCATTGCCCAGATTTGTAACCGGCCCTACACTCCCAAATGCATTGATTGAGATAAACGTAATAACGGCTATAAGTACCGCCGCTGAAGCAATTATTATAGATTGTTTGCTAATTAATGCTTTCATAGTTAACACCTAAATTTCCTAACATAGTTGTCAATCGGCATACGGGAAGCCCCATCACATTAAAAAAATCGCCCTCAAGCCTCTCAATAAATACAGCACCTCGTCCCTGCACACCATATGCTCCCGCCTTATCCAGAGGGTCCCCTGTTTGAACATATGCTTCAACTTCCGCGTCAGATAATTCTCTAAAGTAAACGGCAGTGACTTCGGCTCCGGTGATTACTGCATCACCATAAATCAAAGCAATACCCGTGCACACCGTGTGCTTTTTTCCTGAAAGAGTCTTTAACATTCTAATTGCATCATCTGCATCTATCGGTTTTCCAAATGGCTCAGTGTCTAGAAATACTTCCGTATCCGCTGCAATGATCAAATCATCCTTGCCACACAGCCTTGCAACATTTTTTGCTTTAGCCATCGCTGTTTTACAAACCGTCTGCTCCAATGTAAGCCCTTTGCATAGCACTTCATCCTCAATATCTGGAATCACTTCAAAATCCTTGAGTCCAATCATTTTCAAAAGTTCGTATCTTCTGGGCGAACCCGAAGCCAAAACTATTCTCAAAACCCTACTCAACTCCTCTAAAATACAATCCTCTGGTAAATCCTGACGGTACATAATCGCCTTTATCCATATATCGTTTCATGGTGGACACACATTCAAGTGCATTTTCAGTTGTGAAGCTGAGTCTCTGCGCCCAAAGTCCTATGGAATTCACCACATTATCTTTATCCGCCATGAAGAGCTTTTTTGAGTTGAGCATGACATTTCGACAACCAAATTCGGGTACCACGGGAAATAATGCACCCTGCCGATCCACAAGGCCAGAAAAGCTTCCACAAGTACACGCTCCGGTAGTGTTTTTTATAATACAGCTCTCCGTAATCATGAGCGGCAATCTGCCATATGTGATAAGTTCCGTGTCTATAGGCTTTGACATGTCGCGGATTTCTGCAAGTCTTAGTTCAAAGGACAACGTTGCAGATATTAGCCCCAAGTTTCTAAGCGCATACAGAGTTTCTGAATTAAATGCATTGAGGCCAAAATCACCTCTGATCGCCATACCATGGCTCTTGGCAAATTGAATATGTCCGATATTTCCTACCAAAGCCTCGGAAACACCCATATCAACTGCCTTGGCTAGACTGTTTGAAACTAGCTTCCTCTCATTATCGTGAATAACTCGCGGCAAAGTTGCCACGACATTAATTTTATCATTTTTCAAAAATCTTTGCATCATTGGAGATTCAACATCGAATTCCATAATGGGAATGTATACTATTTTCGGGGCAAGTTCTTCCATTTCGGCAGAAAGCTGATTTAAATTCATGACCGACACTGTCGTTATCGGAGGTCCGCCATAGCCAAGAAAGTCTTCCCCTGGAACAAAATCCCCTTCTTCCCTAACAGGCGCAGGCTTTCTTTTTTCCATTAGCTCTGCAAGTAGACTCCTGCGCATTTCGTTAAATGCCGATAATGGCAGCGAAAGCCCTGGTGCCACCGTACCTTTCACCCCAACACAATAAAATGGTGTACCTCCGGTTTTGTGTAGCTGCGTTTGAAGTATTGCCATCGTAAGCTCTTTGTGAAACGCCATTTCTGGAACAGGTCCATAACAAACTGCCGTATTCTTTTTATCATCCGCCGTTGCAAGCTTTACTCGCTTTCCTTCTTTGACGGCACCAACAAAACGCACGGGAACCCGCTGAAATTCGCCGTTTAAATAGCTTTTGCGAATTGTTGCAAACATTGCAGCGTTTGCCTTGTCCTCCTCTTCACGTATGCCAAACATATCAGCCCCTATTTTGTCTTTATAATAACCGTCTGTAAAACCTTGACGTGAAAACGCTCTCTCAAGCGCCAATAAGTCATCCTTAGATGGCCCTTTCCCCAAGTGGGCTGCTTTGGCATATATGCTTGTGACAATTGCTGAATACTCCGGTCGCTTCATACGCCCTTCTATTTTCACGCTAGTTACACCAATTTCCGAAAGTTCCTCCATGTGTGATATAAGACTATTATCTTTCAAGCTGAGAGGATACACCCCTGCGTGTCCTACAGCATTATAACTCATTCTGCAAGGTTGGGCGCAAACCCCTCTGTTTCCGCTACGCCGACCAATTACCGCGCTCATGTAGCATTGCCCAGAGTAGCACATACATAGCGCACCATGTACAAATACTTCAATTTCAATCGGTGCATGTTTGCAGATATAGGCAAGCTTTTCTCTGGACAGTTCTCTTGCAAGTACAACACGTTTAAGCCCCATTGCAGCAGCCATCTTTACTCCTTCGAGATTATGAATAGCCATCTGTGTACTTGCATGAAGTGGAACCTCCGGCACAACTTGGCGCACAGCGGTCATCACACCGAGGTCTTGAACGATTATCGCATCGATTCCAAGTCTGCATGCCTCTTTAGCCCGCTCGGCGACAAGTGCAAGCTCATTGTTTGTCGCCAGCGTATTTAGTGCTAAATATGTCTTAACTCCGCGAACCCTGCAGTATTCGAGCGCCCGCGCAAACTCTTCATGAGTAAAATTCTTTGCATTTTTGCGTGCATTAAACTCGCCAAATCCCATATATATTGCATCTGCACCGTTTTGTGCAGCCGCGATCACGCCCTCTGGGGAACCCGCAGGCGATAAAATTTCAAGCACAAATCTCACCTACAAACGAAATAGATACTAAGTGATAACAAATAGTAACATAGTTTATCATAAAGCGTCCTTTAATTCTACAGTTTTGAAGAAAATCTTTTTAAATATTTTTAACAACGTACTTGTGTATAGTAGGTTTACTACAAAATTATGGCAATTTTTGATTGACATAGCCCATCTTGTAGTGATATGTTCAGTTGAAACGTAAGCTTGGAGGTTCATACATGACAGGATTTCAAAACCTGCACACGCACACAACATACTGTGACGGCGCACTGTCTCCTGAGGAAATGATTAAGGCTGCATTAAACAAGGGCTTGACTTCAATCGGTTTTTCGGAGCACTCATATGTTCCTTTTGATATACATTATTCAATGGGCTTTAATGAAACACAAAATTATATAAATGAGATAAACTCCCTCAAAGAGAAGTATGATGGCAAAATTGAAGTATTCCTTGGCTTAGAGCAAGACTACTATACCCAGTTTGTTCCTGATGGCTTAGATTATACAATCGGCACACTGCATTACACCTGTGTCGGAGGAGAATACGCTTCCGTAGATGCTGGAACTTCTCAGCAAAAGCTGCTAGTAGAAAGACTTTTTGGTGGTGATTTTTATGCCTTTGCAGAGGATTATTACAGTGTTTTTTCAAATATCGCAAAAAAAACAAATGCCGACATTATAGGCCACTTTGACTTAGTGAGCAAGTATAATTTAGACAGTTGTCTATTTGATGAAATGAATCCCCGCTATTTATCTGCCGCAACTTCTGCCATGGACGAAATACTAAATGACTGCAATCTTTTTGAGGTTAATACCGGAGCGATGTACCGCTTGGGAAAACCCTATCCCTACCCATCACATCATCTGCTCAAACACCTCAAGGCACGTGGCGGCGAGGTTATCCTATCAAGTGACACTCATGACCCAAATTCACTTGGATATATGTTCCCAGAGATGCTGGAACTGCTCAAAACATATGGATTTAAGCACATAAAAAGGCTGACAAAGTCCGGCTTTATTAATGTGGATATATAGCTAATATGGAGGTCTGCAAATGACAAATGCATGCGATATGTTTGGAACAATGGTTTTTGGTGATTACGTGATGAAGCAGCGTCTGCCTGTGGATATTTACGAAGCTCTTCAAAAAACCATCCAAGACGGCAGTCGTCTAAATGTCCGTGTGGCAACAGTTGTCGCAGGTGCTATGAAGGACTGGGCAATTGAGCGCGGCGCAACCCACTATACCCATTGGTTCCAGCCCATGACAGGGATAACCGCGGAAAAACATGATAGTTTTCTGTCCCCAACAGGTGACGGCAGAGCAATCATGGAGTTTTCCGGAAGGGAGCTTGTTCTCGGCGAGACTGACGCATCCAGCCTTCCTTCAGGCGGGTTGCGCGCAACCTTTGAGGCGAGAGGATATACCGCATGGGATCCTACTTCATACGCCTTCGTTCGAGGCAACACCCTGTACATTCCAACAGCCTTTTGCTCGTTTGGCGGGGAGGCGTTAGATGAAAAAACACCTCTTTTGCGTTCCATGCAGGCCATAGGCAAGCAGGCTCTAAGAATTTTGAAATTGTTTGGCAACACTGATATAACCTCTGTTAAGCCCATGGCGGGTGCCGAGCAGGAATATTTTTTGGTCGATAAGGCTATGTTTGAAAAGCGCAAAGACCTTATGTACACAGGCCGCACTTTGTTCGGCGCAAAATCACCAAAAGGCCAAGAGCTTGAAGATCAGTATTACGGGCAGATAAAACCCCGTGTCTCCGCATTTATGAAAGCTCTGGATGAAGAACTTTGGAAACTCGGTGTTCCCGTAAAAACAGAGCATAATGAATCCGCTCCCGCTCAACATGAACTAGCTGCCATATATACGACAACAAACTTAGCAACTGACCACAATCAGCTAATTATGGAAATCATGCAAAGTATAGCCAAGGAGCATGGTATGATCTGCACCCTGCACGAAAAGCCCTTTGAAGGCATAAACGGCAGTGGGAAACATAACAACTGGTCGTTAGAGTCTTCCACTGGTGTCAATCTCCTTGATCCCGGAGAAACTCCGCATGATAATGCACAGTTTTTACTGTTTTTCGTAGCGGTTATAAAGGCTGTTGACGACTATCAAGACCTTCTGCGAATCTCTGCTGCAAGTGCAGGGAACGATTGCAGGCTAGGTGGACACGAAGCTCCTCCCGCAATCATGTCTGTATACATAGGCGATGAGCTTTTATCTCTACTTGACTCGATCGAAAGCGACTGTCCTTATGATGCCGATGAAAAGGAAACAATGATGAAGATCGGAGCATCTGTTCTGCCTAGCATCCCTAAAGATACAAACGACAGAAATAGGACATCTCCTTTTGCATTTACAGGAAATAAATTTGAGTTTAGAATGGTTGGCTCAAACATGTCCATTGCCAAGTCAAATATTGTAATAAACACGGCAGTTGCTGAATCTTTGCGAATTTTTGCAGATGAGCTTGAAGGGGCAGATGATTTTAATTCGGCTCTGCAGGCGCTTATTCGAAAAGCTATAAAAAACCACAAGCGGATTATTTTCAACGGCAATGGCTATGGTGAGCTTTGGTTTGCCGAGGCGCAGTCCCGCGGTCTGCTAAATCTCACCGCAACTCCCGATGCTCTGCCTTATTTACTCCTTGATAAAAATGTTGCCCTGTACGAGCGCCACAAGGTATTTTCTCGTACAGAGCTTCTCTCTCGATATGATATAAGCCTAGAAAATTACTGCAAGCTTTGCAATATCGAGGCTGTAACTATGTATAAGCTTATTAAAAAAAATATTTTGTATGTGGCTTCGGAATGTGCAAGAGAACTAAGCGATGCTGCGCTGAGTAAAAGCAAGTTCTTACCCGAGGCTGACTGCACCTATGAGCGCGATACGGTGATGAGGCTCTCTGAAATATCAGCTGCACTGCATAAAAAAGTATCCCAGTTATATGATGCATTGGGCAAAGCTGAGGAAACACAGGATATATTGGAAAGAGCACATTTCTTTAGGGATATTGTTCTTGCAAAAATGTCCGAACTGCGCGAACTCTCCGACGAGCTTGAATTGTTAGTTGCCCGAAAATACTGGCCGTTCCCAACATATGGCGATTTGTTGTTTAGTGTGAGGTAACGGTAAGGGACAGTGGGACGATTCCCCTGTCCCCTAGTCTGTCGAAAAACGAAGGTCACAGCGCTCTTCTATGTTAAATGTTGAAAAATACAGTTCCTCCTTAGGGATCCAAAGTTCTTTAAATTGCGCAAGCCCTTGCTCGCCATCTCTTTTTTTAATTCGTTGAAGGCGTTCCGGCATTTTTACCGTCATAAAAATACGCAAGTCGTAAAAATCAAATAGTTCCGGGTGGCAGCTATATGAACCCTCCATGATAATAATCTTGCTTTGCTTAATTTTAATAGGCTCAGAAAAATCATGCCTTTTAGGGTCATATGGTCTATATGAAAATTCCTCACGGCGCATTATAGGGGCAATAACTTCCATAAGCACTCTCTCCCTGTCAAGATTACCGCCGGGCTCACTAAAACGCGCGGCGGTTCTTTGCACAAGTCTAGGGTAGAAGTGGTCCATATGTATAACTTCGCAATCTAACAACTCTTTGAGCTCAGCTGAAAGAGTTGTTTTTCCTGAAGCACATCTGCCATCAATTGCCACAAGTGCAATATCTTTGTTTTTCAGGATGCCCTCTATTGCATTTTTAACCGTCACAACAGTATCATTTCCCACTTTTCGCCCCCGAACAATGCTTGTCGCCAAATGGCACAAGACCTGTTTTGCCCAGTGCAATCATAATCAGTGGAATCAACACAAGCTGTAGCAGAATACCCGGAATCGCACCCACGACAGCGCCGCCTATAAATGCTTCCCATGTGAAGCTTACACCGCGAACACCAAGAATAACAACCATAGCAGCACCCCAAACAACCCTGCCTGCAACCATGGCAATAATCAGCGAACGAAACAGTGCAAGTATACATTTCCATTTTGATGAGTGGTAGAGCCACCCTATTATAAAACCATATGCCGCAAGCTCAAAAGTCATGGCAAGTCCCATTGGAATCAGAGGAGGCATTCCGAATACCATAAAGCGCATAGTGGGAAGCACAAGTCCAACTGCACCCCCATATTTCGGCCCAATTATAAGGCCGCATAGAAGCACCGGTAAATGCATAGGTAGTAGCATCCTCCCTATTTCCGGTATCTGCCCTGTTACCATCGGCAAGACCATCCCAATTGCTAAAAACATTGCGGCAAGCACAAGATTTTTCGTATGTTTCATTTTTACTCCTCCTAGATTTTTTCTTAGCGATACACCTGTCACTATGATATGATACCAAATAATCAGAAAATCCACAATGTTTGATTCATTGTCATTGATTCATTGTTATTTAAATTTACAAGGCCGATACATACATTTGTTAGAATAAGTTATTATTCAAAACATGTTAGGCTGGTGTGCATTTATGCAAGAGAAAAACCCAATAAATACACGTGCTAGAAATATTACCATTGTAGTAGCCATAGCTTTGCTAGTTTCTGCAAGTGTGATTATATCGCTTTGGCATAGCAATATGCGAAACATCCCACCGGGCGGTTCTGGCTTTGCCGCGGCAAGGCAAGCCGAAGATGGCAGTACCCTATTCATGTCATATGCCGGTCCTATTTTCCCGCTCTCGGCTCTTTGTGGTACCGATAATATAGCGGTTAAAAGAAGCGTGTTATTTGATTTTTCCAGATTTGGAGCTTTTCACTCGGATGCAGATCCCCACATACATCACAGCAACATCCCCGTCCAAGACAGCTATATTCTGACTAATGATTCCGATGAAGCTCAAACAGTACAGCTCATTTATCCTTTCGTTGGAAATTTCTTTGAATATGGTCGGTTTGCTCCCACTGTATTAAAAGACGGTGCTGTTGTTGAAACACAGCTTTTGGCGGGTGCTTACAGCGGCGGCTTCGTTGGCTTTGACGATGGTAACGAAAGTTCTATTAATCTTCACACTATTGCCTCATGGCAAGATTATTATGCCCTACTATCTGATGGTAGATATTTAGAGCGTGCACTGGGTGATGCTCCAATTCTCAATCATCCTGTCATTGTTTATGAGTTTACAAACACTACAGCCGATTTTCTTGCTTCTGTAAACCCAACACTTGCAGTTGGCTTTAATTTGGACTATGACCGAACTACCGTGCTTTCATATGGCTTTCACGGAGGAAGCTTCAACCCTGACGGCGGGTTTATGCGACAAAGCTTTTCTATTCCACGAGAAGATTCTCACGATGCCGACCGAATTTTCAAGCTTATTGTTTTAGGCGATGACATCTCTGATATAAACATGCAGGGCTATGCGAATGCCGGCTGGCATCCTGGTGAGGAGCGTGAAGACATCTCCGCTGTAATGACAAGACGCGAGACAACCCTCTATAATGTGCTAAATGAGCTTGTCGCAAACTTCGTCAGGTCACAGCAGGATATAAATGCGCCGGATTCTTCCATTTTCAATTTTAGCAGCTTTGAGGCGCAGGCCGCTTTCGAAATGTTTTTAAGATCGGTTTCTGAGCTTCTTTTTGATTATGGCATATTGTCTGATACTGTCGCTGCACGATATGAGACAGGCTGGCTTGCAGAGATGTTTTGGGAAGTAATGGTCATGGATAGGGTCTTCTATTTGGTCTTTGATGTAGCTATTCCTGCAGACGGTAGTACCGAGATAATCATAGACATGCTAAGGCTGGGAAGCTTTGATTTCTTCTGCGGCAGTGGCTCTAAAAATGTAGGTCTGTATGGTTATGAGCTTGTAACCACCCTCAGCTCATCCCTAAACTTCACGACTCAAACCGCAGTGATTGAGGGCGGTGATTATATTGAAATTATACGTCAAAATTTTGGATTCACCTCAGGCAGCACATCTACTGTGCAATTGGAGTCTGATATCCCTCGCTTCTTCATTGAAGTGCGAAGGCAAAGCAGCTAACTGAATCTCTCTGGTACACTTTTATAAAATCAAGCATTCTTCTTCCCAACTTTAAGTTTCCCCAAAAAGCAAAACACAAAGTAACAATAGCATTTGCGGCACAGAGAGTATATAAGTGTAGAGCGTGGAAAAAGTCACAAATCAGAGTTACCGTCTTTTCAAAATGAATCCAAGACT
>Ga0209755_10003092_pt1 | contig 21353 bp, 16 predicted proteins | sample TergutCo191P1_FD_187301 | JGI IMG/M metagenome (GOLD analysis project Ga0209755, IMG submission 187301) | Cornitermes sp. P1 segment gut microbial communities from Petit-Saut dam, French Guiana - Co191P1 (SPAdes) (version 2) | ecosystem: Host-associated > Arthropoda: Insects > Digestive system... | reverse complement strand
CGCCAGGCACCTTTAATTGCGCAGTGTGAAACCCCTTTGCATTCGGGCCTCCCGATATGCGCCGCCAAATCCCGCTAAATCCCGCCTATTCGCAGGCATTTCAGAATCTATTCTCTGGCTCAATCATCAAGTCGTTGCGCTTTTGCTCTGAATACCAAATAGGTCGACCAAAAACATCCACCTCATTGCGTTTCGTGGTTTTTGTCATCCAATAATATTTGGTAACGAAGAAGAGAATAATTCTTTGAACCAAGATTGTGCTTAGCCTCGGTTAATTTAAAGCCTGCCCTTTCAATAGCATTTGAAAGTTCATTAAAACGGTACATCTTGCTGTTTCCGTTTGCCATGCAGGTAAAATATAAGGATATAGCCTGAAGATAAAATGATACCTCTTCAATAGGCTGTTGATCCCAAAGAGGCTCAAGAACGTAAATGTTTGTATCTGGTCCTGCCGCTACCCTTACCTTTTTCATTATGCTGGTAATTTCTTCCAAGGAAAAACAATCCAGAAATTGGCTCATCCAATAAACGTCCGCACCGGAAGGCAAAGCGGTCTCACCATTAAGCATATTGCAAGGGAAGACGTTAATTCTATCAGAAAAGCCAGCATTGTTGGCATTCTTTTCAGCTATTGCTGTTTGCCCTGGCAGATCTGCAATGAGCACTTTAACATTTAGGTCATATTGGCAGCAACATATGGCCCATTTTGCAGTATTCCCGCCAATATCAACTATTTTTTTTGGCTTATGTGAAAATACAAAGGGAAGAGCTTCCTCAAAGCTTATATCAGAATATAAATGATCAAAGGCGAACCAACTTTCTTTTACTTTTTCAGGCAAGGACGAAAGAACCTCATAGATGGTTTTGCCTTCATAACCAAAAACTCCAAGCCCCTGCGGTTTTCCTGTTTTTATGGAACGTGTCAGTTCAGAAGCGCCTTTGTAGCATACATCATTTATAAAATTGAAATTTACCTTAGTCATTTCATCATCCAAAAGGAAGCAGCCAATTTTACCAAGGATGAAACGGTCAGCTTCTTCTGGAAGTGCTTTGCCCGGCAATAGTTTTACAATATTCATTCCCAAAGCAACTTCCAATAAAACCTCTGCACCATAAGTAGAAATTCCTGCTGCCGCTGCCGCTTTTTCAAGAGAAATGCCATCTTCTTTTGAGTTGGAAATGATCTTCAAGAGACCTAAATCCAATAAAGCCACTACAGCCTGAAAAACAAGAGGTGCAAATGCAATTTTCTGGGCTTCGTGCAATGCGTCCACTGCCTTAATATTGTCATTAAAGTAATTTTTGTTGTTATAGTTAAACATAATCTCCTCCTTGTATTGCCCAAAAAATCTTATAAGCCCGTCAGGGTAGCCTAATCTGCTCATTCTCAAATTTGATGGCGAACTGGTTCAGCACCTGCCCCCCAATTCTTAATCGGCATCGCCCATCTTTTCTCCCCGAACCTCACCAGCGCGTCGAGACACCAGCATCCTCGGTGGGCACTGTATACACCACCCTATTTTTTTCAGGTCCTTGTACCAGACCATCTTCATCGAGCTCGGTATCATGTGTACTATGCACAGCTCACCCGCGTCTTCGGGTACACCCGCCCGCACCGCCTCCAGGAAGCCAGTCAGCCCGTCTGTCTATACAGGCTATTAGGATATCCCTCCTCCACCCCGCGGTTTTTAATCAGCACGCTTGCCCAAACCAGGCATCCTTGGTTTCGGCAACTCACAAACCCTCCTTGCGACCCCCCAACGTTAACTCTCAGGGCGATATAAACGCTTTGCTCCTCATGCAGCTTTACCATCCTGTTATCCTTTTGACGCACAGCACATCCAAGTACACCATTGCATAGGATTTGTCCAGCGACCAGTTTTGCCATTCGCGGACATCCTTCATGACCCCGACCCCGTCAGGCATTTGGTCGACGAGATATTTTTTTGTCCGTTTCCTCCCTACTAGCAACACTCATTTTATCCCCCTGTGCGTATACTACGATTACACCGTTTGCACAATTTCTAGGACAGGCTCCATTTTCAATATCATGTAATTGTGAGTTAGCCTACTTATCAATCAGTCATCTGCGATTCCTTGTAAAAGCATTGTGAATATAAAAGCCGCAGCCAAGCCAACCGCAACAGTAAACCCAAAAATATTAACTGGCGCAAAACTGCTAAATGTCAAAATGCCGAATGAAAGACCTGAAGTTAAAAAAGATAAAAATATTGCAAAGCGTACAAGTTTTTTTTCCTTTCCGTCATCACCGCCAGACATGAAAATACTAAAATCAAGCGCCAAGCCAAAAACCAAGATAAGGGCAGAAATAGGCAAAAACCCCAAAGGTATTTCCATGACAGCCAGAACAGCCAGAACAGCCAGTATTCCCAAACCAGGAGTTATGCAGATTTTAATACTTTTTTTCAAAGGATAAAGAATAAAAATTACAATAGCAATAATAAAATAGGCTATAAAAAACAGCAACACAATAATTCTTGTAAGGACATCTAAATCGTGGTTTATATCTTCTTCCTTATTGATTAAAAATACAAAATCATGCTCATCTGCAATGGATCTGAATGCATCTAAACCTTTAGGATGAAAAGGAAACACGCTAGAAAAATAATACCCGTTAATTTCACCTACCCAAAGATTAGAAACCTCCCCCAATGAACTTAAATCTTCAGGTGAAAAGAAGATTTCTCCAGCAGCGAATTCCGCATAAAACACTTCTTCATATTCCAGCGGGAATCCAAGGTTTTGAAACTGCAAGCTGGCCAAAGGCAACAGAGCACTCATGGCTTTATAGGTTCTTCTTTGGCGCTCTAACGAAGGGACAAACATCGAAGTTCCTAGGAATGATCTTAGGTTGCCTTTAGCGACTTCTGCTTCTAGCCGCAGGGAAAGCCATTCTTCGTTCTGCAGGGTTTCTTCGGCACTTCTGCCTGAAACGATAAAATACCAGGGAGAAGAGCCGTGATCCAAAACAATGGCTGCCTTTTTTTCTGACTTCTCAAGGAAAGGCGACATTGTGTATAGAGAACTTAAATCGGTATTTATTTTCATACCATGGGGATTTAAAAACAGAATAATAATAAAGACTGCTGCCAAAACTGAAGCAAAAACTATTCTAAATGCAGGAGGTATATAAATATCTTTCCTATCTAAAAACCTAAGCTGCCTTTTATGTTCTGCCGGCACTTTCAATCGCGGATAAATGCAGTAGGCGGTAAGAAAAGAACTAATTAACCCTACCAAAGTAAAAACCGCAAACTGTCTAAAAATAGGAAAAGGGGTAAAAAGAATAGCAAGGAAGCAAATTGCAGTAGATACAAAACAAGTTATCAAACACTTGGAAATGGAAGAGCGAATTTCACTTCCGTTTTTTAATGCGACATTTCCCTTCCACTTAATAAAAAAATGAATGGAATAATCTATACATATTCCTATCAAGGTTGTGCCAAAAATAAATGTGAAAACATGAATTTCTCTAAAAAATAAAAATACTGCGGATGTTGCCAACGCCAAGGAAATTAAAATATCCAATATTGAAAAAATGATAGGAATGGGTGAACGGAAAATAATTAAAAAAAGCAAGAAAATAAAAACCAGTGAGATATTAATGAGAATCCTGATTTCCCTTTGCGCACTGGAAGCACTTTCGAAACTGTGAAACGGAAACCCAGAGAAATATACCTCCAATTCCGATTCGGTTTCTTTTAGCAATGCTGCGGCGGAATAAATTTCACCGATGATATTGGTTGACATATTAGTAACAGAAATCGCCTGAGAAGAAAGTGTAAATCTAAGGACAACATACCAAATCCCATCCTTTTGGACCGACAGAACATCTTCTCTAATACCAAGGTTCCCGCCTGCAAGCAAAGACGTTGCAAGAAATTCTCTCATTCGTCTTTCTGTGAGAAGAAAAGGATCTTTGTCGATATTATCAAGTGGGATTAAGTTAAATGCTCCAAAAACCGAAGCCAGAGCATCCATCGCAATTTCTCCAGCATAACCTGATTCCAGCAATTCAATAGTGTTTTCCCCGGCAATAACAAAACGAGATTTAAAGAAAAATTCAGTAATTTCTGCAATAGCATAGGAATCAAAAAGAAGAGATGCGCTGTCAACACCTGCAGCATTTTTAAATCTGTTATAAAAATAAATAGCTGTATTTTTAGCTATTTCAAAATCGGGAGACGCAAAAAGTATAACTGCTTCACGGCTGTTTCTTTCTGTAAGAATGTTGTCCGCCTCAACAATCTTTGACATTTCTCTCTGCGGCAGCAAATCCAAAAGCTGGGTGCTTATGCCAAGCGGGGCTGCAAAAAACAATGACAGACCCAATAGCACAGGGATGCCCAAGTGTATAATAAACCAGAGCCTGAGGAAAACATCATTCTTCCTTTGAAGTATTACGTTATGGAATTGGAAAAAAAGCTTCTTCATGTTGATAGAGCCCTATCGGAAAGCTGTGGTTTGACAGTGTATATGTAATGATATCGCCGTTTTGTTCGAATAATTCGAATAGATTTTATTGCGGAATCACCGCTCATAGTTATTTGCATGATAAAGGAAGCAACAACACTGTCCTGGGGCAAAAGCCCTATAGTCCAATTAGAAACACTGCCTAAAAAGCAAGCTTCAAAGTTTCCTAAAAGCCCTTGACTCTGACCAGAAAATACCAAATTCATAACATCAGCCATCTGTGTAAAGGTTTCGTTATCTTGAGCGCTTAAAACAGATGTCCGCCCGTCTGGTCCTGACTGCAACATAAAACACCTTCTGGGATTTTCTGCAAGACTTGCACTGACTGTATTATGAGTAGCCATGACCTGCGGCACTAATGGATGACGGAAAACATCTTGTGCCCATACTGGAGAAAATGCGAAAAAAAAGCATAGAAAAAATATTTTTCTATTTGAACTAGTCGTCTTTACTGGATCCAATAAAAATCTCCTTCCAGAGTATAAGAGTATCCGCGCAGATGATTTACAAGTTTAATAGTATTACTCGTTTTTTTAATCTCGATTATAACTTCATCCCCGCTTAAAATGCGGCGGCTGCCGTCCTTAATTTCCAAAACAAGACCGCTGTCTTTCAGCGACTTGCCTAGCAAAACTGGATCAAAGAAGCTAAGCTGAAAATCAGCTATAATATACTCTGGTCTAAAAGACCTTATAACAGCCACTGGAAAAACAGCCGACGAGAAACGAACTTCGCCGTCCCTATAAGAAAGCTCTCCTATGCTTGCGCCCAATTCAGTAAAAAAGGCCATATCTATCCCATTTTCATTTGCCTTTACCCAAGCATTTATAAAATAATTTTGGCCACTGAACTCAAAAGACATAAACTGAGCCATATCCATGTCGTGCTCAATTCCATATGGGGGTAGCAAAATGAATCTTGAGCTGTCTGTGAGATTTATATACAGTATATCTCTTCTGGTAACTGATGTGCATGAAAGAACGAAGACAACGCAGACCGAGAAAAATAAAAAATGCCTCATAACAACCATATATCCTTGATTATTATGTAAGACTGCGATACTTGTCAAGTAGGCGGCAGGCCATTGGTTGAAAAAAATCAGGCATTGCTCAACTTAGGCAGGGCCAGCACATTATTGCGACATAAAAGCTCGTAGGAAGTGGGCATATATAGGAAAAATCAACGGAAATGACCCAGTGGAAACCACGGAAAAACCGTGCATCACATCCAGTAGGGACTAGTGCTCCATAAAATACAGACAAACAAATAAAATTTTGCTATCATACACCATGAAGGCACTGCAACCACAACTGAGCCCCTAGGGCAAGGATCTTATGGAAAAGCTGCTGTCCGCCGAGCGCATAGAGCAAAAATTCGCGCGGCGGCTGCAAACAGCGCTGCTGCACACAAGGGGCAAGGGAACCGGCGAGATAGCCGACTTCCTCGGAATGCAACAGGCTGGCGCCGGCTCAGACCTGCCCTCCCGCTCGGCCTTTCGGGCTTTTTTCCTCATGCGCTTGTTTTAGCACATTCGCTTGTCGGCGATGCCAGGATGTCGCTTGCCGCCATTTTATTGCCGGAGGCGACGGCGACGAGGCGCGCGGCAAAGGCAGCCGGCGCCTCGCAGCGCCCCGCCAAAACTCGCCTACGAGCACCCCGTGGTGCCGCCGCAGGTGTGGCACTTCATGCAGGTGCCGTTTCGCACCAGCGTGAAGGAGCTGCACGACGGGCAGGGGTCGCCCTCGAAGCCCTTGATGCGCGCCTGCGCGATTTTGAACAGCTCGCTCTGCTCCGCAGCGGGCGCCGCCTCCAGGCGCGGCTCCAAGCGCGGCTTGACGAGGACCTGCGCCTGCGGCCGCGCTTCCTGCGCAGCCGGCGACGCGTCGTAGCCGGGGGCGCTTTCCGCGGCGAACATGCCCATGGCGATGCCCGAGGAGGCGCCGGCGTCAGAGCCGTAGCCGGTCGCGTAGCCAGTGGCGCTTTCCCCCGCAAGCATGCCCTTGAGGGCGCCCGAGGAGGCGCCGGCGTCGGAAGGCGCGCCCGAGAAGCCGTGGGAGTGCTGGGCGCCACGCGCCCCCCCCCCTCCGGAGGGGGGGGGCGAATGCGCGCCGCCGCCGGATGGCGCGGGCTTGCCGCCCTGCGCGAAGCCGGCGCTTTTCCTCCCGCCGGAGCGCGGGCGCGGCTCGCCGGAGTCGGGCTCGCTTTTCGAGGAGGTCGCGGTGGAGATGAGGTCCTCGGGCTTCACCTGCCCGAGGTCGCTGCGCTTGAGGTAGCTTATCGCCAGGTCGCGGAAGATGCAGTCGATGACGCTGGTGGTCATCTTGATGTAGTCGTGCCCCTGGACCATGCCGTTGGGCTCGAACTTGCTGAAGGTAAACGCGTCGACGTATTCCTCGAGCGGGACGCCGTACTGCAGCCCCAGAGAGACGGTAATCGCGAAGCTGTTGAGAAGGCTGCGAAACGCCGCGCCCTCCCTGTGCATGTCAAGGAAAATCTCGCCGAGGCTGCCGTCCTCGTACTCGCCGGTGCGGATGTACAGCGAGTGCCCGCCGATTCCGATTTTCTGGGTGTAGCCCATCCTGCGGCTGGGAAGCGGCTTGCGCACGCCGCGGGCACGGGCTTTTTTCCCGGACGCGGGCGGCGGCAGATCGAGCCCGCGCTCGACCTTGAGAATGGTGTCCGCCAGCGGGTCGGTTCCGGGCGCCATCGACGAAAGCGGCTGCGAAAGCTTTGAGCCGTCGCGGTAAAGCGCGACCGCCTTCAGCGCGTTTTTCCACGAGAGCATGTACGCGCCCTTCACGTCCTCGTAGCTCGCGGAGTTGGGCATGTTGATGGTCTTGGAGATCGCGCCGGAAATGAAGGGCTGCACCGCCGCCATCATGCCGATGTGCGCCGTCCACGGGATCGAGCGCCGCCCGTTTTTGCCGGACGGCGTCGCGGTGTCGAAAACCGCGTAGTGCTCCTTCCTGAGCCCCGGCGCGCCCTCGAGCCCCATCGTCCCGCAGGCGTACAGCTCCGCGTCCGCTATGTCATCGGCGTCGAAGCCGAGGTGGCGCAGCAGGCTGAAGCCCGGCAGCGACCAGGTTGACTCGGGGACGCGCAGGGCGCCTTCGACAAAATCTTTGCCAAGAATCCACGGGTTGAAAACTCCCTCCATCCCGAGCGCCGTTTTCACCGCCTCCTCCGCGGCGGCGATCGCCTCGGGCGTGAACCCGCGCGCCTTCAGCGCCGCGGGGTTGACGCCGGGGGCGCCGGAAAGAGTCCTGCGCCCGGTGGCGTACGCGACGATGTCCTTCGCCTCCTGCGCCGAGTAGCCCAGCGCCTCCAGCGCCGGCGGGACGGACTGGTTGATTATCTTGAAGTAGCCGCCGCCAGCGAGCTTCTTGAACTTGACGAGCGCGTAGTCCGGCTCGACGCCGGTGGTGTCGCAGTCCATCAGAAGCCCGATGGTGCCGGTCGGCGCGATCGCGGTGACCTGAGCGTTTCGGTAGCCGTGCGCCTGCCCCAGCTCCAGGGCACGATCCCAAGACGCCTTCGCCGCGTCGAGAAGGTACGCCGGGCAATGCGCGGGATCGATCCCCCGGGGGGGGGTGGACAGCCCCTCGTACTCCGCGTCCGCGGCGCTGCCCGCCGCACGCCGGTGGTTGCGGATCACGCGCAGCATGTGGGCGGAGTTCTCCGCGTAGCGCGAGAAGGGGCCGAGCTGCGCCGCCATTCGCGCCGACTGCGAGTACGCCTCGCCGGAGAGCAGCGCCGAAAGCGCGCCGGCCACCGCGCGCCCCTCCGCCGAATCGTACGCGAGCCCCATCAGCATGAGCAGCGTCCCCAGGTTCGCGAAGCCGAGCCCCAGCGTGCGGTAGCCGTGGGAAAGCTCCGCGATGCGCGGCGATGGGAACTGCGCCATCACCACCGATATTTCCAGGACCATCGTCCAGATGTCGATGGCGTGCAGGTAGCCCTCGACGTCGAACGCCCTGGTCTTCCTGTCGTAGAACGAGGCGAGGTTCACCGAGGCGAGGTTGCACGCGGTGTCGTCGAGGAACATGTACTCCGAGCAGGGGTTGGAGGCGCGGATCTCCCCGCCGGCGGGGCAGGTGTGCCAGTCGTTGATCGTCGTGTGGTACTGCAGTCCCGGGTCGGCGCACTGCCAGCTCGATCGCGCTATGTCCGCCCAGAGCTTGCGCGCCTTGACTTTTTTCACTGTCTCGCCGGTCGTGCGCGATGTCAGATCCCAGTCCGCGTCGCCCAGCACGGCGCGCATGAAGCCGTCGCTGACGCGCAGGCTGTTGTTGGAGCTTTGCCCGGAGACGGTGCCGTAGGCCTCGTCGTCCCACGCCGTGGAAAAGAGGGCGCCGTCGTCGCCGTCCGCCTGCTCCATGCGGCGGAGCTGCTGGTAAAGGTAGGACGCCGGGATTTTGTCGGACAGCGCCGCGCGCAGAACGGCGGCCAGCTCGTGGTTTTTCTCCACGCTGAACCTGTCGGCGTCCGGCCCCCTGAAGCCGCCGAGCGCCTTGCGCAGCGCCTCGAGGTGCCGCCTCACGACCGCGGAGCCGGTCACCAGCGACGCGACCTTGTGCTCCTCCTCGGCCTTCCACGATATGTATTTCTCGACGTCTGGGTGATCCGCGTCGAGCGTCACCATTTTCGCCGCCCTGCGCGTCGTGCCGCCGGACTTTATCGCGGAGGCGGAGCGATCCAGCACTTTCAGGAACGACTGCAGCCCCGACGATCTGCCGCCGCCCGTAAGCCCCTCGTTCCTGCTTCGCAGCCTGGAGAAGTTCGATCCGGTGCCGGAGCCGTACTTGAAAAGCCGCGCCTCGCGCGTCATCAGGTCCATTATCCCGCCCTCGTTCACGAGGTCGTCCTCTATCGAAAGGATGAAGCAGGCGTGCGGCTGGGGGCGCATGTAGGCGCTGTCCGACTTCACGGCCTCGCCCTTTTCGGGGTCGAAGTAGTAGTGCCCCTGCGCCGGCCCGTCGATGCCGTAGACCGAGTAAAGCCCGGTGTTGAACCACTGCGGGCTGTTCGGCGCCGCGATCTGGCGGGCCAGCATGTGGCAGACCTCGTCGTAGAAGGCCCGCGCGTCCTCCTCGCCGTCGAAGTAGCCGCTTTTCCGCCCCCAGTCCATCCAGGTGAAGGCGAGCCTGTGGAAAACCTGCCGCGCGTCGTGCTCGGCGCCGTCCTCCGGCAGCTCGCAGCCGCCGGCGTCCGGAACCCAGCCCTCCCACTCGCGCGCCTTGCCCGCGGGAACCCCCGCCTTGCGGAAGTACTTCTGCGCGATTATGTCCGCGGCTATCTGGCTCCAGGAATCCGGCACGACGACCGCGTCCTCCGAGAAGACCGCCTTGCCGTCCGGCCCCCTAATCTCGCTCCTGCGCCTTTCCCACGCGATTCCGCGGTACGGCCCCTTGCCCTTTTCCGTAAAAAACCGATTGACTTTCATTTGCCGCGCTCTGCCTCGAAACAATTTTGCCTACCACATATATAGCGTAGGCCTCGGCCACTATACACCATTCGTAGCGGCAATGGCAAGCCGGCGCGCGGGCAAAAAGCACGAAAAGCGAAAAAAAAACGCGGGAGGGGAAGCCGGCCGAGGGCTGTCAGCAAGCCGCTCAAAGCCAAAAGCCGCGCGATTGTTATGGACACAGCGCCCCAAAAAGGGTAGCATGGGCATGCTGGAATTGCGAGCAAATACTTGCGGGGCAGTGAATTGGCCAGCTTGCCGCTGACAGGCTGAGAATCCGCGCGCCCGGGGCTCAATTCCCCGAGGCGGCAGCTTCAAGGCAAACGGCCGGCGCCATTGATTTTTCCCGCGGCAGGAGTGGCATGTATTTCCCCATGGCTTTGGCTATTGCGCTGGGCGCTGCCGTTTTTGCCGCCGTCATCTGCATGGCCGTCTCAAAAAAGTCCTGCTTCAAGGTGCGCGTTGCCGCGCTGGCTGCGCTGGCGCTGATGATTTCCGCCGTTATCGTGGCCCTTTTCGTGGTTTTCGGGATTGCGGCGGCGGCGCCTGAGGCGCGCGTCATTTCGGACATGCCCCCTCCCGAAGCGCCGCCTGCGCAGGAGGCGGGCAGCGGCTTTCTGCTGATGCTGTTTGTGCTTTTCCTGCTGGGAATGTTTTTTCTCGTGCTGGCGCTGTCGCTAAGGGAGCAGCGCAGGCACGAAAAAGCCCAGGAAGCGCCTATTAAGCCCCGGAGCAAGCCGCGGCCCGGCGCCGATTAGCTGCGCCGGCAGCGGCGCTTCAAGCCGCGGCGAAAACGAAAAGCCGGCGCGGGCTTGCCGCATTGGCAGCGGCGCAAACGACGAGCCAGCACCGGCTTGCCATGCTGGCGCGACGCCTCAAGCCGCGGCGCCGGGTCGGCAAAGCCGGCAAGCGCCGGGCCGGCGGAAGCTAGCCTGCGGGGCTGCCGAGCAGGCTTAGCGCCAGGTCAACCTCGGCAATGCTTATGCCCAGCCTGGAAGCGATTTCCTGCACGGAAGCGCCGGCGGCGGACATTTCGGCGACCTGGGCCTTGAGCATGGGCTTTGCGGAGGGCGGCGCTGCCTCCCCCGGCGCCTCGGCAGGCAAAGCGGCGCCGCTGACGCGGCCCGCCGGCTGCGGCGGCGCGGCGGCGCCCGATGCGCCCATGCCGGATTGCGCCGCTGCCGGCGCGGCGCCCTGATGCGCCGGCGGGCCTTGCCGGGGAGGCTCTCCCTGCTGTGGCGCGCTTTCGGAGCCAAACAGGGAGGGCTGATCCTGGGAGGGCTGGCGCGAGTCAAGGGCGGCGCGGATGCCCCTGCCCAGGCTGGCGTACATGGCCTCCCCGTCGCGGCTGCGCTGCGCCTCCCGTATGTACAGCGATATGCGCTTGTCGGTGTCCTCGAGCAGCTTTCTCAGCGCCTTGATCCGCTCCTCGACCAGAAGCGAGTCCCTGTCGGTGGCGGCGTCGATTTCGGCAATCAGGCGGGCGACCTCGCTCCTGTAATCCGCCAGCATCCGCGCGGCGGCGGTCTTGCGCCGGACGTACCAGCGGAAAAAGAAAAAGCTCAGGACGCTGACGCAAAGGCTCAGCGCCGAAACAACAAGCGGAGCGCTCATTTCCCCCTCAAAAACTTATGTCAACGTTTTTGCCCAGCCCGGGGTCTTTGAAAACCGGGGGGGGCGCCTGCTTCTGCCGGCTGGAAGCCTCCTGCCCGGCGCCTCTCTGCTTCCCGCCGGCCTCGCCCCGGCCCTTTCGCCCTTCGTCGTTGACCTTTTCCGCGCCGTCGTCGCCGGCGTTCTGCGCCTCGTGCACCGCCTTCGCCTGCTCGCTCGCCTTGCGCTGGATCTGCACGCCCTGCATCGCCTGCTGAAGCGCCAGCCCCTCGCGGTGGGCAAGCTGCGTCCTGGCCACCTTGTCTAGCTGCGCAAGAAGCGCCTGCAGATCAATTGGTTGAATAGCCATCGGGGCCTTTTATCGCCTCTTTGTCCGGCTCCTCGTACTTGGAAACCCGGATAAGGCCGCCTTCCAGCACAAAAGTCGCCGCCTTGTATTCGGTCAGCACCTCCTCCCTGACGTCCCGAATCGCTATCTTGACCCCGGGGAACACCTTCGTGGAAGCCGAGACTTTGCCCTTGGTTTTCAGCTTGCCCAGGTGCTCCTTGATGGCCCGTATTTTCTCGTCAATGTCCTTTTGCGTCTCAAGCAGCACGTCGCGCCTGTCGATCAGCTCCTGCAGGTACATCTGCTTGTCCTCGGGCAGGGTTTTCTTTTGCTGCTTGAGGTTGATGAGGGTCTGCATGTTGAGCTTGATGTCCTCAAGCTCCTTCATGTTGTTTTCCCGCTGCATGTCGAGGTTGTAAAGCTCCTCTTTGCTGGCCGGATCGAAGCCGACCTCGCAGATGGTTTCCGTGCCGCCCAGGTTTCCCAGCGTTTTCGCGTTGATTTCCTCGCTGGCGCGCAGCCGGCCGCCGACAATGCTCGCGCGCTTCCCCTGGCAGATAATCCTGTTTAGCGCGTCGATGTTGGAGTTGATGATGCCGTCCGACGCGAACACCATGTTGCCGGTTTGGATGTTGGCGTTCTCGATGAAGCGCGCCCAGAGCGACTTGCCCGCGCGAATGTAGCCGCCGCCTTTTCCGTTGACGCCCTGCTGAATGATTATGTCGCCCTCGGCCTCCAGCTCCGCCCTCGCGATGGAGCCGCGCACCTCGATGTTGCCCGCCGCCTTCACTGAGAAGCCGTCCTCGACGTCGCCCTTCACTATGACCGAGCCCAGGAAGATGATGTTTCCGGTTTCCAGGCTCACATTCTTTTCAACGAAAAGCACCGGCTCCACGTTTATCTTGCCGTTTGCGACCACGACCCGCCCGCTTATGTCGGAGAGGATCGTCGTCCCGTCGTCCGAGGCATGCACGTTTTCCCCGAGCGGCAGGCTTATGTCCATGCCGTTTTTCGCCGGCATCATTTTTCCGGTCACGGTTTCGCCAGGCTTGCCCATCTCCGGCGCGACTTTCGTGGCGAGAAGCTGGTTTTCCACCACGTTCTGGATTATGTTCAGCTCCTTGAAGTCGATTTTGCCGTCGGTTCCCTCCCTGTAGCGCGCCTTGCTCTGATCCGTCTCGAATTCGTACTTGATGTAGGCGCTTTTGCCGTCGACGGACTTGGAGCCCACGGCCGCCTCGATCTCCTCCGCGTACATCGGCTGGTCGGCAAACTCGCGCAGGAAGTCTTCCTTGATTCCGTGGACAACGCGGTTGTACTTGAGGGTGGTGACGTATGAGTCGTAGGGAATGTCGCAGCCGCCCTCGCCGGGGGCGGACACCGTGATATAGGCATGCATTTCGCCGTCGCCGATTTTCACCGACACCACGCTGTCGTTGTACGAGTGGTGGTCAAACCGCGCGACCTTGACGTAGGCGCTTTCCGCCAGGGAGATTGTTTTCGAGACGAGCGCCGCGTCGATGTTCGCGGCGCTTCTGGCGCTGAGAAGCTGCATGACGTATGCCTCCGGCGCCCCCTTGCCCTTGCCCAGCGGCGGGGTGACTTTGAGCAGCACGTCCCCCCCGGACTGCAGGAAGACAAAGGCCCTTCCGTCCATGTCCTCGATGACCGGCGCCTTTTCCCTGGCGGCCTCCTCGGCCTCGGCTTCCTGCTGCTTGCGCCTGGTCATGACGATGCGCTCGTAGGCATGGATGCGCCAGTCCTTTCTTCCCATCCCCCAGAAGCCGGGGAACCCCCGCTCCAAAACCTCGTACTCAACGCGGTACATGGGGACGTCAAGCAGGGCCGCCGCGTCCGCGACCGCCAGCTCCAGCGTGGCGCCGACGGCTTCGACGCTTTGCACGGCCCTGTCCCGTTCCAGGTTTTCCCTCGTGATTTCCTGAAGCTGGGCAAAGTCGATCATCGCATCCTCTTTCATGGCCAAATTTTGAGCGGGCATGCGCATGCATATTATCCGCGAGGCGGCGCCGCCGTCAAGTTTTCCGCGCGCCTGCCGGTTTGCATATATTATCGGCAGATCGGGCGCAAAACCTATATTATGCCTTTGCGAATGTTGGTAAGTTTTGACCGAAGGCGCAGAATGGCTTTTGTGTGGAGCTGCGAGACCCGCGACTCGGTGACCTCCAGAACCTTGCCGATGTCCTTCAGCGTCAGGTCCTCGTAGTAGTAGAGGATGAGGATCATTTTTTCCTTCTCGGGCAGCTCGTTTATGGTCGAGGCCAGCACCTGGCGGATGACCTCCTTTTCCACTATCACGTCGGGGTTGAGGACGGAGGGCGACTCGATCGAGTCCACGATGGAGACCTTGTCCTTTTCGTCGCCTGAGAACCAGACGTCGTTTAGGGAAAGTATCGACGTGCCGGAGATTTTCTGGATGGTCTTAAGGTAGTCGTCCTCGCTCACGCCCAGCGCCTTGGCGATTTCCTGGTCGGAGGCGGTTCTTCCAAGGTGCGCCTCCAGCGAGCTGACCGTCGTCTCGATTTCCCTGGTTTTCTGCCTGACGGAGCGCGGCACCCAGTCAATCTGGCGCAGCTCGTCGAAAATGGCGCCGCGGATGCGGGTCACGGCGTATGTCTTGAACTTGACGTTTTTTGCGGGATCGTACTTGTCAATGGCGTCAATGAGGCCAAAAACGCCAAAGCCGACAAGGTCGTCGAACTCGACGTTCTGCGGCATTCCCATGGCGACTTTTCCGGCAACGTACTTTACCAGCGGCGCGTATTGCTTGATGAAGGCCTCGCGAATGGCCGGATCGCGCGTCTTGCGGTAGTCCAGCCAGCGTTCTTCTTCGGTTTTTTCTTCCAAGGCGCCGTTCGCCATAAGCTATCCTCTTTTTTCTTTCGCCAAAACTGCCCGTATGCCCCCGGCAATTTCCTTGGGGCTGAAGTCCCCCTTGACTTCCATCGGCTTGCCCCTGGCGGAAGCCCGCTCCGCCGGGGGCGGCGCTTCCTCCGCGCCCGAGGGGCGACCGTCGCTCGAAAGGGTCTGAAACAGATCCGCCAGCGAATCGTCGCCGTCGCCCGCCATGTCCCTGGCGGCCATGCCGTCAAGGAACGAGGAGAAATTCCCAAGCCCGCCGGCATCCGCCGCAGGGGCCTCCTCCTCCGATGCGGCCGCCGAGTCAAAGGACTCGGCAAAGGACTCAGGCGCCGCTGCCGGGGCAAAGTCGAAATCCCCCGCATCAGAAGTATAGCCGTTTGAAGGCGCTTGGTCTATATCCCCCGCCTTTCCGCCCCCCGCCAAAGGCGCCGCCAAGGGCGCCGCCAGGGGCGCCGCCGCGGCATCCGGCGCCGCTCCGGGATCCGCTCCCGGAGCGGCGGCCCTTGAGACAAGCTCGGCGATGTTCCCTATGCCGTCAATGTCGTACGATTTGCCCGGCAGCGCCGCGGGAGGCGGCGCCTCGGAGTCGTCCAGCGTGATGCTCACCCTGGAGCCGGCGGGCGAGTCGGAAAAGCCCGTAAAAACGCCGTCCTCCCTGTCCTTTCTGGGCGACAGCAGCAGCAGCTCGGGAATGTAGCTGCTGATCAGCACCCAGGAGCCGCAGCCAATGCCGAAAAACACGGCGCCGAAAATCGCGGCGCGCAGCAGCGCCAGGCCAAAGCTGACCTGCCCGGCAAGCAGGCTGACCAGAAGCGCCAGCAAAAACGCCGCCCCGCCCGGGATGGCGGCCCATTTGACGTTGAACATTACTGCGCACCCCCCGGCGAGCGGCTGAAAATCTTCTTGAACACGGCGCCTATCCCGGCCGGCTCGATTGGCTTGCTCTTGTCCATCCGCGCCACAAGGTGCTGCACGCAGATGCTCGCCTTTGACCTGGGATCGACCACCATGAACGGCTTCTGCTGGCGCACTGCGCCAACCACCGCCTGGTCCTCGTAGACAAAGCCAAGGTAGTCCATCTTCATGTTCAAAAACTGGCCGGTGATGTTAATCATCCTGTCGGCGACATTTTTCGCCTCCGCCGCCCCACGCGCCCGGTTCACCACCAGCTTCAGCTCCATGTCGTTCGCCTTGTACTCCGTGGCGATTATCTTGATGATGCTGTAGGCGTCGGTAATGGCCGTGGGCTCCGGCGTTGTGACGATGATCGCGTCGTCCGCGGCGGCTATGAAGTCCAGGACGTTGCTGGAAACGCCGGCGCCGGTGTCAATGATGATGATGTCGGCGAAGGACAGCATGTTCATGTCCTCGATGAAGTCCTGGCGCTCCTTCCTGCCCATGTTGGCGATCTGCGAAAAGCCCGAGGCGCCGGCGATTATCGAGATGCCGTACTCGGTCTCGACCAGGATTTCCTGGATCGTCTTCTGCTTCTTGATGACGTGGTAGAGGTTGTACTTGGGGATGAGGTTGAACATGACGTTGATGTTGGCCAGCCCAAGGTCCGCGTCCATGACGATGACCTTCCTGCCGATTCTGGCAAAGGCCAGCGCCATGTTGACCGATAGGTTGGTCTTCCCCACGCCGCCCTTCCCGGAGCTGATGGTGATGACGCGGGTTTTCCTGCCTTCCCTGCTTTCCGGATCGGCAAGGGCGCCGGCCTTGGCGGCTAGGCTGCCCGAAAGCCCGCCGCCAAGGTGCGACTGCGCCCTTCTCCCCAGCCCGCCACGCGGGTGCGTCCGCTTCTGCCTCATCATCTCGCGCAATTTCTCAGCCTGGTCTTCCATAATTCACTGGCTCCATAATTAGCCCGCATCCGCGGCGGGAAAACGCTTCTCTAATGCCTCCCTGTCAAGGCGGAATTCCTCCAGCTTGGCAAGGAACTGAATGACGCTCGCTTTTTTGATGTTTCGGGGAACGCTCTGCCCAAGGGTCACGTACGACACCGGCTTGCCCTTTTCCGCCAGCGCGGAGATGACGTTGCCGACGTGCATTGTCTCGTCAAGCTTTGTGAGCAGCGCCGCCTTGTAGTTGAAGGGCTCGAACTGCTGCATGATGTGCGCCAGGTCGGCGGCCTTTGTCCCGGCGGCCAGCGCCAGGTGCGTCTCCGCCTTCGGGCCGCACGCGTCGAGAATCTCCTTCATCTCGCCCAGCCCCTTAGAGTCGCTCGGGCTTCTGCCAATGGTGTCGACAAGAATCAGGTCCGCCACCTCGCGGTGCAGATCCAGCTCCTTTTGCAGATCCATGCGGCTGTCGATGAACGAGAGCGGGATTTCCATTATGTTGGCGTACTTTTCGATCTGGTGCTCGGCGCCCATGCGGAACATGTCAATGGTGATCAGGCGCACGGAAAGCGAGCGCTGCCCGTAGGCGCTTTCCACGCCGTGGCCGTACATGGCGGCAAGCTTCGCGATGGTGGTGGTCTTGCCGACGCCGGTGGGGCCAACCAGCGCGACGACGCGCGCCGGGTGCTGCTCGCCCGGCTTCCTCGGCGCCCGCTCGGGCGGCCTGAATATGCCTATGCTCTCCCCGATCCACTCAAGGGCGCGATCCTGCGCCAGCTCGAAGTTTTCCAGTATTTCCAGGGGCAGCTCCCTGCGCGCCCGCTCAAGAAGCCTTTCCGAGTAGTGCGCGGAAAAATCGTTCTGGCGCAGCATGCCCTCGATGCGCGCCAGCGCCGGGTGCTGCTTTTGCTGCTCGGCCTGCGAGCGCATCATCTCCCGCATTTCCCTCATCATTTCCATCATTTGCTGCCGGCCGCTTTCCTCGTCTTCCTGCCTGCGCGAGTGGCTGGCCGCGTCCTTGAGAACCTTGTCCGGATCCCTGCCGGCGCTCGAGATGAGCTTTCGCTTCGCCTCCTCAAAGTCAACCATGGTGCCCCCCCCCCCGGGCAGCGGCGGCGCCAGCCCCACAACCTGCCTGTCGCGCAAAGCCGCCGGCGCCGGAAGCTGCGCCTGGGCCTGGGGGGACACGGCCATGGGCGACAGCGCTTTCGGCGGCGCCACGCAAAACTCCACCTCGACTTCCTCGCGCCGGCGCAGGAAGCCCTTTGAAATCGTCCTCTCCCGGAGGACGGTGAAATAGATGCCGTATTTCTGCACGATTTTTTGGCAGCAGTCAGCCTTGCTGGCGCCGCGCTCAACCAGTATATGCGTCATGCGCCCTGCTCCCCGCCTTCAAGCTTTATCATGCCCACCGCCTCGGGAATAATGTCCTGGGTGATTTCCGGGACGGAAAGGACGGCAAGCTCAGGCAGCTCCCTGTCGGTCGAGCTTCGCACGAGGAAGCGCGCCTGCTCCGAGCAAAGCACCACCGGCACAAAGCCCCTGTTCTTCACGGCCAGCGCCGCCTTGCTCACGGCCCTGATCCACGCCTGCTGCGTCGGCGGATCCATGGCGCAAACCATTCCGGATGGCGTTTCGTACTTGCTGTCGATGATTTTCTGCTCCAGCTCCGGCGAAATCGTCAGCACGCGCAGCCTGCGATCCTCGTCGGCGTACTGGTGGCAGATCTGGCTGCCCAGCGCCTGCCGCGCCTTTTCTGCCAGGAACCAAACGCTTTTGGAAAGCGGCGCGTACTCGGCCACCGCTTCCAGTATCGTGACCATGTTGCGGATCGACACCCTCTCGCGCAAAAGGCCGTGAAGGATTTTTTGAATTTTCACCACCGGCATGCCAAGCTCGGGGCGCATGATCTCGTCCACCACCGCCGGGTATTCCTTTCGCAGCGCGTCCAGAATGGCCTGCGTTTCCTGCATCCCCAGAATGTCCGCCGCGTGCCGCCTTATCAGCTCGGTCAGATGCGTCGCGATAATCGAGGGCGGGTCAACGACGGTGTAGCCGGCGCGCTCCGCGTCGTCGCGCTTTTCCTCCCGAACCCAAAGCGCCGGAAGCCCAAAGGCCGGATCCACCGTCGGCTCGCCGGGAATTTCCTCGCTGACCATGCCGGGGACAATGCACAGAAAATAGCCAAGGCGAATCCTGCCCCGGCCCACGTCCACGCCCTTGATCTTGAAGCAGTACTCCGATGGGTCAAGCGAAATGTTGTCCATGATGTGCACTTTCGGGATGACAAGGCCCAGCTCCAGCGCCGACTGCCTGCGCACGCCCTGCACGCGCTCCAGAAGATCGGCGCCCTTTTCCTTGTCGACAAGCGGGATAAGGCCGTAGCCAAGCTCCAGCGAAAGCGTGTCCAAGGGAACAACCGGCGACATCTCCGCCGTTTCCTCCTTTGCCTTTTTCATGTCGCCGGTTTTCGCCATCATTTCCTTGAAGCTCTCCGCGGCCTTGCGCTTCCGGCTGACCTGAAAGCCCGCGAACGCCATTATCGCAGCCAGCGCAACCAGAATGGCGCGCGGGAAGCCGGGCAGCAGCGCCATGGCGAAAAGAACCGCGGCGCCGATCCAGTAGCTGCGCGCCGTAATGGTAAACTGCTCGGCCACCTGGTCGGTGAGGTTGCCGGATTCCGCCGACCTCGTCACCACGATGCCCATCGCGGTGGAAATGAGAAACGCGGGAAGCTGCGTCACAAGCCCGTCGCCGATGGCCAGCCTGATGTAGCTTGCCAGCGCCGCCGAGAAAGGCTCCTCGCGGATGGCGACGCCGATAATGACGCCGCCAATCATTTCCAGCGCAATGATCGCTATGCCGACCTTGACGTTGCCGGAAATAAATTTGCTGGCGCCGTCCATCGCCGAGTAGAAGTTGGACTCCTTCTGCACCTGCGCCTTTCGCCTCTGCGCCTCTTCCTCGGAAATGGAGCCGGAGCCAAACTCCGTGTCGATCGCCATCATCTTTACCGGCATGCCGTCCAGCGCAAAGCGCGCCGCGACTTCCGAAATGCGCGTGGCGCCCTTGGTGATGACCACAAGCTGCACGATGATGAAAATGACGAGAATGATAATGCCGATGACAATGCCCTCGGTGCCGCCGGTGCCAACCACGAAGCCGGAAAAGGCGTTTATCATCCTGCCGTCGAAATGCATCCCGTGAACGAGAATGAGCCTCGCCGACGAAATGTTGATGGCAAGGCCAAAAACCGTGGCCACGAGCAGCACAGTCGGGAACAGGCTGAATTCCGTCGGCTTTTTCGAGTACAGCACTGTCAGCAGCACCAGCAGCGCAAAGGCCAGGTTGACGGCCATCATCGCGTCCAGCAGCGCCGTGGGCATGGGAATGACGACAAACATCACCACCGCCACCACGGCAAGGCCCATGATGTTGTCGGCTATCATCTTGCCGACCGGGGAGGGGGCGCCGGCGCCGTTCATGCGTGCCACGTCAGACATTTAGCCTCCTCATGCGCTTGCCCTGCCCAGGCCCGGATCCCCAAACTCGCCTTCCGCCCCCGAGCCCGAGCCCTGCGCCGCCGCGGCGGCAGCCGCAGCCGCGGCAAGCGCCGCCTCTTTGCGCCGGCGCTCGTTGATGTGAAGAACCCTGGCAAGTATCGTCGCCACGACGTTGAAAAACTCCCTGGGTATGTGGGAGCCAACGTCCACCTCGCTGTAAAGCGCCCTGGCAAGCGGCTTGTTCTCCACCATGGGAACGCCGCTCTCCTCGGCCAGCTTCCTGATTTGCGCCGCCATGTTGTCGGCGCCCTTCGCCGTAACCATGGGGCTGGGCATGGCGTCTTTCTGGAACTCAAGCGCCACGGCAAAGTGCGTCGGGTTTGTGATGACCACGTCGGCGCGCGGCACCGTCGACGCAATGTTTTGCTTGAGGAGATCGCGAAAGCGCCCGCGGATCCGGTTCTTGATCTGCGGGTCCCCCTCGTACATCTTCATTTCCTCTTTGATTTCGTGCTTGGCCATTTTGTTCCGCTCCTTGAAGCGCCAGCGCTGGAACAAAAAGTCCGGGATCGACAAAATGAGCAGCAGCACGGAGCAGGTGATGAGCAGGCGAATGGCGATGCTGGCCACGGTGGTAATCCCCAGCCAAAGGCCCGCGCGCTGCAAATTCGCCAGCTTCTCAAAGTCCAGCCGTATGAAAGCGTAGGCCACGCCGCCGATGATGAGCATTTTGATAATCGACTTCCAGAAATTCCACAGGCCGTCCATCGAGAAAATGCGCTTGACGAACTGCCCAAAGCGCGGAATGATTTTCGTGAAATTCGGCGTGATGGGCTTCGTCGCGAAAAGGGAGCCGACCTGCACGTAGTTCGAGACCAGCGCCGCAACCATCGCGACGCCGAGAATGGGCATAACGAGCCTGGCAAAATACGCGAAAAACACGCCGGCCACCACGGCGTCCCGGGTCGGATCCATTTCCGTCGCCCTGGTAAAGAAAAAGCCCAGCATCTCGACGCTGGTGCGCAGCATCTGCGGCGCAAGAAACAGCAGCACTATCGCCGGAAGAAAAAGAGTGACGGCGCCGGTCAGCTCCTGGCTTTTCGGTACCTGGCCTTCCTCGTCGCGCAGCTTGCGCAGCTTGTGCTCGGTGGGCTGCTCGGTCTTCCCCTCCGCCTCGGCGTCGTCGGAAAACCACTGCAGGTGAATGCGCGCCGCCGCAGGGAGGGGGGGGG
>Ga0209755_10003091_pt1 | contig 21354 bp, 20 predicted proteins | sample TergutCo191P1_FD_187301 | JGI IMG/M metagenome (GOLD analysis project Ga0209755, IMG submission 187301) | Cornitermes sp. P1 segment gut microbial communities from Petit-Saut dam, French Guiana - Co191P1 (SPAdes) (version 2) | ecosystem: Host-associated > Arthropoda: Insects > Digestive system... | reverse complement strand
GTGGCCTTTGTGGTTTTTTGTGTTCCTGGTTGTTTGTCTGTTTTTGGTCGTGGGGTTTGGGGTTTTTTCCAGGGTGGGTCTTTTGATGGTGGGGTGGAGCTGTTTTTGCTGTTTTGGTTTAGGCGGGCTTCAAGTTCGGCTATTTTTAGGGCCATTACGTGTAATTGACTATGCAAAGCCAGGACTAGGTCAATTAGTTCTTCTTTGCTGAGCTTTTCTAAATCCGACCGTTGCATAACGCTTACTCACTCTATCACAGTATCGGTGCTATGTAAACAATGTGCACACCAAAAACTCAAAAAACAGCTACGACTGAACAGTTACAAAAAAACAGAAAACGCATATCTATCAGTATATCTGTATTAATGACGTTTAACTTCTTCGGCAAAGAAGGTATATGGCAAATAAAACTGATGTTGGAATTGTACTTACTATTATTGGGATAGCATTGACAATCCTGTTTGGATTATATGGAAATAACCTGATAAATGAAGGTTCTCCAAGTAGTGGCAATTCGCAGACCAAACCGCCAGCCACCGCGACTACGCCAACACAGGAATCAACAATTACTGCACCAAGTCATAGTTCTGGTAACAGTAATGACGACATAGACAATGAGAATAATCCCATTTCAACTCCAACCCCAACTCCAACGATTACGCCATCACCAGCTCCAGAAACGCCCCCGATTGAGTTGACTTTTGGAGAGAGCGTTTCAGGTTCACTAATAACTACAACTAATTCAATCAAGTACACGGTTGTATTGCCGTCGCCAGGTAGATTAACGTTAAGTGTAGCTCGTGATAGAGACCTTGGACCTTTGTATCTGTCAATCAGATTGTTTGACTCTAATGGTGTACGGATTGGGGGTAAAGATAATCAATATCTTGGAGGGGCGATGGTTTCTTTTAACTATGACTATGTTCTGACTTTAGATTTGGAAGCCAGTACTTATGATATTGAAATCGCTAAGCAGAGTGGTAGTGTGACTATCGGTCCTACTACTGGAGTTTTTTATTTGAGAGTAGATTTCGTTCCTTTTTGAAAGCGCGAAGCAGTTTCAATCAGTAGAGTCTCACTTTCAGAACTACTGTAGCACTACAACGAACGATACGTCAAATTACATCCATTACAACTTGTTTTACCCGTAAAACCATAGCGTAACCTTGCTTTTCTTAATTAATATCTATCAAAAACACCTAAACCAGCTCACATAATATTGCATTAAGTAACACTGTTCGTTGTAGTGTTAACCTAAAATCCTGAAAGTGTAACTGTGAAATCTCGTTAAAATGACGGAATAACGAAATTAAAGGTTTTTTTAATGGGTTAAATTGTAAAAACATAGCTATATTATGTGTAATTATAACTATGCTGTAGTTAACGTAAAAACGCATTTCACCATGCATTTATCGTTTTAACGAATATTCGCCCTCTATTACTCAGACATGGTTATACTTTACGGGTTTTTAGGTTCTAAGGGTTAGTGTAGAGTTTTTGTAGGGTTGGTGTGTTGGTGGGTGTGATTGTGTTGGGGTACGTGTTGTTTGTTGTGTGTTTAGTTGGTTTGTTTTTTGTTGTTTTTGGTTTTTTAGGTTTGGGAAACTGTTTTTGTTGGGTATAGTTGATTGTGAATTGTACTGAAAATCAAAAAATGTTTGTGATTAACCGTTCATAATGGTCAGTGCAAAAAGGCTTTTACATAGAAAATGCGCACCAATTTTTCTACTATTCACCCTAAATTTTTCAGAAAAATAGCGTAGCACTAAGTAATTCTGAATCGCCATGAATTTTTATCTAAATAAGTGTATTTAACATCAATTATTTTGATATTTAACAGTGTATTGTATTTATTTCCTATGTGCGTTAACAATAGCGTACACGTAATTAAACTTTTAAAAAATTGTGATGTAAAAAATTTTTATGAGTTGTAGTAGCTTATGCCATTTTTACATAAAAAATCGAATGAATATACATATTTTGTGTACGCTAAAAAACTGCAAAATTTAGGATTCACAGCAAATCAAACAAAGCTGACCGAGATAGCTTCATATACTTTTCTGCCCAATATATAGGCAAGCAGGCGTCAATATGACCCAAGAAGTCAAACACTGCACAGAATTTCATGAGCATTCGATTTCGGATTTGACTAATTTTATGCTTAAACAAAGAGAATTTTGTAAAAAGTTGTGTTCACGTAAAGGTGTACAGGAAGTGTTCAAGTTTCTGTTTCACAATATTTGGCAGATTTGTTGTTTAAAGTATCTAAATCCTAAAGTGTTAACGGCAGAAATTCGTAAAATATTTTCATCGCAAAGACTAATTATATATTTTGTTTAGCAGGTGTTTAAAGTTATGGATGTCTTGTATCTATTGGAGTTTTTAATATTTTTTGTGTCAATATTTTGTTCCTTCGGGTTTTTGGTTAAGTGGTATATGCCATTGTTCTCGAAACGTCCGCTTAACAGGAACAAATCAGTAAGATACGTACTAGGCTTACTGCCAATAGGTTCTCTTGGTATTATTTTATTTACTTTGAAAATGTTAGCTTCGTTCGATGTTGTGAATAGTTTCTTTTACATTTCGATGTATATGGTTTTAGGGCTTGCCGGGCTTTTCCTTGGAGTGACGCTTATGTCATGTATTTTTGATTTGTCATGGCTCGACGATGCGCTGAATTTGAATAATAAAGCCGCTTTAATAGCGGTCGTGGGTGGATTTCTTGGATTAACTCTTATTTATTCTGGTGCAAATATCGGAAACGGACCGGGCTGGTGGTGTGTTGTTTTTACCGGAGGTTTAGGTCTTGTTGCATGGCTTGTTCTTGGGCTTGTAATCAACAGTTGCACAAAAACTTTTGAGCGAATTACCGTTGAGAGAGACATTGGATGTGGAATACGGTTTGGATTTTACTTGTTGGCAAGCGGAATTATTTTGGCGAGAGCATGCGCCGGTGATTGGACTTCTTTTTCTGTGACCTTATTTGAATTTATGGACGGCTGGCCGGTGCTTGTTTTGGCAGGAATTTTGATTTTAGTTGAGCTCTACTATATTCATAGAGCTAAATTGAATAAAACTAATAACGCTATTTTTGGTTCAATATTTTTGGGAGTTGCCTTTATAGTAATAGCGATCGCGATTGTATATTTGATGCCGCCAACAAGTGAAAACCCAATATATGGAGCAGTGCTTGAAGTCTTTTGGAGACTGCATATATGAAACACTCCATTAGGCTTGAACTGATTCCAGAGGATAAGTATTCAGATTATCGGTACAATGTTATTTTCCAAGCATACAAATGGGATCCACAGGTTGGGGACAATAATACCGTTTCTAAACATGTTGTCATATTAGACCCAAAAACTGTTGAACAGCTAAAATCATGGGCTGAACAATTGTCAAGCGAAACAATGCTTATGGAAGAAAAACTGTTAAAAAACCTTTCTTTAGCAAAAGAACTGGGATTGCCTGATAAAATAAGAAACACGCTTGGCCATACGTTAAATTATAATCGAAATAAACATGTTCGACTGATGCGTTTTGATTTTCATCCAACTAAAACCGGATGGGCTATATCTGAGGTAAACAGTGATGTACCAGGAGGTTTTGCGGAAGCATCAGTTTTACCCGAGATTACCAGTACATATTTTGACGGATATAGGCCCGCTGAAAACTTTGCAAACATAATGGTTGAAGCCTTTAAAAGCAAAACTAAAGCTGTTGCAAATATAGCCTTTGTTCACGCAACAGCCTACTCTGACGATAGACAAGTTATGCAGTTTTTAAGCGACCATTTCATGGAAAACGGCATGAACACAGTTTTTGCTGCACCCGATCATATAAAGTGGATAAATAAAAAGGCGTTTAGCATTGTAGAAGGAAATGAGTGCGAAATAGATGGTATTATTCGGTTTTTCCCATTAGACTGGCTTGTCAGTTTGCCACGAACATCGAAATGGCAAGGGTATTACGACTGTGAAACGGTATCCTGTAACCATCCAATAGCAATATTGACCCAATCAAAAAGATTACCGCTTATTTGGGATAAACTAGACATTAAAATTCCTGTATGGAAAGAATTATTACCTGAGACAAAATCTCCAAAGGATGTAAATCCCCAAAATACTAATTGGATTTATAAACCTGCACTGGGAAGGGTTGGTGAAGGAATTTCAATCAAAGAGGCAATCAGCAAAAAGGAACTATTAGAGATTGAAAAGTTCGCACGTAGAGATTCAAAAAACTGGGTTTCTCAGCAAATGTTTGAAAGCGCGCCTGTTAAATCGATAAATGGTGAAAATTATCATTTATGTCTGGGCGTGTTTACAATAGATGGAAAATTTGCAGGATTTTATGGAAGAATTAGCTTGTATCCACGCATAGATTCTAACGCGGAGGATATTTCGGTATTGGTATCAAAGGAGAGCGTGTAATGAAAGACAGAATGAACATGTATAAGATTTGGGCTCCAGATAACGTTTTGTGGACACAATGGACAAAGCCTGTGCTGTTTGCAAGTTTACCCTGTAATAATAATGATGGTAATTGTGAGTTAAAAACGTCTAATGCTGACCATATACATATGTTTGATTATAATGCGGCTGTTATTGTAGATTTACCCGGAAAAGAAAGTGTTGACGAAGGACTGGTTTTGGCACAGTGCGGGTATAGACCGGTTCCTCTGTATAACGGAGTATACGGTAATTCAAAATTTTCAATGATTGTAGATGTACAGGGCATTGCCGAAGCGTTGCAAGAGGGAGCCGATATATTGTTTGCATTAAATATTAGAGCGGATGCTCCACCGGTATTTCTATTAGATTCTAACCGAATGACAGGACAAGGAAAAGAGCCGGGCAAATATGATAACCGTTGGTGTGTTTTTCCACAGGACATGCCCTCCGCGTCTTTGCTGTTGAAAAACGGTATTCAAAAAATTATTGTACGCTCTGCAAGAATTCAAGAAGATTTAGCACACATTTTATTACGTTATCAAAATCAGGGTATCCATATTTTTCTATGCAACAATGACGAAATTCCAAAGGAGCTAAAAGTTTCAAAACCGTCCCTGTATATGAGCCTTTTTTACCGTTTCAAGGTAACCCTTGGTTTAAGTCGTAACGCAACCGGCGGATTTGGTGCAGTTATCCCCGAACCGCAAATAGGTTGGTCAAACAGGAGATATTATGGGTATGGATAGCTTTGAGACCTCTTTGGAACTATTGCATGATTTCCCTTTGGATGCACAACCATTTATGCCAAATGTGTGTTGTGAAATCTACTCTTAATAGTGCTGTTGTGGTATATCTATAATTAAAGTCATAGTATTTTTTATAGTTAACAAATTTATGTAATTAGTTACCTTCTTTATGTGGCACGTATTTAGCCACATGATTTTATTAAAGTGTGCATACATAAACAAGTATACATCACGTTTTCTACACAAAATCATCATAAAATTCTAAAAACTAACCAAAAATAAACGAACTAAGACTTAGTTTCACTGAAAGCTAAATACATACTTTGTGTGAGTTTGTGTGGCTGTGGTTTGTTGTCTGAATGTAGTGAGGTATTGACTTTGTAAGTATTGTTAGGTTGATGATGGGTTGGTTTATAGTGTTGGCGTGGATAGTGGATGGTGATTGTTAGTAATGGTTAATTAATTTGTGCCGAAATCGCTTGTTCTTTGTTGGGTTTTTGTTCCAAACAGCTAAATCTTAGACTGTTTTATTTATGCCTGTGAGTAATATGGGTAAATGTACTAAAACTATTGGTGAACGTAGGCTTGGCCGAAATATTTCCAAGCTTAGTAACAGTGTAGAGTTTAGCAGTAAAGAGTGTCAAGCTAAAGTTTCCGAAACTGTTACAAAACGGAAAGTTCAAACTGAGCAGGGCTACACAGATGATTCACCCATACAGAATCTTCGTGACCCTAAAACTTACAGGCAACAATAGCGTTACTTTAACTAGTTCTTTTTAACTTTCAACTACTCTGTTTGCTCTAAAATGTTCTTAAGCATCTGTTACATTAAAGAATTATTGCTTGGGTGAGCTTATGACTGAGTCGTCTAATATCTGTTCTCAAACTTGTTTAGAAAATCAGTCGATAAAGACTTCTGAAATAGACTCCCAGTTTAAGTATGAACTTGTAAAATTATCTGGTAGCGAAAATTTTCTCAAATGTTTTCAATGTGGCACTTGTACAAGTGATTGCCCAATTGCCCGCTACAGTGATAATTACAGGCCCCGCACTCTTATTCGCATGGCAACACTTGGCTTAAAAAATCGTGTGTTAAACAATGACACTTTATGGTTATGTGCTGCTTGTTTTAAGTGCTCTGATAGGTGTCCTCAGGGCATTGAGGTGGCTAGTGTAATTCGTGTCTTTCGTAACTTAGCTATAGACACCGGTTGTATACCTCAGGTGTTTAAAGACCAAATTGGAGCAATTTTTGACTCAGGTTATGCTTATAAAATTCCAGAGTCACGTATAAAAAAACGTGAAACACAGAATTTACCGCCCTTACCTAAATGTAATACCGAAAATCTCTATAGACTCTTAAAAAACACAAAAATGTTCAAAAAAATCCAGCTATACGGAGAAGTTCCAAATGGCCTCAAGCAATAACTATCTTTTTTTCTTAGGTTGCGCAATACCTTACAGGGTCTCCAGTTATGAAGTGTCTTCACGAAAAATTCTTGCCTACTTTGGCATAGAAATAGTTGAAATGCCTGAATTCAACTGTTGCGGTTTACCCCTTGATGCTATTGATCATGAGGTAATGCTTCTTTTAGCGGCCAAAAATTTGGCACATGCAGAACAACAAGGTTCAAATATTCTAACACTGTGCACCGGATGCGCTGGAACTCTAAAAAAAGTCAACAAACTCTTAAAAGAAGACAACACGTTAAGGCAACACGTTAATGAACATCTAAAAGAAGTAAATTTAGAATTCAAAGGTACAACAGAAACTAAACACCTTCTGCAATTCTTAAAAGAAAATATCGGTATAGATAAAATCAAAGCAGCTGTTACTAAACCTTTAACAAATCTAACAGTTGCCGAACACACGGGATGCCACCTTTTACGCCCTAAACAATTCAACAACTTTGATGACCCCGAAAACCCTCAAATACTAAAAATGCTAATTAACGCAACCGGCGCTACCTGCTTAGAATATGTGGACGAAACTGAATGTTGTGGTGCACCAAGTGCTGGCATTAACGATAAATTTGCTCTGCAACTTGCAAGAGACAAGCTTGACCACATAAAAGCTGTTCAGGCCCAAGCCTTAATAACTATCTGCCCCTTTTGCCATATAATGTATGACACAAACGAGATGCGGATAGCAAAACTCTACAACGAAACATACGACATCCCTATATTACACTATCCCCAACTGTTAGGTTTAGCCTTAGGTTTAAAACCAGATGAATTAGCTTTTAACGACTTAAAAGTAGACCCTAAAAAGCTATTAGAACAAATAATTAACCCGTAAAGCACCAGCCGTAGTAGATGCATTAGGAACTGTGCATAATTAACTTGCGATCGTTTGCATGGGCAAAACGTATAATTGAACGTATTACACACCAAAAATATTGCAAATTATTTTTACACAGTGCCTTAATCTTTAAAGTGAGTTAACTTAGTTCTGCAGCTGTTTTCTTTACCATACGTTTTAGCCTTTGAATTTGTTGTTGCACATTAAGCACAATAGGTACTTGTTGCCCATGAGCTTGACAATGACCCGCAACAATAGCTTTGGTAACTGCTTCCACTGTTGCTTCCTCTACATCTATAATTGTGTAACCAAAACCAATTTGCGGACCATAATGCGCATCAGTACCTGCCACCTGCGAGAGCTTAAATTTTTCTGCGGCATCCATGGCCTTTTTAACACTGCTCTTAAACGGAAAGGCCCTTGCATTAATTACCTCTATAGCATCAAACACGTCACAAACAGCATTTCTTAGACAACCTTTAAAGTAAACATATGGATGACACGCAATTGCCACTCCGCCTGCATTATGAATATGTTCAACCGTTTCAACAGCCGTTAAACCCTGTGGTATAAACTTTTTAATGTTCAATGCAACAATATGACCCTCACTGCTGGAAACCTCCATACCTGGAATCACCAAAAAATCTTTAACTTCTTTGGCAATTTTAACTGCCCCCTCCCAGTAATCATGATCCGTTACCGCAACAGCGTTAAGACCCTTTTTTTTAGCATAAAATACAAGCTCTTTTGGTGTAATAAAAGAATCATTTGAATACGTTGTATGCACATGGAGGTCAGCGCGAATTTGAATTGTCATCTTCTATAACCATGCTTTCAAACATTTACCATTTAATATCTCTAGCCTAACTATATGTTCTACTTACCCTTAGAAACGTTAAATAAATCCTCAAGATACCTAACGTGATTTTATTAAAGTAGATAAAATTAGAGATACGACTATTTTGATAGAGTGCCCAGTTTTATACGAATTTCTGATAATTGCTCATCTAGTTTTGCTTCATCAGTTTCAACTTTATGGAAGAATGGGCTGGGCTTAGAAATTGTATGACCTGCCTCAATAGGTATGGTTGCCTCACTCCATTTACAGACGTTTCCAGGTAACTGCAGTGCCTGCCAGAGTTGCTCTGCTGTTTGCGGCATAAATGGCGCAGCAACAACAGTGGCGGCTTTAACCACTTGGGCAACTACATAAAATATGGTGCCTGCTTTTTCTCTGTCTGTTTTCATAATATTCCAGGGCTCCTTAGTGTTTAAATACTGATTTCCCACTCGACTTATACTGATTAATGTATTTGCTGCGGATTGTAACCAGCCCGCTTCAATTTCTTTAGCGACTTGTTCTACTTTTTCTTTAATCGCATCTAGTACCGCTTGATCATCTGCTTCAAGCTTCGTAGGCGAGGGTATGGTGCCGTCGAATTTACTGGTTATAAACGATAAGGTGCGATGTATAAAGTTGCCAAAGGTATCATTTAAATCGGCGTTAATTTTATCTACAAATATACTCCAGGTAAAGTTAGTATCTTTACTTTCCGGACGGGTTGATATTAGAAAGAAACGCCAGTAATCTACGGGGAACATTTCTAAGGCTTCATCTATCCAAATGCCCACACGTTGACTCTTCGAGGCTTTCTGACCACGGAACTGTAGAAACTCTGTTGCTGAAACACTCCATGGTAAATTGTAGCCCTTACCAGACGCTAAAAGTAATGCAGGCAAGATAATAGTGTGAAAGGGAATGTTGTCTTTGCCTACAAAATAAAGTGTTTTAGCCTGACTATTTAACCAGAACTCTTTCCACTTTTCAGGTTGCCCCATACGTTGTGACTGCTCTATAGCAGCTGAGATGTAACCTAACACGGCATCTATCCAAACATAGATAGTTTTACCCTCCGCGCCCTTAAACGGTGCAGAAATACCCCATTCAACATCACGTGTAACGGCCCTAGGTTTTAATCCCTCTTTAATCCAGTTTAAACTAAAACTCTTTACATTAGCAGGTAACTGCTGATTAGCCTCAATGTATTCACTTAACGGTTTAGCAAGTTTGGAGAGATCAATATACCAATGCTTAGTTGACTTTACAATAGGCTTATTTTTACAAATTATACAATACGGCTCCACTAACGCGGTAGGCTCTAAAAGCTTACCGCACAAGTCACACTGATCCCCTCTGGCTTTCTCCATGCCGCAATGAGGACATTTTCCCTCCACAAACCGATCTGGCAGAAAACGTTGATCATGCTCACAGTAAAGCATTTGTGTTTGTTGCTCAAAAATATAGCCATTCTGCTGAATTTCCAAAAGAGTTTTCTGAACAAACTCTTTATGTATCGAATTCTCCGTAAAAGTGTAATTATCGTATGAGGCTCCCCATCTTTGAAAAAGCTCAGAGACCTTGCCATGATTTCTCTGCGTTAACTCCTTAGGTGTTATGCCCTGTTTTAATGCCTCCACTTCAATAGGTGTGCCATGCTCATCTGAACCACTAACAAATATTACTTCATCACCTTTCAAACGATAATAACGAGCAGTAACATCTGCAGACAAAACAGAACCTACTAGATTTCCAAGATGTGGTATTACATTAATGTAAGGCCAAGCGGAGGTAACCAAAACTTTATCCGGCAAACTATTAACAACTCCAACGTCATCAACATCAACAACCTTATTATTAAAATTACTATCTAACAAAAATCAACTTGACCATAAACAATAGGCAAGACTTAAAATAGTTCTCAAACAAATTCTATATAGGTTAAACTATGTCTTACTGTCGAAACTGCGGCGTAAAACTAGCCGATGATGCACAATTCTGTTACAGTTGTGGAACACCAAAAACGCTCACAACAACAGATACACTCTATTGCCGAAATTGCAACACCCAAATAGCCAATGACGCAAAATACTGCTACAAATGCGGAACACCAACAACCGGACCAATAACTATAACTCCACAACCCCTTACACCTATAAGCCCGCCATCAACAACTCTGATACAAGAAAGCACCTCTGAAAAAACATACAATAACTCTTCACATAAAGAAACTCTTCTATTAATCACAATAAGTATACTAATAATTACTATCATAGCCTTAGCTATCGCTATAATAGCCTTCTCACCTCTTATGGATATTTTTAACAATCAACCATTTGACCATCCCGGTATAAACATAGTAAAATCAAATCTACATCAATACGTTTACTAACATAACAGCACATAATAACTAATAACAACAGTCAATAAACAAACTAAACAATATCCAAACTAATCTACATAAATCACTCTCAAAAACCCGTAAAAACAAATAAACCTCAAAAATGCTAATACCTTCTATAACAAATTTAATAGCAATATAAAATTTTATGAGTTATCCTGTTAATAATAATTAGGTGTTGATATGGAGAAAAAATTAAACCTTAACGGTTACAAATGTTCTACACTTGTTAACAAAGTGCCAGGAATTCCCATAGTTTTTCTACATGGCTTAGGTAATAATATAGAAATTTGGCAACGCATAGGTGTAGCTGATTTGCTTGACGCTAAACGAGTTCCTTATCTTGCCCTTGATATGCCCTATGGCGAAAAAAGCGTATGTAAACCCAAAACACGTGACATAGAAAAAAACGTAACATTCACCTATGACGCTATAGAACACATTTTCGGCGGCCCCATCCCACCCGTATTAGTCGGCGCTAGCATCGGCGGCAACATGGCTCTGCACTTCGCTTCCCGATTCCCAACAAAAGGTCTAGTACTAATTGGCCCCGCCCACGCTTTAGACGAAAACCTTATCCAAACTTATACCCACTTCAATTTTCCCTCTACAATAATCTGGGGCTCAGAAGACGATATGATAGCTAGCGAAGACATGCGCACCTTAGCATGCAAAATAGCTAACTCTAAACTAGTTATCTATAAAGATGCAAAACACTCTGCTTACAGAGATAACCCTGAGCAATTTAAACGCGATCTACTTGAACTTTACATAAAAGCAGAAAACTAACTCAACAATACAAAAAATTACCAACATGTGCAAACAGTTATTGACCGAATTAACTTTGAGATGCGAATTTTTAAGAACACCTACTTATAATATGTAACCAAAGTGGCTGTTGATTATCATGTCTATAGAAGAAATTACCTCGCAAGTTAAAACATGCCAGAAGTGCAGTTTATGGCAAAACGCTTTGCATGGTGTTCCAGGTGAAGGCCCTGCAAATGCTAAAGTTATGTTTATTGGCCAAAACCCTGGCGCTGAAGAAGAACAAACAGGTAGACCCTTTGTTGGTCGAGCAGGAAAATTTCTAACAAAAACACTCACCGAATTTGGTATAAACCGCAAAGAAGTCTACATTACAAATATTGTTAAACACACCTCACCCGAAAACCGCAAACCCTGTCCTGAAGAAGTTTCTCTATGCATACCATATTTAATCCAAGAAATTACACTGATAAAACCAAAAATCATTGTACTACTTGGTGCAAGCGCAAAAGAAACCCCACGCATAGCTGGTATAGAATACTTTGAGATTGTTCATCCATCAGCAGCTATGCGTTTCACTAAAATGCGCGAAAAATTCCGCGCACAAATAGCTGAACTCACAAAACAAATACCGTAACAAACTCGCCTACAGGACACCTGATCTTATGTGAGACGTACCTTATTCCTCGTTTAAACCAATGAATTGCCTTATAGCTTCTGTGATTTCTCGTACTTCTGGACCTGTTAACGGGGGTTCATAGGGGATACGTAGGACATCCCACCCTCGCTGTTCTAGTAGATCTACGATTTCGTTATCTTTTTGTTGTTGTTTATCTTTTCTATGAACTTGTATACCGTCAAGGTAAACAGCTTTTTTAAGTTCAAACCAACAAAAATCCGGTATTGTAGCTTTTAAAATGATGGGCTGCTGAGTAACCATACCCGCAGTTAACCCTGCACTGCTTAATGCAGAAAAAACACTAATTTCGCCTTTACTAACTTTTGGACACATACGATTTTTGTAACTCATGACTAATTACCACAGATACATTTTAAGACCTCTAACAAATAAAAACAGAATATAAACACTAAGCTCATACGACATTGCCTGAGAGGTGAGAGGCTAGTTGAAGTGAAAATGAAAAATAATCTCTTCTTGCTAAATCCAACACAGAATGGGTATCTTATGCACAGTTGATAATTGTGTTAAGGGATCGTTACAAAATAATTTTTATAGTTACGAAGTGGTTATTGAAAACAGTTGCAAATATTTGACAAAAATAACTCACATTAGCGCATATACACGGGTTTTCATAGAAGAATAAACTATTACAATGTTACTCCCACTCTAATGTCCAACTGTAAAAAGTTATTTAGTTACACACACTCCCTTAGATGGTCTTTTCATGGTAGTGATATCGTTAGTTATGTACAATGTAGTCTATATGGTGTTCTGATGTGTGCTCGTAAAAATTGGAGGTGTTTATTCTACACTTTTTAGTGATTGTATCATGTCAATTTTTTTTAGTTTAAAATAGGTTATTGCTTGCATGAGGATGGATATTGCCATGGTGATTGTGCCGGACATGATAAAGCTGATCCAGTTTATGTTTTTGTATAGTGATATGGCGTTGATTTCAATTAAGTCTAATATGAATGTGTGTAGAAGAATTCCTATGACCATGCCTATGGCTATGCTGATAGTTGTTAGTATGATGGCTTCACGATAAATGTAGGCGTTTGTTTCGCTGTCACGAAAACCCAGTACTTTAAGAGTAGCAATTTCGCGTGTTCGTTCACTTATATTTATAGCCGTTAAATTGTATAGTACAACAATGGCTAGAATCGAGGAAACAACTAGTATAAGGATAATTACGCCGCTTAAATTGTCAAGATGATTGCGTACACTTTCTATACCATCTTTTGAGAAGAACATATTTATGGCAAAGCCGCTGTCAATAAAGTTCTCCGTTAACTCTGACGATGAAATGTCTTCTGCTTTATTATTTGAAACAATGGTGTTAAAAGTTACCTGTTTTCCAATTTGTTCTTCATATGTTTGAGCGTTAATATAAATATAGTTTGAAATGTAATTTTCTGCTACTCCTGTTATAGTTAAATTGTATCGGTTGTTGGATGTGTCTTTAATTGTGATAACATCGTTATTGCCTATTTTGTATACTTTGGCGATTCTTTGAGTAATTACAACATCGTTATCGTTTAAGGTAAGATGATTTTTTGTTGTTGAATTTTTTAAGTTAAAATATTTTTCAAATCCTTCATTATTCTGTGGCACAATTAAGTAGGTCTCAAGTGTTTTTTTGTTTATTTCAATTTTATATGCACTTTGCCTTATTAAAAGTGGATCTGTGATTTGTTGAGAGTCTAAAAACGTTTTTAACTCTTTATCTATTGCATTTGTTTCAGTTTTTAATATTATCATATTGTCATACTGTATGATATCGCCGTACTGTTTTTGTCCAATGCCACTTATGCCGTCATGTATTCCAAACGCGGTAAGCAACAAAGCAGCACAGCCTGCAACTCCTACAATAGTCATAAAGGCACGTTTTTTATAACGAAACATGTTGCGTATGGTAACTTTCCAAGTAAACGAGAGCCGTCTCCAAACAAACGAAATTTTCTCAAGAAATATTTGTTGTCCATGCTTTGGAGGCGGAGGCCGCAGTAGAGCTGCAGGTTTTTGTTTTAACTCTCTTATGCAGGTAACAATTGTAACAGCCGACATTAGTGCAAAAGTAACTGCGAAAATAATGCCAAACGTTTGCATGTTATATTGTAACACTAACGGAGGTAATCGGAACACAAAATTACTCCATATTACCTGAGGTATAATGTTACAACCTATGAAAAAACCTGCCACTGCACCAATACCTGTCGCGGATAAAACATATAGAAGATAAGTCGATACAATGTTTCTATCTTTGTAACCCAGCGATGTTAAGGTTCCTAATTCACCGCGTTCCTCTGTTATCATACGAGCCATTGAATTTGACGTCATAAGCATAGCGATTAAAATAAAAAAAAGTGGAAAAACAGTGGCCACAGTGGCAACAATTTGAATACTACTCTCTAATTCTGCATATCCAACAGCCGCGTCTCGATTAAAAATGTACCATGCCGGTTGGTCTATGTCTGAGAGTTCATCTTTAGCCTCTTCAAGTTGCTTTTTAGCATCAGCTATTTCTGTGTTAAACTTTGCAAGATTACTATAATACTCGATATATCCATCGCTTAATTTTTTCTCATTAGTCAAAATTTCGTTTTTTGCGTTCTCTATCTCTTTTTTTGCTTTCTCCATTTCTGTATTGAAGAGGGCAATTCCTTCATCTAATTGTCTCTCCTGCACACTTAAAGTGTCTATGCCACTTTTTAGCTGCATTACTATCTCCAACTGTTCTAAAGACTCTAAAATTGCGTTGCTAATTGTGGCGTATTCAATACTGTCAACAGGTAAACCCTCAAGTTGCATTTGCATGTAAGCTATGGTTGAATTCAAATCATCAATTGCTAAATCTAAAGTTTCCTGCGTTAACCCCATGTATGATAAGGCAAAATTGATTTCTTTCCAGTTATTCGCAATTTGTTGTTTTGCTAAATCAAACTCTTCGTTTTGAGTTTTAATGGTTTCAGTTATTAATCTCTCTTGTTCTTCAAGTTCTTTTTTGCCCTCTTGCAATTTTTTAGAATTTGTATCCAGCTCTTTTTTTGCGTCATAAAATTCTTTTTCAGCTTTTGCTTTTTGAGTATTCAACTCTGTTTCTTTTTCTGCAATAATTCCTGAGGCATTGTTGTATATTTCATAATATCGTGCACTTTCTCTATCGGACTTTATTCTGTTAATTTCTTCATCAAGTTTTACTGTAAAAACTTTATATTCATTAGAATACGCGGCAATTCCATTACCTGTTTTAGCAATTATATAAATTTCAGTATATGCCTCTAAAACAAAATTATCTTTATTTATAAAAATGAACGAAGACAGTTTGCCATTTCCAGCAGTAGTGCTGCCATAATCTTCCGCTAAATACAAAGCAGACTCAATTAAACCAACAACAGTAAACTCTGTATTCTTAATTTTATCCTCCATATCCTTATCTGTTATCTCAACTATATCCCCCACCTTATGCTTCCTATTATCTGCAACGCACTCTGTATCTAAAATGGGCATCCGCCCCTCAGACAATTTAACAACGTTAACTTTTTCCTCAATAGCGTGAACACGAATAACCATGCCTCGACTTTGAACATCCAAAGAATAGCTTGCAACAACATCTTTTACACCATCCAACAGTTTTAACGCCGAAACATCATCATCTGTTAATCCCATGGAGCTAACAATTTTAAAATCCATAAGCTCCTGCTCCTTATAGTAAGTGTCAGCAATTTTTATAACATCAGGTGTGGTCATTTGAATTCCCGCATAAAACCCCACCCCTACCATTATAATGATTAAAAGCGAAATATATCTGCCTAAAGACTTTTTAATTTTTAACAACGTGTTTTTATAGAGAAGAATATAACTCACCACGCAATTTCATCAGCTTTTTTAGGCTCTTCATTAATAAGCACACTTTTCACAGTGCCATTTCTTACCTTGATAACCTTGTCTGCTATATCTGCAATTACAGTATTATGTGTGATTAAAACTGTGGTCATATTCATCTCTTTACATGTTTTCTGCAGTAAGGATATAATACGCTGCCCTGTATCACTATCAAGCGCACCCGTAGGCTCATCACATAAAAGAATTTTCGGATTCTTTGCTATAGCCCTTGCAATAGCAACCCGCTGCTGCTCCCCACCTGATAACTGCGAAGGAAAATTTGCAATCCTATCTGACAAACCCACTTGCTCCAAAATAGCCTTAGGCTTAAAAGAATTAGGACATATTTGACAAGCCAACTCTACATTCTCAAGAGCCGTTAAATTCCCTACAAGATTATAAAACTGAAAAACAAACCCGATATCCCTACGCCTATACTCCACAAGCTGCCTCTTACTAAACTCATGAACCTTCTCGTTATCCACAAAAATTTGTCCATCACTTGGCCCATCCATACCCCCGAGCAAATTCAAAATCGTCGTTTTCCCCGCCCCACTTGGCCCAAGAATAACAACTAACTCCCCCTTATCAACAGAAAAAGAACAATTGTCAAGCGCCGTGATCTTTACATCCCCTATTACGTACTCTTTTTTAATATTCTTAAACTCTATCAACGGTACCATAACAATAATCTCTTTTCCTTGTCACAAACAACTATAGGGTATAACAATGTTACGCCATTTTTCTAAGTAAAAACCAAAAAACAAATAATCATAATATCTTCACAAACAATTAACCTACTTATTGTTGCTCACAAAAAAAGTTTGAATAAAATAAATGGGCTGTGACTTGCCTCTATAGATCCCGTTTGAGTCTTAGACTTCTTTGTTGTTCTATAAACTGTTGCCAAGATCCTTTTTGAATTTTGTTACTAGTTTTTCTTGCCAGTCAGATACAGGTGTAAGTCTGCCCATGAAGAAACGTAAAACTTTGGGTTCTTCTGTGAATTTTAGTCCACCTATGAGGTCACGGTTTTCGTAGAGCCATGTTATTCGATCAATTGCGTATTTAATTTGTGAGAGAGTGAAAACTCTGCGAGGAAGGGCTAAACGTAAGAGTTCCATGTTTGAGTAGTGTTCTTTTCCATCTGTTTCCCTCTCTTCTGATAGTGTGCCTCGTTCCATACCTCTTATGCCACTTGCTATAAAAAGAGCTGCACCTAGAGCACCTGCTGGATACTCTGATTGAGGAATATGCGGTACAAATTTCATAGCGTTTAAATGGCATCCAAGACCTCCTGCGGGTGTTACTACAGGTACTCCTCTTTGTTTTAACTCGTTTACCATGTATTCGATAAATAATGGTCCTTGATTTATCATATCCTCATCCATGGTTTCTTCTAAACCAACCGTGATTGCCTCCATTTCACGGACACTCATGCCCCCATATGTTAAAAAGCCCTCATAAAGCGGTACAAGTTCACGCATTTTCATGTAAAGTTCTGTGTTATTTGTGCAGATACCTCCACCACGTGCATGTCCTAGTTTTCTAGCTGAGAAGTAGATAATGTCTGCGTGGTCAGCGATTTCACGAGTAATTTTTCTAAGATCTACCTCTTTGTAAGCAGGTTCACGTACTTTAATGAAGTACAAATTATCTGATAAAAGACTTGCATCTAATACTAATAGAAGACCATGATGTTTACAAATACTATAAATTTCTTTCAAGTTAGCCAACGAGAAGGGTTGACCGCCGATTAAATTTGTACCGGCTTCCATGCGTACAAATGAAATCCGTGACGCTCCATATTCTACAATGACTTTTTTTAGAAGCTCTGGAGACATATTGCCCTTGAAGGGGTTATCGCTCTCAACTATTAGAGCCTCTGGATAATGAACTTCTAAAACTTTGCCACCTTGTAATCCTATATGAGCCTTTGTGGTGGTAAAATGATAATTCGTAGGTACAATATCACCGTTTTTTATAAACACTTTAGCAAGAATATGTTCACAGGCACGACCTTGATGAGCTGGTAGAACATATTTTGTTCCAAAAAGTTCTTGAAGTTTGCTTTCCAGTTTAGAAAACGTAGCACTACCGGCATAACTGTCATCTGCAATCATCATGGCGCTAAGCTGTATATCACTCATAGCATTAACCCCGCTGTCTGTTAACATATCTAGAAACGTGTCTTTATTTCGAAGCAGAAACGTATTGTTTCCCGCCTCATTAATAGCTCTTAACCTCTCATCGATAGGCAATAAATTTAGTTTCTGTACAACACGAACTTTGTGCATCTCAAGAGGCACAGCGTTATCGGAATAAAATTTTAACTCACGCATCTACTTTCTCTCTTCCACAATTTCTTTAATCTAGTATAATGCTGATTAAATATAAAAACAAATACATCAACAAAAACGTAGCGCAAAAAATTTTGGTGGTGTATGTTAATCGACTATCTTTTTAGGACTGAAAAGAGTCCCTGTGTTATCCCTAAACAACAAGGTGAACTCTATGATTTCAGTCCAAACACATAGACATCCAAGGAGATTTAAGCCTTACCAACCTGTCAAGAAATAGATGAAATAAACCTGCCAAACAAATCCTAACAATAACCCTAACAAAACTCCAAACAACCTACCAAGAACTATGCACAACAACCCCCTACTAAAAAACCCAACAGACATACCAAAGAGCAGGCACCACCCAAATTTTTAGAGAAGAAAAACTATTTATGTCATATTACATGCGATTTTTTCCGTTGCCTATAGTAGAAAAACGTTATTATGCACACAAAACCAACGGATAGAATTAATGCAAATATAACCACGTTATTTAGAGAAAAAATGGAAGTAGCAGTACTATGATCAAATGGTATATATTGCTCATTTAAAGAAATAGATCTTGCAATTCCAATAGAACCAAATCCATCACTCGCTATATGCATGGCATAACCTCCAATTACATATAAAGTATCATCAACAACTGCAACACTAAAACATTTGCGATTTATAGGCAGATCTTTAATAGTTGACCAAGCATTGCCAACAGGATCATAAACATAGTTACCAGCGTCACCCAAAAAATAAACTCTTTGCGGAACATAACACCCTGTTGTTGCCGCTCCAGCAGCATCATGCAATGTATCTATTACCGTTGATTGTAACTCACTCCACACATCAGTTTTTGGATCATAAACCATAACTTTCCGCTCATAAGAATAAGTAGATCCACTGTAGAATTCACCAATAACTAACAATTTGTCATCCATTGTCACTAAAACAATACTGTTCCCCCACGCCACATCTTTTGCAAGTACACGGGTTTTTTCAGCCCATACATCAGTTTTTGGATCATACATAAATAAGCGCAAATCACCTTCGTCAATAACGAAGATTTTGTTATCTACAACACTTGCATGTAAATGGCACTCATTAGTTGTGTTAGAGGGTATAGACGCTTTAGTACTCCAACTATTAGTAGTAGTATCATAAACCTCCACAGTATTGGCATGATTTTCACCACCTATGCAATAAATTAAACTTTGATATGTAGCAATAGCAAAACCGGCTTTTGGTGTAGGTATAGGTGATAGAGTAATCCACGTGTCAGATACAGGATCATAACATTCATTGACACCAACTAAAATAGTATTTGGCATATTATCTGGTGTTGACTGCTTAACAGGTCTTGTCAGAGGTTCATAGCGCTCTTTAACATCAACTAAAATAGCGCCAAAGTTGTTCTCATCTGTAGCATACTCCGTGGTGTAACCGCCAATAGCATAAATTTTTCCATCAACCGTAACAACGCCCAAATTATATCTTGTTTGATTCATTGGAGTTTTTGTGTTCCAAGAGTCTGCAACTATTTTTGAGGCTGACACAGAATTAAAGACAATTGCAAACAAGCCACTTATGCAAAAGAAAAGTAGCACAAATGTAACAAACATGTTCACCTTATTACTTGTCATCGATAATACACCGCAATAAAAGAATTGTGAGCATATAATTAAGTTTTTGCAATATGTCTGTAGTTCTAAAGGCAATGTCAGCAGGTTGAGGAATCGTTACTACATACTGTCTGCATGGTGCATTTGATATAACGTGTGATCTATGAGCGTCATTACAATAACTGATTACTTTATTCAATAACACTCTTAGCGTTTGACTTTTGAGAGGGTTCTTTTGGAGCTTGAAAAGATTTGTGTAGTAACTTTGGTTGATCAAACTCAAATGATCACGCCCTTAACAAAGATGCTGTGTACCATTCTTGAAACCCTTAAAATCCCCTTCGACAATCTCACTGCATGCTCCACCTAAACAAACGGTATATTACAAAAACCTGTAAAATTCAGGATATAACTGGCTTATTCCGAAAACTTAAATACTGCTTTCGCTATTAGTACTAGTGATGATATTATATCAGGAAAGATGTAAAAATGAACAAACATGTATTAAAAATTAGTGCAATATTTTTGATGTCTTTACTTGCGTTTTCGTCAATACAACTATTTGCTGCAACTGCCATAAATAGCCCTATAGATGATGTTATTGCTGATCTTGGCCAAGAAATTCCTTTAACAACGGCTCAAATTGAGAAACAATGGCCAAATCTTCCATCGGCAAAAGAACTCTACAAAAATGATATCTGCGTAGTCATAGACCTAAAGTACAGTGGAAAACAATTAACCTCACTAGACGATGAACTCCCCGATCCAAACTCTCCAACAATAATTGACATGAAATCAGCCATAACTAACTGCACAACAACAACCATTGACTATCAAACCGGCGCATTAAAACCCAACACTCCCCAAATCTGGCTACAATACGATGATACAACATGGATAAAAGTACCTCCAAAATACCTACAAACACCAATAACAGACCCACAAACACCAACGAGATCCGATCCCATGTGGGCTATTGGCATGTATGCTAACCCCGGAGAAACACCGTATAGCACACCTGTAACAGGCGTAGTCACATATGGAGAATGGCATGCTACATCTTTTGGTAGCAGTGGAAAATTTCTCTTCAATAGTCTTTTAACAGCACTTTCTAATGGATACATCGCTTATAGAGTTGGAATGCAACTAGTACAGTGACTCAGCTAAAACACTTGAGTTTGAATATCTGATGCTGTGTAGTATGACATCAGAAAGTTTGCATTATGAATAGGCAAAAATACTCCATAAAACTAACAGACGAACAACGCAAAGAACTAAAACAATTCATAACCTCAACATCCAAAAAAAACACACCCCAAAACAAAG
>Ga0209755_10003090_pt1 | contig 21355 bp, 19 predicted proteins | sample TergutCo191P1_FD_187301 | JGI IMG/M metagenome (GOLD analysis project Ga0209755, IMG submission 187301) | Cornitermes sp. P1 segment gut microbial communities from Petit-Saut dam, French Guiana - Co191P1 (SPAdes) (version 2) | ecosystem: Host-associated > Arthropoda: Insects > Digestive system... | reverse complement strand
ACCGCCTTTTCGAACGTCTTTCTCTTCATCCCGCACATGCGGCGGAATTTGCCGCACGGGTATTCCTTCGTGTTTTCGTATTTCACACGTATAGTTTAGCGCTCTTTTTGATTTCTGAAGAGGTCTAATGATTATGGCCAGGTTTTGGAAAACGGGTTCCCGCGTCGCCCTTGTCGGGATTACGGCGATAAGAGTCCAGCCGACGGTCTCCAGGGGAACGGCTATAAAGTATGAGGGTCCCAGGCCGACGTCGTTGAATTCCCCGATTCTCTGCCCTCCGGAAATGCTGCCCAGCAGGAAGTCGCCGTTGGGAATCTCCCCAAGGTTGCGGGTTTCAACGCCCGGCCTTGAGGCGTAGTTTGGGTGGGCGATTATGTCGCCGTTTTCCGCGACCAAAACCAGGTAACCGCCCGCGCTGACGGGGTGTTCGGCAATTCTGTCCAGAATAAAGTCCATAGAGACAGTCGCCCCAACGACCGTCCCGCCGTCGCCGAGACCCGGCAGCCATGTGGACATGGCGATCTCGATATTCCCGCTGGCGTGGGACACGTATGGCTCGGTGGTCGCGATACTGCCCTCGCCCGCGGCTACCGCGGCTATGTACCAGGGACGATCGGTGGAGACCCAGCCCTCCGGCGCAACCCAGCCGACGCCGTTGACAACGCGCCCGTCGGCAAACCCTATGAGGATATTTTCGATAAAGTCATACTCCGCCACGAATTTTTCCGCAATGGAAACGAGGTGCTCCTCGGAGGGAAGGACTCTCAGGACTGTCGCAAGGCTGCTCACCACTTTGCCGGCGGTGCCAAACCAGGCGTCTATCTCGCCCGCATAGATGTCCTTGTAGCGTTGCGCGACACCCACGACGTTGTCATAGATAACGCCGCGCACCATTGTGTTGACGATGACGAATATCGTGGTCAGGCCCAAAAGCGAAAGGGTGGCTATGCCCAAAACCAGTTTTACGGAAAAGCTAAGTCGTGTTTTGTGGCGTCTGGTGAATTTCGTCTGCGTGTTGTCCATCATGCTGTACCCTGCCTTGTTCAGGGTATTATAAGCACGGATGCAATTCGTGTAAAGGAAGGAATATGCAATTTGCGACCTAGAAGACTTGAACTTCCATGCCTCTCGGCACTAGCACCTCAAGCTAGCGTGTCTACCAGTTCCACCAAGGTCGCATGACCATCAGAAATATACCCTTTTCCCGCCCTTTGTGTCAAGCGTCCTGGCGGCACGGGGCGCAAAACACGCAAAATTTTCGCATTGACACCCGCCCTCGGTAAGGATACACTGTATTTGTGGAAGAAAGCAGGAAAATACTTATTGTCACCGACGACGAGGAAGCCACGCACGATTTGGCCGCGGGCATAGCCTCCGTGCCCCTTTTTGAGGGCTGCTCGGTTTCGGTACTGAAGTCGGACGGTTTTTACGGTACGGATATCCTGCCCGCCCATGCCTTTTTTCTTGGCTGCGGGTCGCCTTCGCCACTCTCGTTCACCTACATCGAGATACTTTTGGGGCGCATCAACCTCGCCGGGCGAGCCTGTGGGATATTTTCCTCCAACCCCAAGGCGTTAAGGTACCTTTCGGGTGTCGTGCGCGACAGCGGGGCTTTCGTCGGCAAGCCCCTGCTGGCAAAAAACGGGGTGGTGGACGGGCCAAAACTGGGGGAATGGGTCAAAACCGTTCTTAAGGCCGGGGGCGGCTTATGAGCGGCAGGCTTAACCTTGACGACTATATTAGGAAGGTTCCCGACTTTCCCAAAATGGGCATCCTCTTTTACGACATCACCAGCATCCTGGCAAATCCCGGGGCTTTTCGGTTCTGCATAGACTCGATGCTGGAGATATACAGCGGCAAATCGATCGACGCCGTGGCCGCCATCGAGGCAAGGGGCTTTCTTTTCGCCGCCCCCTTTGCGGCCGAAATGAAAATCCCCCTAATTCCCATACGCAAAAAGGGCAAGCTGCCCGGCGTAACGCTCGCGAAAAAATACAACCTTGAATACGGCCAGGCGGAAATAGAGGTGCACCAAGAAGACATTCCGGAGGGGAAAAGGATATTGATCCTGGACGACCTTATAGCGACCGGCGGCACCCTTAGCGCGGCTCGCGCCCTGTTGCACGCGGGCGGCGCGCATGTTCCCGAAATCTTCGGCGTCGTCGGGCTTCCGTTCCTGGACTACGCCAAAGTCCTTGACCCGACCCCGGTGACCACCCTAATCGAGTACCACGGCGAGTAATCTTTAGCCCCTAGGGGAATCGAACCCCTCTTTTAAGATTGAGAATCTCATGTCCTAACCGATAGACGAAGGGGCCTTCAAAAAGGCGCTTTCCCCAGGGAGGATTTGAACCCCCACAAGCAGGACCAGAACCTGCCGTGCTGCCGTTACACAACCGGGGAATAGGCGCAGCAACCACGCATACGCCGTCATTTTGCCGAATTAAAGGCTAGCATTTTTCCAGAAATGTGTCAATATGTAAGGAGAATATGAACGCAAACCCCGTGCTTGACAGGCTTGTTTCCCAGATGGACGTCGACGAGCGCCTTGACCTGCTCGAAAAGATAAGGGAGAGCTCGACGATTTCCTTCGAGCCCTTGTACGTGCTAAAGGAGGAGGACGGGAAAAGGACGAACTTCGAGGAGCAGTACAGGAGGCTACCGTGGTTCGTCCGCCTGTTTTACTGCCTAATCGGGTTCTTTTCCGCAAAGCCCCCGGTCAAGGTCTACGAGGACGGGCGGATGCTCGCGATGGGAAAGAGCATAGAGGCCAGCGCCCCGGGGGTTTACGATTACCGGGAGAACCGCCTGCTTGACGGTTTTTTCAGGCTGCTGATCGACCTGAAGGACTCGGCCCGTTTTTTCTACAACGTCCTGGACACCAGCATCAACAAGGACAGGGGGGCCTTTTACGCCATCCTGGGCTCGCTGGAAATGGAGGAGATACACAGGAAACTCCAGGCCGACAGCGACCCGCATACGGCTCTCGAAAATGCTCCCGACACTTTGCCGGCAAACCTTAGGCAGGCCGTTGCGCGATCCATCGAGGACACCCTGCAGTCTATAACCGACCAGAAGCGGGAGGTCATGTACTACCACGCCCGCTCGCTCAATTACCTTAGGGAACTGTCCTGTTTTCTTTTCGACAGGCTCATTCTTGCCTTCGAATCGTCGCCGGCGGGGCAAACCTGCAGGATAAGCCCCACAGTAAGGGAACTGCTTTTTAACCTGGACAAAATCCTCTATTCGCTTAAGGATCCCCCCGCGCTTTCGCTGTTCGAGTCGCTGTTCGTTTACGAGCTGGAGACGAGGGCCGACGAGACGGGGTTCGACATGGACAAGGAAATGGAGGCGCTGCTTTCGCGGGCGGGGAAGTCCCTTGCGACAATCCGCGGCTTCAACACCAGGATACCCCTTACCCGCATAATCCGCTGCAGCATGAGGAACACCGGATACTCCCCCGGGCAGGTGAGCGGGGGCGAGGACTGGTTCCTGGTGTACCGCAACTACTGGAGGCAGCAGGCCGACAACGCGCTTACCGAGTATTTCGCCGACAAAAAGCGCATGGACATCGTCGCCACCCTGGAGGCCTTCTTTGGAGCCACGCCGGAACCCCTTGCAAACGCCGCCTCCGAAACCAACAAGGACGGCTTTCCGCTGCCGGAGGCCTTCGCCCTGTCGTTTTTGAAGGCCTTCCATTCCGTTCTTCTGGGCAAGATAAGCGGGGTGCTTCGGCCCATCATAATGGACGGGGAGTTCACCAGAAGGGAAGACAGGATAGGGTTGACCGAGGCCTACAACGACCTTATGTACACGGCGGGGAACGTCCAGACCCTGGACGCGAAAATGGCCCCGGACGGGGAGTACGGCAAACGCTATGTTCTCGTAAAACAGGAAACCGAGGCCCTGGTCTTTAAACGGCGGAAGATACAGTTTGTGCAGAGCGACGTTTCCAAGGAAGCCTGGGACATTATTTCGCGATCCCGCGACGGCATGGGGAAGATCGTGTCGCTGCTCGAGGACATCCAGGACAGGAGTTCGGGCGGCGAAAACAGCCGCGTCGCCAACTTCGACAAGCTCGCGGGGAAAACCCCGGCCGCCTTTGTCCGGAGCGTCAGCCTGGTAGCCGAGAACCTGCGGCAGGCCCTGCAGGTGCTGAAGGACATAGGGGTTCCCGTCTAGCCCCGGCGTACCGCTCTGCACAGGGCCTCGCGGCTGATCTCGGTCCACACGGGGCGGCCGTGGGGGCAGCGCGGGTCGGGCAGGGCGAGAGCCTCCCTTGCCAGGCTTGCGGCCGTCACGTCGTCCAGGTAGTCGCCGTCGCGCACGGCCTGGTGGCAGCACAGGACGGCGGCCCATCGCTCGGCGATGTTCGCGCCGGCATTTCGCAGATCCAGTATTTCGCGCACGGTCTCGGAGTCGCTGAGCTTCCAGTTCGCCGGCAGCGAATCGACGCGCCAGCCGTCCCCGTCCCTTTCTATGGCAATCGCCAGCCGCGCAAGCTCGCCGCGCTTGGCCTCGATAAAGCCGTCGTCCTCGGCGCTTTCGGTGGCGAAGAAAAGCGGGACCAGTAGCTCCTGCCCGGGAATGTCCCCGGACAGGAAGCGGTCGTAGAGCACGCGCTCGTGGGCGGCGTGCTGGTCGATGACGAAGAGCCTGTCGCCCCATTCGGCCAGAAGGAAAAGGCCGAAGGCCTTGCCGGCGTACCTGGCCTCGCCGTAGACGGGGGGCTTTTCGGCGACGGCCTCGGCGGACATGCGGGCAAGGCTTAGGGTGCCAAACGCGGGCACCGGATGGGCGACCCGGCCGGGATCCGCCGCCGCGCCCTCCCCGGGAACCTGGGCGGGTTGGGGGGAGGGCTCCCAGGCGGCTCCCCCAAGGGCCTCCCCCGCGAGCCTTCCCCCGTCGCCGGCGCGCGCGCCCGTCGCCGCCCCGCTTTTCACGGTCAGCCTGCGGCAGAAGTCCCGCAGGCCGGAGCTTACGGCATGGTGTATCGCGCCGGGATCCTTGAAACGGGCCTCGCGCTTGGCGGGGTGGATGTTGAAGTCGGCCAGCGCGGGGTCGATGTCAACGTGGACGGCCCCGAGCGGGTGGGTCCCGTTGGGGAACCAGCCCTGCGTGCCGTACTCCATCGCCTGCATCAGGGAAAAATCCTGTATCCGACGGCCGTTGGCGAAGACGTACAGCATTCGCCTGTCGGAGCGGAAAAGCTCCGGGCCGCCGATTACAATGTCGGCGGAAAAGCCGTCGCCGAGGACGTGGATTTCGTGAAGGAACGCCTCCTGGCGCGGATCCAGCAGGGCGGCGGCGAAACGTTTCCTTTTCGACGCGGCGGCCGGAAGGAAGTCCTTGGGGCGGCCGTCCTGGGTAAGGCGGAAGGCTATTTCCGGGAAGGCCAGGGCCTTTTCGACGAACACCTGGCGGCACAGGCTGCCTTCCGTGCCCTCGCGCTTAAGGAACTGCTTGCGGGCGGGGATCGTGTCGAACAGGTTCAGCGCGCGGACGGTGCTGCCCCTGGTTCTGCCCACCCGTTCCAGGCGCGGAGGGTGCGCCTCGCCGGGGCCGACCTCCAGCCGCCAGGCCTCGCCGCCCTCCGTGCAGCTGGCGATCTCCAGCCGCGCCACCGCCGCCGCCGCCGCAAGCGCCTCGCCTCGGAAGCCGAGGGTCTCCGCGACGTTAAGGTCGTCCAGCGATCGTATCTTGCTTGTCGCGTGGGCCAGCCAGCATATCCCCAGATCCTCCGGCCCCATGCCACGGCCGTCGTCGGAGACCTCGGCCCTTCTGCCGCCGCCGCCCTCGATGGAAACCTCGATGCCCGAGGCGTCCGCGTCTATGGCGTTGTCCAGGAATTCCCGAATCAGCGCGGCCGGGCGGTCGATTACCTCCCCTGCGGCGATCTTTCGGGCTTCCTCCGGGGGAAGCACGCGGATGGTTCCGGCGGCGGCCACGGCTAGTCCCCCGTTTCGAACAGTTCCAGCACGGGGGACGGTTTCGCGGCCGAACCCGGGATCTCGGGGGTCGCGTCGTTCATCAGTATCTCGATCCTGCTGTCCACTTTTTCGAGGTCCCTCTCCAGCGTCCTGGCCAGCCTTATCCCTTCCTCGAAGGCCTTCAGCGCCTCGTCCAGCGGTATGTCCGTCCTGCGGATACGCTCGCCGAGGGTTTCCAGCCGTTCCAGCCGTTCCTCGAAATTCTCCAGCTCGCCGCCTGTCGGGCCGGCGGCCTTACTGCCCGCTTTCGCCATGGTCTTCCTCCTTCGCGTCCGTGTTGGGCGCGACAACTGCGGTAATAGTCCCGGCAAGCGGGCGTATGCGCAGGCGGTCCCCGGGCGCCGCCTCGGAGGCGTTCCGCACGACCCCGCCCGTCCTTTCGTTCACAACCATCGAGAACCCCCGTTCCATGACCGACAGGGGGCTTCCCGCCTCCAGCACGGCGGAGGCGAGCTCCGTCCGGCGACGCAGGCCGCCCACCAGGTCGGTAAGGCCGCCGACAAGCCCCTCCTTGGCGTCGTCGAAGCGCACCAGGCGGGGCTGGAGGATGGCCCGGAAACGGTACTCCAGATTTTCCGCGCCGAAGGGCCTAAGCAAAAGCCCGGCCCTTTCGATCCTGCCGCGCAGCGCCGAAGAAAAGTCCCGCGCAGCGTCCCGGACCGTCGCCAGGGCCGCCGCCCTATCGCCGCTGGCCAGTTCCGCCGCGGCCGAGGGGGTGGGGGCGCGGAGATCCGCCGCGAAGTCGCACAGGGCCCAGTCTATCTCGTGGCCCACGGCGCTTACCACCGGGATGCGCGAGGCGGCCACGGCCCTTACCACGGCCTCCTCGGAGAAGGGCAGCAGATCCTCCAGGGATCCGCCGCCGCGCCCGACGATCAGCACGTCCGCCAGGTTCCAGCGGTTCGCCTGCTCTATGCGCCTCGCGATGACCTCGCCGGCTCCTGCCCCCTGCACCGGCGCGGGCAGGATCACCACGGCGACGCCAGCCGCCCTTCTGCCAAGCACGTTAAGGATGTCGCGCAGGGCGGCGCCCGTCGGCGAGCTTACCACGCCGACCCTTGCGGGGAAGCGGGGCAGGGGGGTTTTCCTCTCCTCGTCGAAAAGCCCCTCGGCGGCGAGCAGGCGCTTGCGCTTTTCGAGCATGGCAAGGATGTCGCCGGAGCCGGCTATCTCCATCTCCTCGCAGACTATCGAGTAGCTTCCCCGGGGGGCGTAGACCGAAAGGGTTCCCCGGACGCGCAGGAGCATCCCGTCCTTGGGCTCGAAGCCCAGGGATCGCAGGCGGTTACGGAACATGACCGCGTCGATTTTCGCGCCCGGGTCCTTTAGCGAGAAGTAGAGGTGCCCGGACGAGGCGGGCCTGCAGTTCGACATCTCGCCCTCGACGGCCACGGAGGGGAAGCCCTCCTCCAGGCGGAGGCGGATGAGCTCCGTCAGCTCGGACACGGTCAGTTTGGGCGCGGGGGTCATTGGGGACAGTATAGGGGAAAAGCGGCGCAGATACAAGTTTCGCCAGGGAACGGCGAGGTTTTGTTTTACTGGCGAAACATTGCGCCTATTGACGGCTGCTTTTGGCCGCTGTACACTTAAAGGTAGAGGTAAAATGAAAGTCAATGCGTGGGGTTCCGAGAAAGAAGGGGTATTTTATGGGTAGGCACGGAATGCCCGCCTGTCTTGCCGTCTTTTTCCTGTTGCTGTTCTGCAGTACCGTCGCCGCGCAAGGAAGGGACGGCGCCAGTACCAGGCGTGGGCGCGCGGTTGTCGTTTTCGAGCAGTTCGACGACCCTGCCGTGGAAACGGCGGGGGCACTGGAAAATATTGCCGAGGCTCCCGCCCCGGATTCCCTGGAAACGTCGCCGCCGGAGGAAACGTATGCCCCCGCACTGGACACTGTGGAAACGCCGTGGGTGCCAGAAAGTATTGCGTATGTCCCTGATCCTGGGGAAACAATCGCACAGGCGGAGCCATGGGACGACCATATGGATGCCGATTTCCCTGCCGTCGCCTATACCGAGCCCGTCCCGTACTACCCCTGGGCGAACGGGCGGCCGGAGGTATCGGAATACGTCGGCGCCGAAGCCAGGCCCGCGGTCATGGACCCCTTAACCATCGGCCGGATGCCGGCTCCATACGAACATGGCACGTTCAGGGTACAGGCGGCGTCCCGCGAGGATCCAGACGAGGCACTGTTCTACCGCGACCTGATACTGCCGGTGGATTCCAGGGTGGATATAGAGCGCCACGGCGAATGGTACAGGGTTGTAGTCCCCGGCCTAACGGCGTCAGAAGTGCCGGAGGTTATCCGGCGGCTTGGGGAGGCCGGGTTTGGTTCGCCGGAGTACGATCCCATTTGGATACGCGACGAGGGCAAGGCGGCCAGGGGGCCGGCGGCGGTTCTGCCCAGGGGCTTCGTTCCCGCCGGGCATGGCGTTTACACGATCCAGGTGGGCGCCTACGAGAGCGTGGCCAAGGCCCGGGGCATTCTCGACGAGCTTAGGTCCAAGGGCATCGCGAATTCCATGATGGAGGAGCGGGCCGACGGCCGCCTGCACCGCGTGTTTATTGTCAGCGTGAGGGGGCCGGAAGTTGGGGGGCTTCTTGAACAGCTTGGGGACGCGGGGGTCGGCGAGGTCTGGGTGCAGGGGGAACGTTGAGCCGCGAGGTTGGAAAATACGGACTTATGTATATGAAGGAGACTTGCGTATGAACAGGAAGATGGCTTGGTTACTCGTGCCGGCAGCGCTGGCGACGCTCGTGGCGTGCGCCCATAACCGGTACATGGGGGTGGATATAGGACGGGGAAATTTCCTGGTGGACATATCCCCCGTCGGACACGTGACGATTGTCGGTTACGAGGGGCGAACCAGGGATATCCGGATTCCTTCCTATCTGTACAGGATGCCCGTTACCGGAATTGGCGACGGGGCGTTTGCCAGTGGCTTCTTTGGGTCGCGGATTAACAGCGTGCACATTCCAAACGGCATTACGTTTATCGGGGAGGGGGCTTTCGCGAACAACCGGCTTGAAACCGTGCACATTCCAAACAGCGTCACGTTTATCGGGGACAGGGCCTTCGCGAACAACCGGCTCGAAAGCCTGATCATCTCGAACAACGTCACCCGTATCGGAACCCAGGTGTTCGAGAACAACCGGCTGGACATGGTTATCATTCCCAGCAGCGTGACCTATATCGGGGCCAGGGCCTTCGCGCGCAACCAGTTCGAAAGCAAGCCGTCCATGCCCAACGTCGTCTGGATTAGGGACAGCGCGTTCGCCCGCAACAGGCACCGGCTCGAGATGGAAAGGCCATACGTGATTGGGGTAGGGGGGCCTGTTGTCCCCGGCGACGAATACGTCGTTGAGTACGCCAGGGGCTCGAACGTCATCACGATCAAGGGCACCAGACCCGATCCGGGCGGCCTTTACGTCGTGCAGGTGGGCGCCTTCGAGGAAATCGCCGACGCCTGGTACAGTTTCGACAAGCTTCTGTCCGCTGGTTTCAGCCCGCTGCTTGAACGGTCCGACGGCATGTACATGGTTTTTATCGCCAACATAGTCGGAGCGACGATAACGGAAGTCGCCCAGCAGCTCGCCTTCGCCGGGTTTTCAGAGGCCAGCATACGCAGGGAGAACTGAGGGAACCTAGCGATTCGGTAAGCCTGCACGGGAGCGCTTCGTGGCAGATTTTACGCTTTCGCCTCCTTGACAAGTATCTACGTTTTGTATATACTTGATATCAAGAGGTATGTATGTTACAGACAAAAGCCACGGTTTCCATGTGGGGAAACAGCCACGCGTTACGTATTCCTGTGGAAATAACCCGTCGATTGGGTGTTTCCGCAAACGATGAAGTCATTCTAGAGGTTAGAGAAGATATATTGACCGTCTCCAAGCCCTCAACGCCAAGGGAAGGAACAATCGAATATCTTTTCAAAGATTATTCAGGGGAATCCTTTAGGACGGAGCTTACAAACCCGATTGAGCCGCTTGGAAACGAGCAATGGTAAAAAAAATCCCAATGCAGGGCGATATAATAAAGATTAACCTTGATCCCAAACAAGGCCATGAGCAAAAAGGGTATCGTCCTTATATTTGTTTGAGCCATCATCTTGTAAGTGATTATGCCAACATTGCCATTTTTGCGCCAATCTCAAATACGCAAAGACAGTATCCCCTGTACATTCCATTGGAGAAAGGGGCAAAATCCACGGGGGCCGTTTTGCTTGATCAATTGGTTACCATCGATTATAACGCCCGGCAATGGAGCTATGTCGAAACGGTTGGCAATGGATTTCTTGACAAATTACTGAAAACAACCCTCGTTGTTTTTCAAAAAAATCAGGGAACGTTATAAAAAGCAAATGATTGACAAGCTTCTGTCCGCTGGTTTCAGCCCGCTGCTTGAACGGTCCGACGGCGTGCACATGGTTTTCATCGCCAACATAATCCGAGCGACGATAACGCCCTGCAGCTCGCCTTCGCCGGGTTCTCCAAGGCCAGCATACGCAGAGAGAACCGGGGGGGCGAAGCCCCCGGTTTTCGCGGTTGCGCTAGGGCGTTATTACGTTGCCGTCCGCGTCCACAAGCTGTCCGTTCTGCACCCTTATGGTGTAGTTGGTTTGGGTCAGGTTTGGGGCGTTTGGTGTCGGGGTGAACGTGCCGTTGTCGAACGTGCCGCGCTGGGCGGCGCCATTTAATGCACCGCCGCCCTGGGTTGCCGTGTTTGCAAGCCCAGCCCCTGCGTCGGTGCCATAGATAACCCCGTTGCTTATCTGGAAGGTTCTATCAAAACCGACATTTACGCCGCCACCCATCTCAGCGGAATTGCCGTGGATTATGCCGCTTTCCATGATAAAGGTTCCATTAAAAACATCTACGCCGCCGCCCCGTGCGGCGGAATTGCCGTGAATTGCTCCGCCTCTCATGGTAAGGGTTCCAACGTTGAGAAACACGCCGCCGCCACCCCACCCCTCCTCGGCAACTGTGTAATTGTCGTGGATTGTTCCGCCTTCCATGATAAAGGTTCCAATAAAAACATTTACGCCGCCGCCCCGTGCGGCGGAATTGCCATGGATTGCGCCGTCCTTCATGATGAAGGTTCCTCCGGAATTGATCGATACGCCGCCGCTGTCCCAAGCGGAGGAATTGTCGTGGATTGCTCCGCCTTCCATGGTGAAGGTTCCATTATGGACGGATACGCCGCCGCCCCGTGCGGAGGAATTGCCGTGGATGGCTCCGCCTTGCATGGTAAAGGTTCCATCAAGGACGAATACCCCGCCGCCACCCCACCATCCAGCGGAGGAATTGTCATGGATTGCTCCGCCTTCCATGATAAAGGTTCCATGAACGGTCACCCCGCCACCGAAGGGCCCGTCGCTAGTTGCGTTACCCCTGATCGCCGACCCCGCCCGCATAACCAGGGTGCCGCCGGCCGGCACTTTAACCACCGGGGCGTCGTTGTCATCATGGCCGCGCAAGGCGATGTCCGCGCCCAAGACAAGCGCGCCGCCGCCGACCCTCAGGTCGCCGCCAAGCGCCAGTATGTAACAGGTTCCGGCGGGCGCGGCGTTAAGGTAGGCGAACGCCCGATGGATTACGGTGTTCCCCGCGACGCCGCCAAGGTCGATTGCCGTGGCGGCGGTTTCGTCCCACCGCGCGTCCAGGGTTATGTTCGAGGTTACCGGGACGGCGGGGTCGAACGTAGCGTCGCCCATGCGCCAGCCGAGAAATGCGGGGCTCTGCGGCAACGGCGCGGGGAAAAGGCCGGACATTTGTGGCACCGGCGGGGTAAAGGTCTGGCCGTGCGCCATGGCCCTTGTCTCGGTTCTTCCGGGGTAGAAGTTAAGCGTCACGGTGTGGGTCGCCGTCTCCTGTCCGTTTCCAGCATCCGTGGGGCTTTGGCATCCGGCGAGCGCCAACGCCATGGCCAGGATCGCCGGGATCCTCAAAAACTCTTTCCTTAGCTGCATGTTGTTATTCCTCCTTCATGCATGTGTATACACACCCCGCCAGCCGCGCAAAAGTACGCCATGCGGGGAAATGTCCGTGGTTTTGTGTGAACGCTAAATCTTTGCTAAATTCTAGGGAATCGCCGGAAACCGGCCAGCTAAAACGTGCCTTTGTGGTATAATGCGTTGCGTTGCGTTGCGTTGCGCGTTTAACGCGCCAATCCCAAACACTTCGTGCGTTTCTCCTGGCCGTCGCGGGACGGGCGGTCTTGGTCTCTCGGCGTGGATGCAAGACAAGGGGAAGCGGGATTCGAACGCCGCTCATGGCCATGCTATCGCGCTTTCGCGGAAAGCGTCAAGGGGGGGAGCCTCCTGCGGGTTCGGCCTTTTCGTTCCGCCGCGGCGCGGTTGCCGGCCACCCCCGCTTTGCGGTACACTAAGGCATGGAAGACAAACTGCGGCTGCTTATCCCCAAGGGAAGAATTTTCGACGGCGTGTCCCGGCTCCTGGCCGAGGCGGGTTTCCCCGTCGCCCTGGCCGACCGCACCTACAGGCCCACGATGGGCACCGACTGGCTGGACGCCAAAATAATGAAGCCGCAGAGCGTCGGCGAGCTCCTGGAGCTCGGCAGCCACGACGCGGGCTTCACCGGCATAGACTGGATAAGGGAGAACGACGCCAAGGTCGAGGACCTGCTGGATCTTGGCCTGGACAGGGTAAGGATCGTCGCGGCGGTTCCCTCCGTGTTCGACGAGGCCGCGCTCCGCTCCAAGACCATCGTCGTGGCCACGGAGTACGTGAACCTCGCGGGGGCCTGGCTCGACGCCAACTCGTACAAATACCGCCTGCTGCGGACCTACGGGGCCACCGAGGTCTTTCCCCCGGACGACGCCGACATGATCATCGACAACACCTCCTCCGGGCAGACGCTGCGGGACAACGGCCTCAGGATCATAGGCACGATTCTTAAGTCCTCCACGCGGTTCGTCGCGTCCCCGGCGGCCCTGGCGAACCCGGGGAAGCGCGACCGGATAGAGGAGCTGGTCATGCTTTTCCGCGCCGTCCTGGACGGCCGCGAGCGGGTGATGCTGGAGATGAACATCCCCAAGGACCGCTTCGAGGGCATCGCGAGGGAGCTTCCCGCCATGCGGAGCCCGACCGTGGCCCCGCTTTTCGGCGACACCGGCTACGCCGTGAAAATCGCCGTGAAAAGGCACGAGGTTCCCGCCATCATCCCCAAGCTGAAAAAATTCGGCGCCCTTGACATCGTGGAATACGATCTGCGGAAGGCGGTGCCATGACGGCGGGCAGGATAGCCGAGGTCGAGCGGACGACCGGGGAGACGTCGGTAAAAATCAGGCTGGGCCTGGACGGCTCGGGCAGGGCCAGGCTTGACCACCCAATCGGGTTCATGGCCCATATGCTGGACACCTTCGCCCGCCACGGGCTGTTCGATCTGGAGGTTACCGCGTCCGGCGATCTCCATGTGGACCAGCACCACATTGTCGAGGACACGGGAATCGTCCTGGGCTCCTGTTTCGCCGGGGCGCTCGGCGACAAAAGGGGGATACGCCGCAGCGGCGGCTGCCTGTTCCCCATGGACGAGACCCTTGCAAGCGCGGCGGTGGACCTGTCCGGCCGGCCGTTCCTGTTTTTCGAGGGCCGGCTTTCCGGCCTGCCCCTGGTCGGCGGCCACGGCGGCTTCCAGACCGACACGGTCGAGGACTTCTGGCAGGGCTTCGTCGGGGCGGCCGCCTGCAACCTGCACCTGGAGATCGTCAGGGGGAGAAGCGACCACCACAAGATCGAGGCCATGTTCAAGGCGGCGGCCCGTTCCCTTCGCGCGGCCTGCGAGGTCGACGAGCGGGCCGGCGACTCCGTCCCCTCCACGAAGGGCACCCTTGGATCCCCCGGAATTCCGTCCGGGGTTTCGGTATAGCCCGGATGGAACGGAAACTGGTCGGGGTGGTCGACCACGGGGCCGGCAACCTGGGATCGGTGATGGGCGCCCTTCGCCGGCTTTCAGTCCCCGCGCGTTTCGTCGCCGGCCCGGAGGAGCTTTCCCCGGCCTCCTCGCCCTTCGACAGAATCGTCTTTCCCGGGGACGGGCATTTCGCGACGGCCATGGCCTCGCTGGAAAGGTCCGGTTACGCCGCGGCAATCGCCGAGTGGGTGCGGGCGGACAAACCCTTCCTGGGGATCTGCATCGGCCTGCAGCTCCTGTTCGAGTCCTCGGAGGAGGCGCCGCCGGCAAACGGCAGAGCGATCCCCGGGCTTTCGCTGATCCCCGGGACGGTGCGCCGGTTCCCCGGAAGGAAAATCCCACAGATTGGCTGGAACCTGACGACGCCCAAACCGGGCGGCTCCCTGTTCCGGGGGGGGCTGCAATCCGGGGACTTCTTCTACTATATCCATTCGTACTACGCCGACCCCGCGGACGGTTCGGTGTGCGCGGCCGAGGCCGAATATTACCTGCGCTACTGCTGCGCGATCGAGCGCGGCGCGCTGGCGGCGGTGCAGTTCCATCCTGAAAAGTCGGGGCCGGCCGGGCTGGCCCTTTTAAGAAATTGGACGGGAGGTTGAACAGGATGCAGGCGAAACGTATTATTCCTTGCCTGGACGTTGACGACGGCAAGGTGGTGAAGGGCGTCAAGTTCCAGGGCATCAGGGACGTCGGGGATCCGGTGGAACTGGCCAGGCGCTACAACGACGACGGCGCGGACGAGCTGGCCTTTCTTGACATAGGCGCGTCGCACAAAAGCCGGGCGACGCTGCTCGACGTGGTACGCAGGGTGGCCGACGAGGTGTTCATCCCCCTGTGCGTCGGCGGCGGCATCCGCACCGTGGACGACATGCGCCTGGCGATGAACGCCGGGGCGGACAAGGTGTCGGTATGCACCTCGGCGCTGGCGCGCCCCGATCTCCTGCGCGAGCTTGCCGACGCCTACGGCAGCCAGTGCGTGGTGCTGTCGATCGACGCCGGCCGCGTTGGCGGCCTTCGCTGGAACGCCTTTTCCCACGGCGGCAGGACCGACACGGGTCTTGACGCGATAGAGTGGGCGGCGCGGGCCGTGGATCTCGGCGTTGGGGAAATACTCCTGAATTCCATCGACGCGGACGGCACCGGCGCGGGCTACGACCTGGAGCTGACGCGCCGCGTCCTGAACGCCGTCACCGTCCCGGTCATCGCGTCCGGGGGCGCCGGCACCCTGGACCAGATCGCCGGGGTGCTGCTTGGCACCGCCTCGCCGGAGATGGATCCCGCGATCCCGCCGGAGCAGGCCCCCGGGGCGGACGCCGCGCTTGTCGCGTCCCTGCTGCACTTCGGGAAGACCACGGTGGGCGAGATAAAAAGGTACGTCGAGGGAAAGGGCGTCCGCGTCAGGCTTTGAGCGTCCGCGCGGGAAGTTTTTGATATGGAAGGGAACCCGCAAAACACGAACGAAAAAACCGTCCCCGTCCTGGAGCGCGTAGTCAGGGACTGCCTGGAAAGCGCCCCCTGCGATATCGAGATCCGCCACGGCGAGCCGATGGCAAACCACTGTACCTTTAGGGTCGGCGGCCCCGCCGACTGTTTCCTGCGGCCTTCCGGCGACGGCTTCCCGGCCTTCGCCGCAGTGCTTCTCGCCCGCGCCGGGGGGGACGGCGTTCCCGTTTTCGTCCTGGGCGGCGGCGCGAACATAGTCGTGGCGGATCCGGGGATCCGGGGGATTGTCCTGGACACGGGCGGCTGGGCCGGGGGGGCTGAACCGTGGGAAGGGGGGCTGCGGTTCCGATCCGGGACGAGACTTGACGACGCGGCGGAGGCCGCCGCCCGGGCGGGGCTCTCCGGGCTGGAGTTCCTGGCCGGGATGCCGGGAACCGTCGGCGGGGCGGTGTGGATGAACGCCCGGTGCTACGGAAGGGAAATCTCGGACGCGCTGCACGAGACCGAGGTTCTGGATCTCGCCCGGGGATCCGCGCCCGGGGATCCACAGGAACGCCTGCGCCTGCCCGCCGACCCCAGGGAATTCGGCTACAAGCGCAGCCCCTTCCAGGATCGCGGGGCGCTGATCCTCTCCGCCTCCTTCCGGCTTTCCCCGGGGGATCCCCGGGACATCCGCGCCGAGATGGAGGGGTACCGCCGGGACCGCCGGGACAAGGGCCATTTCCGCTTCCCCTCGGCAGGATCGGTGTTCAAAAACAACCCCGCGTTCGGCGGGCCGGCGGGGAAAATAATCGGCGACCTGGGCCTTCGCGGGCTGCGGGTCGGCGGGGCGCAGGTCGCCCCCTGGCACGGGAACATCATCGTCAACACCGGCGGGGCGACGGCCTCCGACATACGCGCGCTCGCGGACGAGGTCGCCGGCAGGGTGATGGCGGCGACCGGCCTCGGCCTTGAGCCGGAGATCCTTTTCGTGCCGGGATAACCCCGGCCACGCCTTGACAACAAGGCTGTTTTTTTCACAGAATATCGTAAGCATGGATAGTTGTCCCCTCACGATGCCCTACCTCGAAAGCCTAAGCACCGCCGAGCTTGCCGAGCTTGCCGGAAGGAACGGCCTGGATATTCCCCCGGACCTGGAGCGGGTTTTCATCATAGGCGAGCTGCTTGAGCTCGAGCGGGCGGAGGCCCGGTGGGGCGGCCTGGGCGAGGGCGGGGAAGAACCCGCGGGCGAATTCGCCGGCGAGCTAAGCGAGCTTCCCGATCAGTACGGCGTGTCGTACATAGACGTCCTTATTCGCGACCCGCTGTGGGTTTTCGCCTGCTGGGAGGCAAAAAGGCAGGCGCAGGACGACGGCGCGGGTTCCCCGGAACACTGCCTTCGCATCGTCCCGCTTGAGGGGTCGGCGGACGATTCCGCCTCCTTTACGGTGGCCGTGGGCGCGGGCGACCGCTCGCTGTACCTGGGGATTCCCCACGACGCCGGGCGCCGTTTCAGGGTGGAGCTGTGCACCGGGCAAGGAGCCGTGCTGGCGGCGTCCCGCCCCTTCAGGCTCCCGCGCCTTGCCGCCCCCCCATCGGGGGGCGAGCGGTCGGCTTACGGGAACCCGCTGTCGGAACTGTCGGGGGCCGGGCGCTTCCCGCTGGTCCGCAGCGTGGACCGTCCCCACCGGGGCAAGGGCCGTTAGGGGGCGCTTCATGGGTGCAAAACATGCCGTTTCCCTGGTGCTGAACGCCCATTTTCCCTTCGTAAGGGAATACGTCGTCCCGCCGAAAAAGGACTCGCAGGCGGAAGCCGCGCCGCCCCCGTCCGAAGAGGAAAGCCTGGCCCTTGAGTCGGCGGAGGAGGGCCTGTTCTTCGAGACGATTTCGGAGACCTACCTGCCCCTGCTGGAGGTAATGGACAGGCTGGAGGGCGACCGGGTGCCTTTCCGCCTCGGCCTTTCGGTGTCGCCGATTCTGGGGCAGATGCTGTGCGACGAGCGCCTGATGAAAAAGTACGCCGCCCACCTGGACCGCCAGATTTCCTTCGGCGTCCGGGAAATCGAGCGCCTTGGGCACGGGGACGAAAGATCCGCGCTGGTAAGGCGCTGCCTGGACCGGGCGATCGACCGCCGCGCCGCCTTCGTCACGCGCTACGAGGGCAGCGTGGTGAACGCGCTCAACTACTACCGCAGGAAGGAGAAAATCGAGATCCTCGCCGCGCCGGCCACGCACGCCTTCATGCCCTTCCTGTGCGGGTTCCCCGAGTCGGTCCAGGCGCAGGTCGAGGTGGGGCTCTCGTTTTACCGCTACGCGATGGGCGTCTCCCCGAGGGGATTCTGGCTCCCCGGGCTGGGGTGGGCGGGCGACCTGGACCCGTTCCTCAGGTCATACGGCTTCGGCTTCACCATCGCGGACAGCCACGGCTTCGTCTTCGGCGACCCGCCGCCCTCGCGGGGGAGCTTCTTTCCCGTCAGGACGCCGCACGGCCTGTTCGTGCTTTCCCGCGACCACAACGCGGTGACGGACGTCGAGAGGATGCGCAGGGAGGGGCCCTTCCGGGACAACGGCCGCGACGCCGGCCACGAGCTTCCATCCTCGACGATCGCGCCGTTCCTGGCGCGGAACGGGGCGAGGTGCCACACGGGGTACAAGTACTGGCGAGCCACGCCGGACGGAGCCCCCTACGATCCAGCCGAGGCCCGCGCCGCCGCGGAGGGGCACGCCGGGGCCTTCCTGGAAAACCGCAGCGAACAGCTTGCCGAGGCCGCCGGCCACATGGCGGAGCAGCCGATAAGCCTCTGCGCGCTCGACGCCGACGTTTTCGGCCGCCTTTGGCACGAGGGACCCCATTTCCTGGAAAGCCTTTTCAGGCTCGCCCCGCGTTACGGCAGCCTCCAGTTCGTGACCCCCTCGGAGTACCTGTGCAGGCAGCCGGTCTCCGCCTTCGAGGTCTCGACCCCGGAGTTTTCGTCCTGCGGCGACAACGGCTACGCCGAGGCCTGGCTCGGATCCCCCGGCGACTGGGTGTACCGCCACCTTAACCGCGCCTGCGAGCGCATGGTGGAGCTCGCGGAGCGTTTTTCCGGGGATTCCTGGGTCAGGGAACGGGCGCTGAACCAGGCCGCCAGGGAGCTGCTTTTGGCGCAGTCGTCGGACTGGACGGCCATGATGAACAGGCAGGAATCCTCGGGGTTCGCCAGGCCCCGAATCGAGGCCGCCCTGCGGAATTTCACGACGATATACGACGCGATGAGCTCGAACCACATCTCGACCGAGTGGCTGACCGACCTTGAGAACCAGCGCGGCGTTTTCCCGGGCATAAACTACCGGGTGTTCAGGGGGAAGCGGTAGATGCTAGGCCACGTGACGGCTACGGCCCTGTTTTTCGCGATTCTTATCGCCATCGTCCTGTACGTGGCCGTGCGCACGGAACGGAGGAACCGCGCCCGCCCGGGCGACGGGCCATCCGGGCGCGAGGACGTGGACATGGAGGTGCGGGGGCTTGGCCTGGGCTCCAGGCTGGCCGTGACCACCATGGCGATGCTGCTGGTGATGGTCTACGTCGTGTCGATCCCCGTGTACCGCATGATGGTGGGCGCCAGGAAGGAGACCCTGCTGACGGAACTGTGGGGACGGTCCTCCGTGCTGCTGGAGGTGCTTTCCGAGACGGCCGGGGCCTACCTGGCCGAGGGGGACCTGGAGGGGCTCGCCCTGATCCCCAGGTGGACGGCCGCCGTCCCGGAGGTTTCGTTTGTCACCGTGACCGGCGGGGACGGGGGGGACGTCGTCTGGGCGTCCAGCGATCCCGACATTCTCTCCAAAATAGACACCCGCGAGCTGCTGCCCGGGGTTTCCCGCCTCCGCGAGCCGGCCGGCCCGCGCCTTGTCGGGGCGGGCCTCGACCCCGCCGCCGGCCCGTTTTCCGAGCCGGAGTTCACCTTTCGCCACACGCCGCGCAGGGCCAAGCGATTCGCATTCTTCCAGCCGATACAGAGCGGCGACGGGCGCGTCATTGGCTTCGTCGAGATGGGGGTCTACACCGGCTCGATAGAGGAGCAGGCCGGGCCACACGCCGGGACGATTCGGACCAGGGTCTTTATCGTCGCCTTCGCGGCCTTCGCGATCAGCGCCGCGGGCGTGCTCGTGCACTCGTCGGTGGCGGCGATGCGCCTGCGGAAACTGCTGGCCCACGCCAGGCTCGTCATGGGCACCAAGGGGGAAAGGGCCCTGTCCCGCCTGGAAATCCGGATAGGCGGCCGGGACGAGGTGGCCGCGCTGGGCAACGTGTTCAACGGCATAACCCAAAGGCTGGCGAAGAACGCGATGATGGCAAGCAGCCTTTCCGCCGGAAAGAAGATACAGAGGAAGCTCCTTCCCCTCGACACGGACAGGAAGGGCGAGATGTTCGACTTCAGCCACAGGGACACGGGCACCACGGTGTTCTTCGCCTATTACGAGGAGGCCGAGGAAATATCCGGCGACTACTTCGACTACCGGAACCTCGACGACAGGTACTACGCGATCATAAAATGCGACGTGGCGGGCTCCGGCATCCCAGCGGCCCTGATCACGATGCAGATATCGACCATGTTCCGCAGCTATTTCTGGTCCTGGGATCCGGGCAGGCTGGAGCACATGGCGGAGCTGGTGTACATGATCAACGGCTTTATCGAGAGGATGGGCGCGAGCAAGCGCTTCGCCGCGTTTACCCTCTGCATATACGACTCGGAGACCGGCGAGATGAACTTCTGCAACGCCGGGGACAACATCGTCCGCATATTCGACGCCTCCCAGAGGCGGATCAGGTCCGTCGTCCTGCCCGAGAGCCCCGCCGCGGGAATTCTGGGGAACGAGATAATCGCGTCCATGGGCGGCGGCTACAGGGTGCATACCCTGACGCTCAACCACGGCGACATCCTGCTTCTGTACACCGACGGCCTGGAGGAGTCCAGGCGGAGATACCGGGGGCCGGTGTTCGACGGGGCGACCTGCACGACGGGGGCCAACAGGATACCGCACGGCAACTACATAGCGGGGCAGTGGGGCGAGGAGCTGGGGACCAGGCGGATACAGGAAATCATCGACGCGGTGGCGAACTGCAGCGCCTACAGGCTCCACAAATGGCACACCCCGGACGGCAAGGAGGAATTCCTGCACTTCGACTTTTCCAGCTGCAGGGGCGGGGTGGAGGAGGTTATCATAGCGCTGGCCGCCGTGGAGAAAATGTTCCGGTGCTATCGCGGCCCCGGCCTGACCAAGGGCGACCGCGTGCTGGTGGACAGGGAAATCGACGCCTTCCTTAGGACCCATTTTCTCGAGTACCACAGCTACCTTGCCTACGCCGAGGAATACCAGGGCAACAGTACCCATATATACTATACCAACCTGAAGGAGGACTATCGCTACGACGACCTGGCCATCCTTGGGGTTGAGCGAAAATGAGGCAAGGAGAGGCGGCATGACGTTTAGCGAGAGAATGAGGGAACTGCTGGACCAGGGAATGGCCGTGTCCAGGGAATTTGCGTCGAAGGCCGGGGCGAAGGCCCAGGATCTCGGCGAGCGGGGCGTACTTATGCTGGAAATAAAACAGCTCGAGACCCAGGCCCAGAAGCTTCTCGGCCGCCTGGGGAACGTGGCCTTCCAGGCGTTCACCGAACGGAACCAGGACAGCATCGAAAGGGAAACCCCGGAAGTCCGGGTCATACTGACGGAGCTCGCCGGCGTGAGAAATTCCATCGAGCAGAAGGAAGTCGAGCTGCGGAGCAGGCGCGGCTAGCCTGTAACCGTGGCCGCCGCGCGTGATTTTAGCCTGGCCCAAAAAAAAAAATTTTTTTTTGAGCCGGACGCTTGACACGAATTGGCGAAAATGGTACTTTTTCGAAACCGACCCAAGGCAAGGTTGCCTTGCCGGTTGGGGCGATTGCGGGGCCCTTGCGGCCTCGCGGGGATGTTTGGCAAAACGCCCGCGTTTCCCTTGTGGGGGCGCGGGCATCAGGGAAGGGGAGAGG
>Ga0209755_10003089_pt1 | contig 21357 bp, 20 predicted proteins | sample TergutCo191P1_FD_187301 | JGI IMG/M metagenome (GOLD analysis project Ga0209755, IMG submission 187301) | Cornitermes sp. P1 segment gut microbial communities from Petit-Saut dam, French Guiana - Co191P1 (SPAdes) (version 2) | ecosystem: Host-associated > Arthropoda: Insects > Digestive system... | reverse complement strand
CTTGATGACAACCCCAGAGCCGCTGAACTTCTTGTTGAGGGAGTGCCTTATTCGCCTGATACTATCGAAAAATATAGATGCAAATTTGATGTTCATTTAAAAAACGATCCTTTTATGAATAATAAAATGTCAGAGATAGAGGTAGATGAAATGCTGGTTTTCCTCGGCAGAATTGGAAATAATTATTTGGCATTGAGAGAAAACCAGCCAAGGAAGAAAATCGCGGGTACTCGGACATATGAAACAATTTTTTCGTTTCTTAGAATGGCATTTAATGTATATGAAGCAAATAATCATGGCTGGTTTAATCCGTTCCGCAATATTAAAGCTCCCAAAGGAAGGAAACCGATTAAACGTGATGCGATTATCGAAAAAGAATTACTTAAGCTATTCGAACCCGGCGTGTTGACCGATCCCCTTCAGAAGGCAGTATGCTCAGCGATGTTCTACGCAGGGTTAAGACAATCAGAGATATTCGCCCTACGTCCATGTGATCTGGATTGGCAAGCTCCAAGAATTAAAGTTGTGAGCGCATGGAAGAGATTTGCTTCAAAAAAGAAAGAACTTGGCGATCCTAAGTGTCATAAATTCAGAGAGACTATTTTTCCATTGCAGTTACAGAAGGCAATAAAGGAGTTATGGCAAGCATACGGGAAACATGAATTCGTTTTTTGCAGGAAAGATGGATCAAGCCCTGCGTCTGGGTACTTACAATATTGGGTTCCACGATGGCTTAAAAGAGCAGGAATTGACACAGAAGGCAGAAACATTGTACCTCATAGTTCGCGGCACAGCTTGGCTTCAATTTTAGAAGCCGATGGAGTACCTTTAAGATATATTCAGGATATGCTTGGACATTCATCCTTGAAAACAACTCTTGGCTACCTGCATTCCCCTGCGGATACCATGAATAGAATTAGTAAGAAGTTAAATGAGAAACTAATAGAACAAGCTGAAGAAAGGGAGGTATTAAAGTTCAGGGTGGGTTAATTAATGGTTTTCTACTCTAATCCTCTTTTTAGTCTTATTATTCTATCCTTTTTTTTAGGCGTAGGCACAGGAATGCTATAATTTTCTTTTAAATCGCTTAATTTTTCCCTTTCTTTTTCATCTAATAAACTCAATATGTTAAAATAATTCATGATTTCTTGTTTGTTATGAGGTTGTAAATTGTTAATTTTCTGAGCTAATTCGAAATCTTCTGGCGAGATTACTTTTGGAGGGATGCCAGTTACTAAATATTCTACAGATACTCCTAGCAATTGTGCAATCTTTACTGCTTCGTAGACTTTTGGCATCCTTCCAGTTCCACTTAAATTTTGAACTCTTCGTAAATCATTAAATTCACACTTAGTGGATAGCGTGTCTTGAGTTAACCCATGCTTTTTTATAAGTCTATTAGTCCTGTCCCAGAAGGTTTCTTCCATACTATAATTATCTGTTTAAAGTCTTTTAGTGTCAATAATATTCTTATATTTAAGTTTTTTTTATTGACAAAGACTTTAATATAAGTTATAATGATATTTATAAAGACTTAAAATAAAGTCCTGATAAGCCTTAACCGTTAACAGTGTAGAAAAAGGAACTGCTGAAGGTGTATTACGGTAAAGCGAGGCGGTTATTAAACCAAAATTATGAGTAATAGGAGTTTGACATGAAGGAAAATGAAGAAATGATCGGTATAAAGGAGATGAGCCTCCTCAGAGGCATAGGTCTCTCAACTATGTACCGTGAAATTGAAAAAGGTAATTGTCCGTGGCCATTATATCAGGTTGCTCCAACTAAAAAAGTAGCACGAAAAAGTGATGTTCTTGAATGGCTTGAAATAATAAAAATCCCGGCCGGAAATCGGCAAAAGGAGGTTTATGAAGCAGGATAGCGGCGAATGGAGGTCTGAGAACCCAAACTCCCTCAGTCGCCGTGAATCCTTTTAAATGGTTTTAAAACGGAATTTATACCGTTTTTACAATTTTGAAAATAATTATTAAGGAGTAATAGTTTATGGAAAATTTTATGACTAATAAAATAAAAAAGCTTCAATCTGTGATTGTTAAAAAGGTAACAGAAATTATAGATAACAAAAAGGAAGAAGAAGATAAAAGCAATATTGAATACACGCAAAAAAATGAAATTTCTAATGTTACTAAAGAAAACAATTTTATTATGCCAAAAATAGAGCAGATTGAACTTGATCCAGAATTTGCTAAATCATTTTCAATTAATAACGATGTACTTGATAAAATAAAAAAATCAATTATTGAAAATGGATATGATAAAAGCCAACCTGTTGTCGTATGGCAATATGAAAAAGAAAAGTATTTATTGGTAGATGGCCATACAAGGAGAAAAGCAGCAGAGGAAATAGGGTTAATTGAGATTCCTGTTTGTATTATGGATTTTGAAAATCATCAAGAAGCTCACTATTACACTTTCAAACGTCAGGTAGAACGGCGAAATTTAAGTTCAAAAGAGTTGATAAGAGCAATTCAGATGCAACCAAAGAAAAATGGACATGACGGAAGCGGTCGAGCTGATGAAATAATGGCGAAAGAGTTAGGTGTGTCAAGCTCTACAGTAACGCATACAAAACATGTTTTAAAAAATGCAAGTATAAGTGATATTGAGGCTATAGAGAAAGAAGAAAAAACAATAAATCAAGTTTATAATGAAATAAAATTAAAGAAAAAACAGAGTGATACAAAAGAAAATGAAAATAAAATTGAAATTGTAGAAAATGAAAATATTAATAATATCCAAGGTATAGAAGAACAAAAGAAAATATCATCAAAAAAATCTATTAAAAATAAAATAAAAGCTGAAGAAATAATGGCACTTCTTAAAGAATATAGGGAAGATAAGTCTTTGGAGCTTATCAAAGAAAAATTTAGTGATAAATTAACTAAAAAATTATTAGAAAAATATTTTGAAAAAGATGCAGGTGAATTAAAAACGTAGTAGTATTACTACACTTTTTATAATTTAACAAAGTAAAAGCAAGGGTGGTTTTAGGAGGGGAATCCCCTCCTAATTAGAAAATAAATTAACAGAGTCTCTGTTAATTTATTTTTGATGCCCGAAGGGCGCATTCCGGTCAAGCGGGACGCTTGCCGACGTTCAGGTTTCCTGAACACTAGTCGGTATATAGTGTTCTTAACAGAATTATCGTAGGAGTATTACTACATTATGGGAAAATATCAATTTATTCACATTGAAGCAGTTTCAATTGCAGGAAGAGATGTATATAAAAAAACAAATGGTAATAAGGTAAAAATTGGATATGTCTCTGTTGATAGCATTTTAGGGGAAGCAGAACGTATTGACGGATTTATTTCTCACGTTGAAAATCCTCAAAAACCTGTTATTATTTTTGGAGATAATGAAAAAGGTATGGATGAAGTTAGGGAGAAGATAAAAAATTGGTTTGAAGGCACAAAAGATAAAAGAGGACATAAAATAAGAAAAGATGCAAACTGTCTCCTTGCTGGTGTTATATCATGGCCGCCGATTGCTGATGATGAAGATATTGATGAATATTACCAAAAATTAAAATCGTTTGAAATTCACATGATCGAGTGGTTAAAAAATGAATATGGCAATGACCTTATTTCGGTGATAAGACATGATGATGAACCATTTAAAGGTTATAATAAAGGAAAAACTCATCATCATTGGCACTATTTCTGCGTAAAAGAACCGGGTAATAAATTTGATTTACACCCGGGTTTTAAAGCAAGAGCGGAATATGATGTATCAAGAAATGAAAGAAATAAGATATCAAAAGAAGAACTTAGCGATATTTATAATGAAGGTAAAAAAGCTTATAACATTGCCATGAAAGTATTTTTAGACAGATTTAATGTATTAAGCAGCAAGTTTGGAATGGAGCGATATGGAGAAAGACGAATACGCCGTTCTCGTACTGAACAAGTAGAATTAGAGAAATTTGTTGAAAAAGAAATTAAAGATACTAAAGTAAACTGTAATAATATTATTACGAAGGCAAAAGAGGAAGCAGAAAATGTAAAAAGAGATGTAAAAAATAAAGTTAACGATATTTTAGTTAATGCTAAAAATGAAGCCGTGAAAATAAAGAATAATGCAATTAATGAAGGAAAAAAAGAAGCATTTGCAATAGGAAATGAAATAATAAAGATCGCTAATGATAAAAGAGAAGAAATATTGCTTCAAATGGATAAGGATAAAAATAATATTTTATCTGTGATAAAAATTGATTTAAAAAAAACAAATGTGCCAGAACCAATGAAGAAAGAAACATCTAATTCGTTTTTTATAAGAATTTCAAATTGGCTAAAAGGAATTATTAAAAATTTAACTGATAGAGAAGTAGCTATTAAAAAGAAAGAAGAAGAGGTGAAAAGAAAAAAAATTGAAGTTGAGGCTCAACTTGGCAGATTAGTAGGGGACTATGGAGATGAAAAAAAATGGAAGCAAGCATTAATTATGATAAATAGTAAATTAAGGGATATCCAAGATAAAAAAGAAAGGCAAGAAGTTCTTTCTCACCAAACATCTCACAAGCCGAAGTGAAGAAAATATTTAAAAGTTATTATCTTTTGTTGGCTTAAAAACTGGAAATAAACTGAGCAGGAATCCTCGACATTTCATGTCTCGGCAGTAGATTTAGATCAAAAAAAAGCCTCGAAGGCAGTATATAAAATGACTTTGCAAGGCTTTGAAGTCACCGTCAAAACAACCTGTGAAAACGACTCATTTTCAAACGGACAGAGTAATAATTCTTTACAATTAAAAATATTCCAAGGCAAGAGCTTCTCACAGTCTTAGGTAAATAAGGCATAATGGCTTTCAAAAAGAGTTGGAAGGGCGTACCCTGTTTTTTGTTTAAATAGATTTTTCATTTTTTTTAAGGGCGTAGACCTTTTACGGTTTGATACCGCGCCCCTTGGGGCGGTTCATGCTGGGGGCGCGGGGGATTTGTTCCCCCGTAATTCCACAGCCCTCAAGGATAAATCTTCGATGCCCCGAAGCTTGCCGGGGAGGTTCATTTAAAAACCCCAGACTGTCAAAAATGACAATCTGGGGTATGAATGCGATCGCTGGTGTCAAACACAGCGCAACGGAAGTTTATACTCCACATCTCATATAATAATTCCACTTATGAACAGAGTATCAAGCGGTCTACTGATTGTAAACTCTAACTCAACTTCGCAAGAGGACTTTTTGAATATATATTTACATTAAGATGTCTGTCAAGATACAAAAAGTAAGTTTATCGTAAAAGAGGCTGTTTGCGATGAAATAATAGTTGATTAACTGTAGTAATATCAAATATTTTATTCTCAAGACAGAAAGAAATAACAAGGTCAAATTCCGATGTCTTATTGATAGAAAAACCCGCGCTACCTAACAACTGTTCCATGTCAGAGAGATTAAGATTTAAGCCAAGACCAAAAGCAATCGCTGTGTTTTTTGCAGGTTGATAATTCCTCTCGCTCATTATCTGGGAGTAAAGGCGGCGGTCTATCCATGCTCTGGTATAAAGTTCTTTTGGTGAAAGATTACGTTCTTCGCGAAGCTTATTAAGCAGAATCGGAAAGGATTCTTTTTCTTTATTTTTTATGATATATTTGTCAACCTCAACTTCAGCCGTCTGAAAGAGAATCATGGTGTGACTGTCTTCTGTTTTAAAATCTATGATGTACTTGTCGAGGTTCTCAATTAACTGTTTAATAGATTCCATGATGGAATTTTATTATAAATATTTCACAATTTCCACCCCCAATTTTCTCTATTGCCTGTCGTTTTAAAACAGACCACAATGATATAATATTATACTATATTTACTGTAGGAGAAACAAAATGAAAACAGAAGTTGAATTACTTGAACTTTACGCGGAAGCCTACAAGGAAAGAAGCATAGAAGGTTTAAAAGATTATATTTCCGCTATAATACAGTATTTAACACCTGATAAGCATCCCCAATTATTGGTAAAAAGCCAATTTTTGTCATTATTGCAAAGCAAATTTGATGGACAAAAAAAACTTGTACCGCTTGAAAAAACAGGTATTATGTTAGTTTATAATGAGTCTGCAAAAAAGGAAAATATTTATATTGACTTTGGTAATAACGGCGATTTTCTGTTCTCTATAGAGGTCAATGACGGTTTAATTGAACAGATAGATATTACAAAATACCGAAATGAAAATATTACTATAAAGAAAACAATTTTAAAAAAACTACTTGAAGAATCACCTATAACCATAAAGCATTTAACAAATTATCAAAGATCAAAATATTTTAATTATCTTGATTCAGGTATGATGATGATACTTGAGGAAGATAATCCTGATGAAGTAATAGATGTCATTATTAAAACTAATTATCCATACGAGTCATGTATTGGTGAGAATTTTAAACCTCAGTATCTTATGAATCTGATGAGTAGCGGATTCTATATAATGTCTGTTCATACAAGGAGTCAACGATGTTTAGTAGAAGCGATGCATCATTTATCACGTTCGGTTTTATTTTTTGACCATCTACATATAAAGAAATCCATAAAAAAATATTTGCTTATATATGAATTAAGAGAAAATACAGATTTTGATGTAATAGTTGATAAATGTGTTAAAAAGCATAATAATCATTGGTTGTCAAAGCAGCTTGTTGAAGCAATTAAAGAAATACATAATATAAATAATCCTAATGTCACATTTATATCTTTTGGCTTATATCGCGACGGCATACTTGTTGCCGGAGATTTTGGATCTAAAGTCGGTAGAATATACAGCAGTTATTCTGGTTTCTTTGATGAAGATAATTCCGGTTCTGTTCAAATGATTCTAACCGCTCAATATCTTGAGAAGAATGGTTTTGCTTTTTGGGATTTAGGTATGCCTGTTGAATACAAATCAACTATTGGGGCAAAAATAATAAACCTTGAAGATTTTATTATTTTATGGAGAGACTGCTCTAAGCAGAATAATGAATTAAATTTGGAATATGAAAAACATCCATTACCAAAACATAATTTATCAGAAGAACAATTATTGTGGGAATTAAGAAACGCTTATAGATATTTCTATATTGATGATTTACAGGATTATCTGCTTAATAATTTTCATTACGCTTCACAACATGTTTTTGAAGAAATAAAGACAAAAGAAGATTATCTTAAATATTTAAAAGGAAAATTAAGAACAATTCAAAATTCAAATCCTCCTAACAATGAATTATTAATTGAAATTGCCCATGATTTTCATTCAAATCGTCCATATTTATATTTAAAACAAAATAATAACGAAGCCCTTTTTGTCGCGGAAGTGAATAATGGCAGATTTGTACGTCTTGATTTATGCATACCAGATTTATATTCATTTATTAGAAAATCAGAAATGGAGCTTTTTGAAAAAGCGTATATAAAATTTTGCTTTTTATATAAATCAACAACTATAATAGAATCAGAAAAAAAAGAAATCATATTATTTATTAAAAATGTTTGTCTTCAATTCAAGATGGCGTCTGCTTTTATTTGTAAAAAATGCGAAAAAGAAGAAATAACAGTTGAAGAGTATCAAAAATACGGCCTTGACGGTATGGGGAAAAAACTGATAGAAGCGTATAAGTTATTAATATCTGAAGGACCTATTTTTCCAAGTTTTATTTATTCTATTCTTGATAAAATGGAAAAAATAGCGAAATTACTTAAGAATGATGAAAGACAAAAAATTGTTGATGAGATTGGAGAAATTGTTTATAAATATAGCAATATCAAAGGAGTCAATATTTATTACGCGAAAGCTATATCGGCATATCTACATTTTGAAAAATCTGATGATGAAAAACGCAAATATGTCAGAATAGTAATAAATTTAGCAATAGAAAATCAAAAAGATAATGAAATAATTAAAACTTTAATTTCATTATTAAAAAGTTTACTTATTTATAATTATGATATATTTGAAGAATATTATAACGATGGTTTATTCAATTTAATTAAAGAAAATACATCTATAAAGGAATTTGAAAATTTTGATAAACTATGTAATGAAAATAAAATTATTTATGAAAAAAGGAAGACTGAAAAAATCAATAAATTAAATGAATACAGAGTTGAATATGTTTTATATAATTATAATGAAAAATGTAATATTGGATATGGCGGAACAGCTTATCATCAAGGATATATAATATTTTATGATAATCATGTAAGTATAGAAGATCATGAAGTAGATAGAGATGATTGGGATGACGCATGGCATGGACATCATAGTAAAAATATTATTTGTTCCGAAAATTATAATACGCTTATTGAATTTATTAAATCAAAATATTATACATCTAATGATAAAACTTATAATAATGAAATATTTTCTTTATTAAAAACAGAAACGGAAAGGATATTGTTTAAATTAATGTTAGACATTATACATCAGAATAAAGGGATAATGTATGGTGGTAGATTAGCGCGAATTATATGTGAAGATAAAATTGAATTTCATGTTAATAAAAGCCAATATGATGATTTTTATCCTGATAGTGATTCACTAAATTATGATAAAACAGAGGTAATAAATAAAAATTAATATTCAAAAGAAATTAAGTGGGTGGTGGCTTGAATAAAGGCCTCTAAAAGAGGCCTTCTTGTAGTCAATTTGTCAACACGTCCAAATATTTTATGGGTTCGTATTCACCTTCGTGTCCATTGATATGCATTATAAGTATAAGTTCCCGCACGCCTTCCACCGTTGATATAAGCGCTAGCAAAATCATTATAGGCAAAATCAGCTTTAATCACGTTTACATTAGCGCCTATTGTAATGCTTGTCAAAGAGTCAGAAAACGCGTCTACACCGATAGTTTTAACGCTGTTAGGGATTGTAACTCTGGTCAGTTGGTTTTCGTCAAAAGCTCTACCTCCGATGGTGATAACACTGTTAGGTATTGTAACGCTGGTCAGTTGGTTAGATGAAAAAGCCGAATCCCCGATGGTGGTAACGCTGTTAGGTATTGTAACGCTGGTAAGTTGGTTAGATGAAAAAGCCGAATCCCCGATGGTGGTAACGCTGTTAGGTATTGTAATGCTTGTCAATTGGTTAGATGAAAAAGCCGCTCTCCCGATGGTGGTAACGCTGTTAGGGATGGTGACGCTGGTCAGTTGGTTAGATGAAAAAGCTGCCCTTCCGATGGTGGTAACGCTGTTAGGGATTGTAACGCTGGTCAGTTGGTTAGATGAAAATGCATTGTTTCCAATGAAGGTAACGTTGTTAGGGATAGTGACGCTGGTAAGTCGGTTAGATGAAAATGCATCACTGCCTATATAAGTGACAGATTCGGGAATCTGAAGTGCCGCAATGGATATATTATCATATACACCTTGCCAATGTACAACTTGCGTTCCTGATAGCGCTGTTACCGCAACACCACCGATCTCAGAGGGGACGCGCAAGCGTGAGGAGCTTCCTTTATATTCTATCAGTACAGCTCCATATTGCGTTTCGAAATATACATGATCGTCTGCGGTCTTCCTAACAGTCGGCATATCTAAGGTGTAGGTTCCTGCTTTGCGGCCGTTGGCTATATAATTGAAAAAGATTATATCAGGGAGATTCTTTCTATTACCATGCAGGGAACTGTATTCAGGAATGACGTTTGCGGCGATTGTGAATGACGGTCTGCCTCTTATATCAAAAGCATCTTGAGGTGAATTGATGAATGTTGACGGTATGGTAACGCTTTTGCAATTGGTATTGGCAAACGCATTATATCCGATTGTTACAACACCTTCTTCAAGGACAATTGCGGCAAGTGCTGTGTTATTACTGAACGCGTATGCTCCAATTTCCGTAACGGAGCCGGGTATGGTAATGCTTGTTAGCCGGTTTCTGCTAAACGCTCCGTTCCCGATGAAGGTAACGCTGTTGGGAATTGTAACAACGGTGAGTTTGTTTTCTTCAAACGCATTTTCGCCAATTCGTGTAACGCCCTGTGGTATAACTACACTTGTAAGTTCGGCTTTCTGGAACGCTTGATCGCCGATAGCAGTAACTGCTCTGTTGCTGATTGACGCGGGGATGGTTATATCGGTGTCAAACCCGCTGTACGCAGTTATAACGCCGTTAGCGTCTATTGTAAAATCCGCCGCTTTTTGCGCGGATGCCGTTGCAAGGGTTATTAAGAAAACAACTACTGTCAAAATGTTTTTCTTTTTCATAAAAACTCCTTCATATGTTTAATATTTTAAAAGTCACAATGTTGTATATACGAGGCTTGTGTTCTCCAACAAAGCCGTAGCGATGCGTATACAAAAACCGTCGTGGCTTTGTTGGATGAGGGAAATCGAATTTATTTAAAATGAAAGACCAAGGTTTTTATCCATTTCCGCTTTTATCTCGTTGTAGAGTTCTTCATTCTCCATTATTATGGGAATTCTTGTGTTAAAATAGGATTTAAACATAAGTTCATTGCCAGTTTGCAAGAAACGTTGTTGCGGTTCCCATGTAGTTTCACCAACACTTCTTGTTCTTATGTTGCTGAACTCATATGTTACAACATTATCTTTAAGGAAAATTCTAAGTCTGAACTTTGCAAGTTTTATAATGTCAGAACATATAACATCGTCGAGGATGATATTGTTGGGACCAACAATGGTATGATTTGATTCTTTGAAATTGGTCCAGAATTCATTTTCAGTCGAACTTGCAACAGCAAAAAGAACCGCCGGATAAATAGGTTTGCCTGTCGTATTTGTGTAAGGTGGTACGTCCTCAACCACCCTCACTATTGACCCGCAAGATACCGCCAAAAGGGTCAAAAAAAGACCCAAGACCTGAAAAACTCTCATATGAACTCCTTAAAAAAATATTTGTTAATAAACATAAACCGCAATGGCTCATGTTTAATATAACCATATTAATATCTGCAAAACTTTCACTTAATTACACTGATGTTTAGATACCTGATACTTGATGACCGTTACTTAAACCACGCAAATATTATCAACGTAATAAATCCTGCAATTAATACTAAATCGATTATGATAATTACTAGACCGCTAGGAACAATGGTACTTTTTGCTCTAGTTGTTGCTTTCAATATCAAATATGTAAAAATTAGGATAATTAAATGTATACATGTAACAAATGGTCCAATGAAAAGGGCAAAAATAATGCCCATAAACCTAGCAAAAAATCTTTCTAAAAACGATTGAGAATGAGTTGTCTGTCTGCCGTCACTGTAGGTAGTTACTACTATATAGTCAGGCCGAAAAAGAGTTCCCAAGCCGCCAAATATTACCGAAAAAACTTTTAATCCACTCAAAACAAGCCAACTAGGTAAAAGAAAAACTCCTGTCTTAATAGTATTATCTTTATCAAATATATCAATAAGAAGCGCTACTGCCATGATTAATATCCCAATCCAGAAGAAAATACTGTTTAATCGTAAACTTCTGTGAACCCTTTCTAATCTGTTAACATTTTCATCTCTAACAGAATTTGTGTCACTCATAATAAAAACCTCCGTAAATATGGTAATATTAACAATATAATAGTAATACCAACTTGTCAATATATTTATAATTAATGGTATGAAAGAAAAACTAGAAAAAATTCGAGTGATTTTTGCTCAAAATATAAAAAAAAGACGAGAAAATTTAGGTTTAACTCAGGAAAATCTGGCGGAAATGGCTGATTTATCAGTTCAAACCATTAACACCATAGAAAGCTGCCGTATGTGGATTAGCGATAAGTCAATAACCCGGCTTGCAAAGGCTCTTGATATAGAGATTTTCCAATTATTTATGCCTAACCAAATTAATTTTAAAGAAATGGAACCAGAGCAAATCTCAATATTGTTAACTTTTTGGCAAAAAACCAAACTAATTTTAGAAAAAATGAATTCTCAGATAGATATAGAATTTAAAGATGTATTAAAGCAATCACAGCAGTCAAAGAAAAATAAAATAACAACTAATAATAAAAATAAACACAGTAAAACAAACCGTATTAGATAAAGTGTTGTAGAAAATCATTTAATAAGTTTTCTAATCCGGCACATACTCAATTACATCTCCTGGCTGGCATTGCAAGGCAGCACATATTTTTTCGAGTGTACGGCTATCTATAGGTTTATTTTTTGTTAACTTAGCAAGTGTCGGAGGGCTTAACCCCGCCGCTTTTAATAAATCTGTCTTTTTCATTCCTTTGTCTATTAATAGCTTCCATAAGGGCTTAAAACTAATTCCCAAGGCTCATTTCTCCAATTATTAATGATTATATATCAAAAATTAGTCATATTAAATATTTTATTAGATAAATTTAATATTTTTCTTGACATTATGTTAGCGTAGATGTATAATATATATAGTTACGTTAAGTATATTATGTTTAAGGAGGCAAACCATGAACTTTGAACCAACAATCTTTGAGAGGCTACTTTTCCCTCTCAACAAAGAGGTCTACGGACAAATCCAGAAAGTCCTAGATTTAACAGGTGAAAACCAGAAAAACTTCAATATGCAAATTAGGTATAATCATCCTGATTTAAACATTGAAAAATTGCAATATTCAGCGGATTTTAATATAAGTTTGGATTATATCAAAAATCAAAATTGTTATCCGAATAGAAATCATTTAAATCTGACTTTTAATCAAAAGGATGAGATAAATGTATTTCGTGTCCCTTTTGATTTCATAGCAGGCAGCAAAAAGGAAGATATTTTAAAAGATGATTCTAATTGCGTTTATTCATGGACATTTCATATTGATAAAAGCAGCGTTATATCTCCAAATAACAATGAGGTAAATGCATCAGAGATTATAAATGAATATCTGTATATTGGGTTAACTAAAAAAACATGGCAAAATCGTTTTTCTTCTCATTGTGATTCAATCAAACATGATCTGTATCGTCCGTTATACAAAGCCTTAAACGGAGAATATGGGAAAATATGTAAGAAGATACTATTTATAGAATACGCAGGATTAACCTTAGAAGAAGCAAATAATATCGAAGAGCGGGAAATCAATGAAAGATCATTACAGAAGTTGTTTCCGTATGGTTTGAACAAATCTCCGGGCGGACTAGCTGCAAAAGAATATTTTGCTAAAAAAAACGCATCATAAATAAGAGGTTTATATGTCAATATTTTCATTTTTATTCAAGAAACGAAAAAAGAAAAAAAGGAATTTATGTACGCCAAGAGCAAACAGTTTTCAGGAAGGAATGTATTCAATCTATTTAACAAACTGGATAAAAGAAAACGACCCTAAACGATATAACCGAATGGTTGAAGCTGCAAAAGAGGAAGAGAAAGAAACAGAAGACGGCAGAAAAGGCAAAATGGGATACGCAAAAAGCGTCTTATTTGAATTAATGCTTAATTCTCCGCAGGGAGAAAAATTAATGGAAAACATATGCGCTATGTACTCAATTTCCAAATCAATTATTCCTGAACTAAAAAAAATCGCTTATAAAGAAGGGCTTATAATTGATTTTGATGAATTAACAAATGATTCTGCTGTTAGAAATTATGATGACGCGGGAAATACAATTGATATGGACGGAAATATAAAGCAAACAAAAGAAAGCCGGGAGAGTTTTAGAAATAGGAAATATATTCTGAATAGACTTGAAGAAATGAATCTTCAGGAACTTGTTGAGGTTCTTGAGTTCATTAAAAGCAGAGAATCCACAAATGAGGAAGAGAGGTAATATATGAAAAATGACAACCTTAAAAAAGAAAAAGATTTATTAATCGGATTATTAAAAAATGCCAGCGATGCCAGACGGTATTATCTTAAATATGAGGTTTTCGATAATATAATGTCATTATTAACATTGGATGAAGATCGGTCTGACGGCAGTAAATGGGAAAAATTATACAGGCTTCAGAAACGAATTAACATAGTTAAATACGATTTAGGTGAAAACGAAGCGAATGCTTTAATACAGGAAGTTATTGAGGAAATTAGTAAATATTTGAAGATAAATAAAGACTTTCGCGAAGAAGCATTTGAGAACGCCGGAATACTTGCAAATATCCAAAAGAAGAAAGTAAAAACCTTAGAACAGGTTTTTAGAATGGAAAACGATTAAAAAAACAAGGAAGAAATAATGGATTTTGATAAAAAAGGAAATATTACAAATTTTGTTATAGAACTAAATAACACCTCTGCTATAAAATGTAAATATATAAATATTAAAAATATTGGATATATTAACGCAAGTTTTTTTGATTTTAAAAACAGCATTATTTCTTTAGATATTGACGGTAAATACTATAATTTAACATCCGGTTATAGAAAACAATTTTCAAAAATATACAAATTAGCTTTTGGTAAAAAAGAAACCCTTCGATTAAATATTCTTGATGAAATCGAAGAAAATACGGCATTTAACGATGTTTATGAAATTGCCAATATTCTTGTCAAGAACTATGATTTTTCAAGCGATATTTCTTCTAATAATATATCTGACTATGTAAGAGATTTTCTTATAATGTTAATTTTGCATGTTAAATGTTCTGATTTTAGGGATAAATCTTTTTACGGATGTATTACCTGTCTTTCTAATTACGATAATGGAGATACTGATAACAAATTCGATAATATTTTTGATAATATAACCAATAGTTACCATTGTTCAGCCGAGATTCATGAAATTGTGGCCAATATATCAAAAAGATTTAAAAATATGAGTAAAAATATGCTCGAAATGGTTTATCAAAAGATTTTATCATTATTAAATATTTTTCAATGTTATAACCTGCATAATATTAGTTCTAAAAGTGATTTTTGTATTAAAGATTTTGTAACGAATGAATCAAAATCACTATACATAATAATATCATCATCAGATTATAAATTATACTATCCTTATATAAAAATAATTATAACATTTTTAATAAATAAAATAAAAAATTATTGTCTTAACAATTACAGTAAATATTCAGTTGTGTTTCTAATTGACGAATTCCAAAATATGAGTTCTATTCCTTTTTTAAAAAGCAATCACTTCACAAGATATATACCTTTTTGTAAAAAATATTATATAAAAAAATTAAATTTACCTGTTATTTCTTCAAGGAAGGACTTACTAAAAGAATGTGAAAGCTCGATAATTCCTGATAACTCAAAAAGAATGTGGTATGACATCCCTGAAGAAATGTATATGCAGCATGAAGAAGTTATAATAGAACCTCTTTTTACCTCAAAAATACCTGATGAAGAAGAACTTGAAAATATCAAAAATAAAATAAGTATTTTAGATAATTCCGATAGTGAAAGCGATGATAATGATATTTATGAATATGATGATAATATCAATGATGAAAGACTAAAAAATCTTTTTAAACAAACTAATAGATCGTCTTCTGATAATAAAGATATTGATATTGACAGAAACAAAAATAATATTGAAATTATATTTCATAGAAAAATAATACAGAAAAATATGTATTATACTCCCAAGAATGAAAAAGAAATAAAAGACCTATATAAAATATTCTCTCATGGTACGTTTAATAAACTTGTGGATCATTTAAAACAAAAAAATGAAAGACAGGGTTTTATCTGTATTATTACTGGAAGCGCGGGCACCGGAAAAACTGAAACTGTACTTCAGTTAGCTCGTTCTTGTAAAAGAAATATTGTTAAATATGACGCAACTCAAATATCTACAAGTTTTATTGGTATCGCCGCTGTTAAAATGAAGGAAATATTTGAAAGTTATGAAAAAGCAGTTAAAAACTCTAAAAATTATCCAATTTTATTTCTTAATGAAGCAGACGCGATATTTTCAAGAAGAATAGATTTAAACTGTAATTTAAATCAAGTATCCAGTATTGATGAAAACAGGACTCAAACTGTATTACTTGAATCTCTTGAAAACTTTAAAGGTATAATGATTGCAACTACTAATATTATTACAAATTTTGACCCTGCGTTTGAAAGAAGATTTTTATATAAAATAGTTTTTGACAAGCCCGACAGAAATATAAGAATGAAGATTCTTAATGATAAACTACCGGAACTTAATAAAGAAGAAATTGAATTTATAGTAAATAATTATGATCTTACAGGCGCGCAAATTGAAAATATTTCAAGAAAACTCGAAATTAGAAAAGTTATTAATGAGAATATTAACTTATTTGATGAAATTAACATTCTTTGTAAAGAAGAAATTGAAAATTGTTTTACGCAGGTTAATAAAACCATAGGTTTTAAATAATAAGTAGGAAAAAATGATAACTAAAAAAGATTTAAGTGAGACCGCTATTAGCTCAATTAATTTTGCAATTGAGAAACCTGACAGCTGGCTTTTATCAGATGAAGATAATGCCAGAGTTTATGCTCTGAGTATCGGATTGAATATCATGAGTACCGTCAGAGTCATAGCTGACATGACAGTAGAAGGAGACGTGAAATCAATAAAAGAAATGATTGGCTTGTTAAAGGCGTTAAAGGATGAGCATAAATATCCTATTAATGACGAAATGATAAACGATATTGTTACAGTTGTGGAAAATCGGATAAAAACAAGAAAAGAAAATTTATAAAATAAAGAAGGTGAAGAATGAATGAAATGAAGACAATCCCGCCTGAAGTAGCCGCCCTTATTCCGGCGGCTCAATTGATGGTTACAAAAGACAACTTGTCCGCTTATCCGAAATACTTTAAAAAACCGAAATCTGAGGAGGTTAAATAATTATGCCAAATGATGCCTATATACCGACAAAAAACGATTTAAAGGAAATATTAAATCTGCTCAGAATTAGGGAATTCGTTGTTTCCTGTTCTTTAGATTACGATAATAATTTGAGTTATAACGATAAACTTATGCTTTCAAAATCCTTTGTAGACAGGGAATTCATGGTTGATCAGGTCAGGATAAGCCGCCATTTTAAGAATAAAGATGACGAAACATTATATAAAAATCTTCTTGAAATAGAAGATATGAAACTGCTTCTATTATTGAACGCTCTCTTTAAAGAAGATGAAAGCAGTCTTAAAAATTGCTATAAGAAGATGAAAATGCATTATGATGATTTTGAAGATTTTATAGCGAAAGAGCTTGAACACTCAAGAGGTGAAAAATTAAATAATATGATATTTCTGTTTATTAATGAGAAGTATGGAGACGATATGTTTTTGTATTTTAAGGATTAAAGGTATTAAATAATAATTAATTGTATACTGTAAAACAATTGTCAAATATGCTATTGTTTTTAATCATTATATAATAATTGGAGAATGAGGTAATTAATCAATGATTCCAGATTTAGAAATTATTCTTAGCGAGGGTGAAAGCTATAATGTTGAATTCAAGGAAACCACTGATAAATCGCTTCCATCTGAAGTCTGCGCTTTAGCCAATGCTTCAGGAGGGCGTGTTTTTATCGGCGTAGATGACAACGGCCGTGTAGTAGGTACTGATGTAAGCAATGTAGCGCGTTCTCGAATACAGGATACGATTAATAAGATAGAACCACATCTAAAGGTTGATATAGAAGTATATGAGAATATTATGATACTAACGGTTCCTGAGGGGAAGAATAAGCCGTATTCATGTCCTTCCGGATTTTACCTGCGTTCAGGTCCAAATTCCCAGAAGTTGGATCGTAACAACATTGTCGAGTTTTTCCAGACGGAAGGGCGAATTCGTTATGATGAAATTGTCCGCGAGGATTTACCAATAAATGAACATTTCAATGAAACAGCATACCGCCATTTTATTAAACTGGCGAAAATCAGCGATGTACTTGACCGGGAAGCAATACTAAAGAACTTAAATTGCGCTGGTTTTTCAAAAGAAAGGTTACGCTTCACTAATGCCGGAGCCTTATTTTTCAGAAAGAATGATGAGGATGTTGCGTTCCGTCATGCCGGAATTGTCTGCGCTCTTTACAAAGGAATGGATAAAACATACATTTTAGACGCCAAGGAGTTAAACGGTGATATAGTCAGTAATGTTGATGACGCGATTATTTTCTTAAAAAAGCATCTTCGTATCAGTTATAAAATTGAAAAGTTACAGCGTGAGAATATTCTGGAGCTTCCCGAAGACGCTCTTCGTGAGGCAGTTGTAAATGCTGTTTGCCACAGAGACTACTTTGAAAAAGGCGCTCGTGTTATGGTCGAAATATATGATGACCGTGTAGATATTGTAAATCCTGGCGGTGTCTGTAAAGGTATAAATCGCGATAATTTTGGGACTATCAGTATAACCCGTAACTCAATTATTGCCAGTATGCTTCACAGGATTGGTTATATCGAACAAATGGGAACAGGCATAATGCGAATGAAAAACGCCGCAAAAGAGGCAAATGTTGCGGAACCTGAATTTGAACTTGAAGGGTTTTTTAAGGTAACTTTTAAAAGGAGTGTTTATCAACTAAATGAAACGGGCGATAGGCAAGCGATTGACAAGCGATTGGCAAGCGATGGGGATACCAAAGAAACAAGTGAAAAAAAACAATTAATTTTAAAATATTTAGAAAAACAAAAAAAGGTAACAGTTTCAGATGTTTCTAGTATTATTAAATTGAGTAAACCTCGTATCAGGGCTATTTTACAAGAAATGTCAAATGACGGGACAATCGAAAAAATAGGTAATAACAGGTATGCTTATTATGTGCTTAAAAATCAAAATAATTTTCCTTGACAGCCGTGCTGCTACCGTGTATAATTAAGAGAAATTTGGCAAGCGCAGAGACTATATAGAATCGTTTTTTATATAGAAAATCCGCGTTTGATCGTAAATCTATACACCTAAACGAATTAGAAACAGGTAACTGGCAAGCCTTCTAAGCAACTGGTCGGGAGTTCGATTCTCTCCTCGATCAAAAAGAAGAGATCTCGCTAAAAAGTACGGTTTTAATTTTAACCCAGAAATAAGTTATTTAATTTTTGAAGAAGCAGGTCTTTAAACTTTATAGCCAATTCGTTTGATGGTTCTACGGCGAGTGAATTTTCACAGTCCGCGAGAGCGGCGGGGAAATCGCCTATGTGGTAGTAGGCTTGAGCGCGTCTGAAAAGGCAGAAGGGCTGAATTGCGTATATTTTTAGCGACAGGGTGTAGTCGTCTATTGCTTTGGAATAATCTTTAAGGACTGAACTTACTATACCGCGGTAATACGCGGCTTTATACGAACTGTGGTCAAGCTCAAGAGCGGCAGTAAAATCGCTTATCGCTTCATCATAGCGTGAACACGCGAACTTTGCCATTCCGCGGTGTTTGTAAATAACAGAGCTTATTTTATTTTCCAGATTAATTTTAAGGATTTGCGTGTATTGGCTGATCGCTTCGTTAAAACGGCCTTGATTGTGATCGATCAGAGCTTTTACCAAAAGGTCATCAAATGAAGGGTTCTTTCCAGATGAATCGTCAAGGAGAGGCAGAATATCGTCTTCAGGGGGAATTTTCTCCGCCTCGTAAGCGGCTTCGCCGTCAATTTCGGATTGGAATAGAAGCTCGTCGGTTGCTTTTTCAACCTTTTTGTAGAAGCTTTTTCGTCTTGTTCCCATTTGCGCGCTGTAAGTTATCTGATGTTCCCTGATTTCCTTAAAAATAATATCTATCAATGAAAGGTTTGCGTTAGCCGCCGCCAGTTTCCTTCTTACAGAATCAACAGGGTTAAACTCGGCTTTATAAACAAGCTGATGTTCAACTTCCGCCCATGCGTCCTGCAGGATTGTGCGTATCTGGATTTCCACTATATTTGTGCCGGAATAGCCGTGTTTTTCGATAAGTTCATCTGGAATTTTTATTAAAAGATGGATTGATTCATAGCCAAATTCGTTATAAGAAAACCCGCCTTTTTTTTCTATTTCAGTTACTACAAAGTTTTTATGTATTAGCTTCTCTGAGGCTATAATATCCTGAATGAACGGGCATATTATCCTTAATCCCATCAAGTCGGTAATATTGGGGGGAATCCGGCTTGTTTTATATAAATCCAAATATTTATTGAAATAGCTTGAAAAACTTTTTACCCGTCCGTTTACAACTACGGCGGTATCAAGAGCGGAAAGAATGTTTTCCAGACGCTCCTTCAGATCATAAATAATCAAATGGCGGCATTCCGCGAAACTTTCAAATTCCTCTTTTAGCTGATTTTGATTTGGAAGAGAAAACTCGATTGGTTTAATGTTAGTATCAATGTTCATGGTTATTACGAAAAAAAAATGCCACCTGAAATCAGGCAGCATTTTCTTTGAACAGTCCGCCTAACGGCTTGCTTGACGCTAAGCCATTAGGTCTTAGGAATTACTGCTCGCGGCGTGCAGGATCGCTAAAAGGAGCCTCGGTTGCCTGTTTCTGCTGTTCCTGATAGCGGAGAACCTGATCAAATCCAAAGCGTTCCATTTCGAAAACCTTGCGCGCGTCTTCGCGTGTTTGAATGATATTCCATGTGCCTTCATCGTCAATATCGCGTTCCGGAGTAAGAACTGCCAAGTCGTAGATAAGGCTTACATCTTTGAAATATGTAACAAAGTCACCGCCGACCTTGGAAGCGTCGCGCTGAATTGTGAAACCGTTGAACTTTATAAACGGTGTTGAATACGGATAAAGAGGATATAACCTTAAATCGCGGTTGCGGACTTCGGTGAGGTAAGCGGGATTTCTCCAGATAAGCTCGTTCCATTCTTCAAAATTAAGGTAGCCCATGAAAATGGTTCTTTCATTTCCCTGCTGGTCAATAAGATGTGTTGAGAGACCATGCGGGAAATTGAGGCCGTAAACACGTACCTTTACTTCTCTGATAACGCCTACGTTCTTAATTACACCGTATGCCGGTGCGCCGCTTTCCTGTGCCTCAAAACGGGTTGTGGAAGTGGGATCGCTATTTTCATTACGGGTGACGGTACCGTCGGCACCAGCGGTTGATGTTTCATATGCGGGGATATCAAAAGGCGGGCTAATCCTTGCCCATGAATGGTGAGGTTCTGTCGGGAAATGTACCCTGACACCCATTACGGTTTCAAATTCTTTTGATTTTGCTTCCCTTGTAAAACTATGGGACATATTCTGGACGTTCCTTGCGGAAGAGGCCAGAGATACTTTCCAATTTTCAATCGCGAGGGATGTCTTCATTAAATCCCCATAGCGATCAGCAAATGTTGGACCGACAGCGCCGCGGAAATCCATCAAGGTTTGCTGGTTTTGATTTGGTTTATCACCATCTCCGATAGTAATATCCGCAGCGAGTAGGGAGAAGTCGATAAGAACACCTTCTTCCGCAAACAGCGGAACCGCTAACATCGCAATTACGACAAGAATGAGCATCTGTTTCATGTACAGCTCCTTTAAAAAAACGTTTCTTTTCAAAAATTTCATTACTTTAATTTTATTAAATTTTAAATGTTTTGTCAACG
>Ga0209755_10003088_pt1 | contig 21360 bp, 16 predicted proteins | sample TergutCo191P1_FD_187301 | JGI IMG/M metagenome (GOLD analysis project Ga0209755, IMG submission 187301) | Cornitermes sp. P1 segment gut microbial communities from Petit-Saut dam, French Guiana - Co191P1 (SPAdes) (version 2) | ecosystem: Host-associated > Arthropoda: Insects > Digestive system... | reverse complement strand
AAAACAAAAAATACGAAACCTGAAAGCGGGGCTTGATTCCGTCGTTTCCCGCTACACCGCAAACGAGGAAATAAGGCGAATGTTGCAGTCCGCCGTGCCTTCGCAGAGGGACGGCAGAATAGTGCTTGCGGTAAAGTCCAACTTCCGGGGCAGGATACGGGGCATCGTGCACGAGGTGTCTTCCAGCGGGCAAACGGTTTTCGTGGAACCGGAAGACGTAGTGGAAAAAAACAACGACATCCTAATCGAAACGCGGAACCTCGACGCCGAAATCAGAAAGATTTTGCTTAGCGTTACCAACACCATTGCCGAACACGGCCCCGAGCTGCGGGTCTTCCATTCTGTCGTTGTCAAGCTGGAAGTGCTTATGGCAAAGGCAAGGTACTCGCTGGAAATCGACGGGAGCTTCGCGCCCGCGGAAAGCCCTCCTTGCATAAACCTGATACAGGCAAGGCATCCGCTTCTTGACAACGCCGTTCCCATCGATCTTACCATGAGAAAGCTCCAGGCAAACGACGACACGGCCATTCGCGCGCTGATAATTACCGGCCCGAACACCGGCGGCAAAACCGTTGCGCTGAAAACCGTGGGCCTTTTCGCAATGATGAACCAAATCGGCCTTGCCGTTCCCGCATGTGAAGGCAGCTCCCTCCCGATATTCGACGGCATTTTTGCGGACATCGGCGACGAGCAGTCCATTGGGCAATCCCTTTCAACGTTTTCCGCGCACGTCGCAAACATTGCCGGCATAATCGCCCACTCCACCGCAAACTCCCTTGCGCTTCTGGACGAGCTGGGCTCCGGCACGGATCCGCAGGAGGGCAGCGCGATCGCAATGGCGATACTCGATCACCTGATCGAAAAAAGCGCAACGCTTTTGATAACGACGCACCACGGCATTTTGAAAAACTACGGCTACACAAGGCCGGAAGTTGAAAACGCCTCCATGGAATTCAACACGCGCACCCTCTCGCCCACGTACCGCATCATCACGGGGGTGCCGGGCGAAAGCCGCGCGCTTGAAATCGCCGAGCGGAACGGGCTTGCCGGCGAAATAGTCTCAAAAGCGAGGCGCTATATCGACGAAGGCCATTCCGACGTTTCCGCCCTTATCAGCGGGCTCAAGGAAAAGCATTTTGACCTCGATTCGCTTACCGAAAAGGCCAGGCTCGAAGAAAGCCGCCTGAGAAACGAGCGGCGCAAATCGGATTTGAAGGAGCTGCGGCTTAGGCAAAAGGAGCTGGAGCTCAAAGCCGGCTTCGCGGGCAGGCTGCGCCTTCTGCTGGACGAAAGCCGCAAAACCCTGGAGAACCTGGTGCGCGAGCTAAGGGAAGGCGAGGTGACCCGGGAGAAAACGCTCAAGGTAAAAGAGTTCCTCGGCGAGCTTGCCCGCACCGTAGAAGCCGAGGATGCCATACTGGAGGCCGAAAAAAGGGCGATCTGCGAAGAGCGGCGATCCTCGGAGCACTTTCCTGAAGAGCATCCCCCGGGAGGGGGGGGAGCAAGTGCAGACGTTGCAAGCTTCGAGCCGGGCATGGAGGTGTTTGCGGGCGAGTCCAGACGGCGCGGCGTGTTGGTCCGCAGGGACAAGAAAAGCCCTGCGGGAAACACATGGATCGTTGAAATAGGTTCGCTGAAAATAAGTTTTGCGGAAAGCGATATTGCCCCCGCCGCACCGTCGCCTCCGCCCAAAGTCCAAATTGCAAGCGTTGACTACGCGGCCTCCCCCTCCGCCCGCATGGAAATAAACCTGCGCGGAATGCGCATGGACGAAGCCCACGAAGCTTTGCGCCGGCAGATAGACGCGGCGGTTCTGTGCGGGCTGAAAACCTTTTCAGTTGTCCACGGCAAGGGCGACGGCATTTTGCAGAAAGGCGTTCACGAGCAGCTTAAAAAGGAATCCGCCGTAGCCGACTACTTTTTTTCCCACCCCGAGCTTGGCGGTTTTGGCAGAACGGAAGTCGTTCTGCGGTAACGCCACGGTTTGCGGCCAGCCATAGTCGCCAACCCCAAGCTTGGCGCGGGCACTTGCACAACTTGACGGAATTGTTTATAAAAAAGAGTGCAGAAGCTTGATGCCGCCAGTATTATCGATGCCCTGAGCGAAGGGGGCAGCGTTGCCGCCCGTCTTGAACACTTCGAGCCTAGGCAGTCGCAGCTTGGACTAATGGAACTTATAATCCGCTGCTTCAACGAGGATGCCATAGGCGTGGCCGAGGCGGGGACGGGGGTCGGGAAGTCTTTCGCCTATCTGCTGCCCGTCCTGAAGTTTGCCGCCGCCAAAACCGACAAGCGCGTGGTTATTTCCACCGCTACAATCACCCTGCAGCAGCAGCTTTTCGGCAAGGACATCCCGCTGGTAAAAACCGCTACCGACGCCGGGGTAAAGGTGGTGCTGATAAAGGGCAGAGGAAACTACATGTGTTTTCTGCGCCTGGATGCCGCCCTGCGCGAACCCGATTTGTCCGGAAGCGAAGAACAGGAAGAGCTTGAAAGCATTGCAAGGTGGTCGGAAACCAGCAAGTCCGGCGGGCGCGACGAGCTGCCTTTTCCTCCCTCGGAAGAGGTTTGGTCCAGGGTCTGCTCGGACGCGGATATCTGCATGGGGCGGCGTTGTCCTTGGCAAACCCGCTGCTTCGTGCTTGCCATGCGAAGGGAGGCCGCCGAAGCCGGCGTTGTCGTCGTAAACCACCACCTTCTTTTTGCCGACCTTGCGGCGCGGCGCGACGGCGCGGGCTACACCTCGGCGGCTGTGCTCCCCGCCTACTCGCGGGTGATCATCGACGAAGCCCACACAATCGAGGACGCGGCCACTTCGTTTTTCTCCAAGGAGTTTAACAGGCTGGGCATTCTGCGCCAACTTGGAAGGCTGTACCGAAAACGCAGGACAAAGCAGGCCGGCCTCTTGCTGAGGCTTTGCGCCATGCTGCCAAGCTCGGACTCGAACCTGAAAAGCTTTGTCGCCGAGCTTGACGACATACGCAAGGCGGCTCTGGCGTTGGACGGGCCTGCGCTGGAAGCCTGCGGCTACGAGGGCCTGTTCCGTTTTTCCGACAGGACAAACGCCGGGGTGGAAGCCGCGCTTTTCCCGCTGTTTGCCGATCTGCGAAAAAAGTTAATCGCCTTTACGACAAAGCTGCGCGAGCTAATCGTCCAGCTTCCCGAAGACGACGACGAGGAAGAGGGTTCCGCCCTCGGCGATCCCACCGTTTGGGAAGTCAAGGCCATACTTCGGCGTTTCGATGCCATCGCCGGCATTTGTTCCGCGTTTACCGATTACCGCAAAAGGGAAAGCGAGGTGATGTGGATCGAATGGCGGAAAGGCGCGGGCACAAACCGCGCCGACGGGGGGGGGTGGGCAACCTTTACCCAAAGCCCCGTGGAGCTTGGCGAAATCCTTCGTGAAAGTCTTTTCAAGCCTTACAAAACCGTTGTATGCGTTTCTGCCACGCTTGCCGTCAACGACAGCTTCGACTACTGGGCAAGGCGATCCGGGGCGGACACATATTTGCGGGATGCCCTGCAGGCGGGAGGCGAAGGCGCGGGCCGTCCGTTTTACACCGGCTGTTTCCCGTCGCCGTTTCCGTATTCCAGCGCGGTGCTGCTGGCCGTTCCTGCCGATGCCCCCCTCCCAGACGAGGAGGCGTATCAGGATTTTGTGAACCATTCGGTAGGTCGGCTTGCGGCGGTGGCGGGCGGTTCGGCGCTTGTGTTGTTCACCTCGTATCAGTCCCTTAACAGCGCGTGGAACGCCGCGTTGCCGGAGCTGCAAAGCCTGGGCATACGCTGCCTCAAACAAGGCGACGACGACCGCACGCGGCTTTTGCAAACGTTTCTGTCAGACGAAAGCTCGGTGCTGTTTGCCACAAGCTCGTTTTGGGAAGGGGTTGACGCGCCTGGCGACACGCTTAGGTTGGTAATCCTTTGCCGTTTGCCGTTCAGAACGCCCAACGATCCCGTTTTCGAGGCAAGGCGGGAAGCCGTGCAGAAAAACGGCGGCAACCCTTTCATGGAGCTTTCCCTGCCGGAAGCCGTAACAAAGTTCAAGCAGGGCTTCGGCAGGCTTATGCGGCGTTCCGGCGACAGGGGCGTGGTTGCCGTTCTTGACGGACGTATTATCAAAAAACGCTACGGCGAGCTCTTCGTCCACTCGCTGCCGGAAACCAAAACAAGCTTCTCCGGCTTTGACGGCATACTGCGCGACATGGAGAGCTTTCTGTTTTGAGCGCGGTTATATGCTGCTGTCAGGCCGCAGCAGCATACAGGCAGGCTCAATTCCGCCTTGCGTGTTTCCGCATGTCAAAGAAGACAGCCACGATGATGATAAAACCCTTAACAAGGTTTTGAAAGTTCGGATCCACCGCCATGAAGCTCATGCCAAAGTTGATAAGCCCCATGGTGAAAACGCCCACCACCATTCCGCCAACGGTGCCTACGCCGCCGCTGTGGGAAATGCCGCCCACGGTAACCGCGGCTATCGCGTCCAGCTCCATGCCAAGGGCAAGCTGCGCGTTTGCAAGGCCGATGCGGCTTGCCAAAAGCACTCCGGCTATGCCGTACAGGATTCCCGCAAAAAGGTAAACGCAAACCTGGTTTCGCTCCACGTTTATTCCAGAAACGCGCGCCGCCTGGACGTTGCCGCCTATCGCGTAAAAGTTGCTTCCCATTCTTGTGTGCCGCATCAGCACCCAAACAAGAAAGACAATGATGATGACATAAATCCCGAGTATGGGAAACCTGACGGATGGAGGGCCGATGGATGCCTGCGCGATGGACATAAAAGAATCCGTAAGCGAGCTTACTATGGAACCGCCAATGTAGATAAGCTGCACGCCGCGGGCTATAACCATGGTTCCCAAAGTGGCGATGAAAGGCGGCAGCTTGCCGTAAGCCACCAGCACGCCGTTAAAAAGGCCGAAAAGGGCGCCAACCGCAATGCCCGCCACAATGGGAAGAAACAGAGGAAAGCTCATGCCCGGGTAAATCATCGAAGTGGCCCGTGTGGGATCCTGGGAAAACGAAGCCGCCACCGACGCCGAAAGCGCCACCACGGAACCGATGGAAAGATCTATGCCCCTGGTAATGATAATCATACCGACGCCAAGGGCCGCAAAGGCGCGAACCGCCTCGGAAACGATCAACATTCTGATGGAGCTCCAGCCAAGCACCCGCCCGCCGGTAAGAACCGCCAAAACGAATATCAGCACAACAAAAATGACAAAAATCGTGTACTTGCTCAAGAACTCCTTCGCCTTCATCGGGGTTTGGATTAGGTTGCTCATAATTACTCCTTTGCGTTGTTAGGAAAAGCGCGTTGCGCAGCTCATTATCGCTTCCTGTGTGACGTCCTTTTTTTCAAGGGTTCCCGTAAGCTGCCCGGAACACAAAACCAGTACCCGGTGGCTCATCTCGATAAGCTCGGGCATCTCGCTGGAAACCATGATGATGGCTTTGCCCTGTTTTGCCAAGTCCGCCATGATGGTGTATATTTCGTATTTTGCCCCCACGTCTATTCCACGGGTCGGCTCGTCCATAATCAGAATGTCCGGCAGGGTCAGGAGCCAGCGGCTTAGAATCACCTTTTGCTGGTTGCCGCCGGAAAGGTTCTGAATAATAGTGTTCATGGAAGGGGTTTTCGTTTTAAGCTGCCTGTTTTGGTTTTCGGCGGCCTTACGCAGGGCCCTGTGGTTCAACAGGCCGATTTTGTTTTTGTAGTTTTTCAAAGAAGCAATCGTGGTGTTTGTAGTGATATTCATCATCGGGAAAATGCCGGAGCCTCGGCGGTCTTCCGTAACAAACCCTATGCCGGTCTGGATTGCGTTTTCGGGGCGAATCTTTTTAATGGTCTTTCCATTGACAAAGATTTCCCCTCCGGCCACGGGGCGAATTCCAAAAATTGCTTCCACAAGCTCCGTGCGCTGCGCGCCCACAAGCCCGCCCACGCCAAGAATCTCGCCCTTGTGCAATTCAAAAGAAACGTTTTTGAAAGATTTCGGATTGGCGGCGGTAAGGTTTTTTACTTCCAGGCACACCTCGCCGATTGTGGAGCCTACGGGCGGGAAACGGTTTGCAAGCTCCCTGCCTACCATAAGCGAAATGAGCTTGTCGTTGTTAAGATCCCGCGCGGGGTAAGTGCCCACCATTTTCCCGTCGCGCATTACGGAAATCTCGTCGGAAATCTTAAAGATTTCTTCCATCTTGTGCGAGATGTAAACTATCGCCACGCCCTTTGCCTTAAGGCTGCCGATGATTCCAAAAAGGTGCGCGATTTCGTTGTCGGTAAGCGACGAAGTAGGTTCGTCCATTACCACGATGGACGAATTGTATGAAACGGCCCTTGCAATTTCGCAGCCCTGCTGTTGGCTTATGGAAAGAGTGTCCATTTTTGCGTTGGGGTTAAAGTTGTAGCCCAGGCCTTCAAGAAGGGCTTTTGTGTCCATGCGCATTTTTTTGTGATCCACAAGGCGCAGGGCGTTTCTGGGTTCCCTGCCAAGCCACATGTTTTGGGCCACCGTGCGCTGGGGAACGTTGGAAAGTTCCTGGTGGATCATAGACACCCCGGCGGCCATTGCGTCGGCGGCGCTGCCAAAATTACGCTCTTTGTTGTCAAAAACAATTTTCCCGTTGTCCATCCGGTACATGCCGAAGAGGCACTTCATCAGGGTGGACTTTCCGGCGCCGTTTTCCCCCATGAGGGCGTGGACGGTTCCCTTTTTTAGGGAAAACGACACGTCGTCAAGGGCAAGCACGCCAGGAAACTTTTTTGTTATCCCTTGCATTTCAAGAATGTTGTCTGCCACGGCGGTACTCCAAAAAACGTCGCCCGACCTCCGGCTTTCGGAGGCCGGGCGACGCTACGCATTTACGGATGGTTCCTGAAGAAATCGGACTGCTTGTCCACCGGCAGGAAGGGCACGAGGTAGCTCTGGTTGAGCACGCGCGGATCGTTCACCGGGGCCTCGCCGATAACGGCGGTCGCGGGGGCAATGCCGCCGGCCGTGTTGCCGGGCTGGAAAATGCCGGTGGCAACCTGATACATAAGATCAAAGGCCACGCGGGACTGTCCGGCCGAATCCTGAAGCACCGTGGCGAAAAGCTCGTAGCGCCTCATCGAAGCGATTGCGTCGGCGGTTGCGTCAATGCCGAACACCGGCACGTAAAGCCTGGTTCCGGCTACGGGTGAGGCGGTAACCATGCCGTTGTGGATCAGCGACTGCACCGCGCCAAGGGCCATGCCGTCGTTCTGCGCCGCCACCACGTTGAACTGGCCGGCGAAAGAGGCAATCCAGGCGTTCATGATTTCGTTTGCCTGATCCGGCGCCCAGTTGGCGGAACCCCTGGCAACGATGTTCACGGTGTAGCCTCTGCGGACAAGCTCTTCCATGAGGCCGGCTTCGCGGTGAACCTGCGCGGGGTGCCCAAGCTCGCCGACGAGAAGCAGCATGTTGACAACCCTGCCCGGGGCCCTGTCCGGATTCGCGTCGAAGAAGTCCGCGATAAGCTGCGCCTGGTAGCGTCCGCCCACCATTTCAGGCGAGGAAGCATAGAAGAAGCGCGGCCCTATCAAGAGCGACGAGGTCGTGGGCGCGATGTTGGAAAAAGCCGCCGCTCCGCCAACGTCCGCAATCATTCTGTTCATTTGATCGGCAAGCTCGGAAACCACCGGAACGATAACAAAGTAGCGATACCCTTGCGCAATCAGGGTTTGAAGCTGCGTGAGCTGGGTGTCGGCGGCGCCAAAGGCATCCTGCACGTTAAGGGAAACTCCGCGCTCGGCGGCCATTCTTCTTACGTGGTCGGTGTAGTCCGAAAGGAACTGCTCGTGCGTGTTCCTCATAAGCAGACCGATTCTGGCGACCCCGTCGTCCCTTCGGCCGCCGGCCCAAACCGTTCCCACCATCAGGGCCACAAGCCCCAACACAAGTACACATCGTTTCATTTTTCATCTCCTCCAAAAGCATCGAAAATATAACAACGGTTTGACAAACCGTTAATCACAAAGTTTGCCCCACAAGATCCATCCAGGCCGTTCTGTAGGAAAGCAGCTCGGGCATGTCGCTCTTTTCCACTTCCAGATACTCGGGATCAAAATCGCCGGCGAGCTCCGCAAGGGGCTTTCCCGTAAGCGCCATCTTTGCCGTCATCGCCGCGCCCAACGCCGTGGCTTCGGCGATGTCGGTAAGGTATACGCCGTTGTCTTTTAGGGCCGCCGACAAAAGCCTGTTGTAGGCATCGTTTTTCTTGAACCCGCCCTCGGTTATGACCGCCGATCCCGGCTGCAGCCCGGTTCTTTCCAGAGTGACCAGCGACTGCATTACAAGGCTTATCTGCAAAACGGCAAAGCTTTTTTCGTAGTCGGAAAAGCAGGGGGGGGGGCTTGCGCCGGAGGCACCGGCGATATCCTCGTAGGCCCAGCTCTTTCCGGCTTCCGCCACCCTTGGCCTGGAGCCCGGAAACTGGCCCGTGCCGGCAAGCAGCTCCGGCAACAGGAAGCAGTCGGCTTCGCTTAGTATTTTTCGGTAAAGAGCTTCGTTGTAGGGCGGGAAGTCGGCAAGCTTGGACTCGGCGGGCTCCCGCTTGGGAAGCAGCTTGAGCCAGGTTTCGAATTCCTGGCCGCCCATGAAGATTGCCGTCTTTACGGGAGTGCCAAAGGCGGAAATATTGAAGAACACCACCTTGCCAAGCTCCTCCGGCGCGAAACCGTATTCCTTTATGGGGTTCATGGTAACGCACCAGGTGCCGGTGGAATTGATTGTAAAACCGGTTTCGCCTTTTTTGGCAAAATGGGGAAGCAGCGACGCGTTGGAATCGTGTATGCCCATCGTAACAACCGTGTCCGGCGCAAGGCCCGTTTTCGCCGCAAGCTCCGCACTGATTGTTCCCAGCACGTCCCAGGATTTGTTAAGCTCTTTTGGCAACAAATCCGCAATGCCCATGTCGCGGGCAACCGAGGAATGGCGGCCGTCCACCTGATCCCACAGGTAGGTATGGCAACCCATGTAGGTATTTTCCGCGCCGACGTTGCCGGTAAGCCTGAAACCCCAGTACTGCGGATAGGGAAGCACGGTGGCAACGTTTTTGAAATCGTTCCCGAAGCGTTCCTTGGCAAAGAATATTCCCTTGGCGGGGTTGATCATTGCGTCAAAGGCCGGGGTGCCGGTTCTGGCTTGAAGCTCGGCGGCCCTGCCAAAGGACTCGTAAAAACGGCGGTGGAAATCCCCGCCGGGTTCGTGGGTGTAGTACACGCACGGAACCGCCGCCCTGCCGTCTTTTCCAAGGCAGACAAACGTGGCTCCGTGCGTGCTCACGGCTATGGCTTTTATGTTGAAGCGTTTTCCGGCTTGGGCAAGCTCGTCAAGGAACCACTCCTCCATTCCCGCAAGGTCGTGGGTTTCAAGTCCGTCAACAATCTTGGGAACAAAGCTGCGGTATTTGGCGTCAAGCTGACGAAGCGCGTCATCGTAGACCGCGACTTTTTTGTTGGTCATGCCGATGTCAATAACCGCTATCGCATATTCCATTTGCCCCGCCTTGGACTACCTGTACATCGGCCCCAATGCCGCGCAGGCACGATAGTCCGCGCCTTCATTGTCCATACCAAACGCGTTCCAGTAGCTTGGGCGGAAAATCTGATCCTCGGGAACGTTGTGCATGCACACCGGAATGCGCAGCATGGAACACAGCGAGATCAAATCCGCGCCGATATGCCCGTAGGAAATGGAGCCGTGGTTTGCGCCCCAGTTGTTCATAACGTCGTAGGCGCTTGCGAAGGGGCCTTTGCCTGTAACCCGCGAGGCAAACCACGTGCAGGGCCAGGTGTAGTCGGTGCGCTTCCAAAGTATGTCGGAAACGTTGTCGGGAAGGTTCAGCGTCCAGCCTTCGGCAATCTGCAGCACGGGGCCGACGCCTTTCACGAGATTGAGTCTGGACATGGTAACAGGCATTTCGGCTTTGGTGATAAACCTGGAAGAGAAGCCCCCCCCCCTGAAATAGCCGAAGTCCGCCGCGTTCCAGGTGGTCGCGTCCAGGCAGGCTTTCATGTCCGCTTCGGCCACTTCCCAGAACGGCTTCATTGCGCCCTTGCCGTCCGCGCCCTTCATCTCCCCGGACGCATCGATACAGGCCGCGCCGGAGTTGATCAGGTGGATAAAGCCGCCGGCTTCCTTCGCCATTCCCGTAAGCTCGTAGCCGGTCGCGCGTTTCACCGCATCGGGACTCCAGTAGGTTCGCACGTCGGCGAAGATCTGCGCCGTTCCGGTAAGCAGTTTGCCGAAAAGCATTCCCACGCCGTTGAGCGTGTCGTTTTCGGTGGCAAGAATGTACGGCTCCCTTGCGCCGTTCCAGTCAAACGAGGAATTGAGCATCGATTCCGGAAAGTCGCAGTTGGGATAGAAGTCCGTCCACTGCCGCTGGCCCTGGAAGCCGCCGGCGATGGCGTTGTGTCCGGCCCGTTCCTCCTCGCAGCCGGCGGGCAGGTTTGGATTGCCGTTGAAAAGATCCTTGATTATGCACATCATCTTTACCACAAATTCCCAGGCCTTGTCCTGCTCCTCGCGCGAACGCTGCAGCTCCGGCGGGTTCTTGTCGAAGCCTTCCTTGCAGTACTGTTTTGTCCAGGCGAGGGCCTTTTGGAATTCCGCCTCGTCGTAAATGCCGTTTTCCATTCGGCGGATAACCTCGACCTCGTCGACGCTCTCCACCCTCATCCCCAGGTATTCCTCGAAAAACTCCGGGCTGATTATGGAGCCGGCAATGCCCATGCAGATCGAGCCAATTTGCAGATAACTTTTGCCGCGCATTGTCGCGGCGGCAAGCGCCGAACGTCCGAAGCGCAGCAGCTTTTCCTGCACGTCCGCAGGGATTTCCGTGTCGGTGTTGTTCTGCACGTCGCGCCCGTAAATGCCGAAAGCCGGCAGACCTTTCTGCGCGTGGGCCGCCAGCACCGAGGCAAGGTAAACGGCGCCGGGCCTTTCCGTGCCGTTGAAACCCCAGACTCCCTTTATGGTGTTGGGATCCATGTCCATGGTTTCCGAGCCGTAGCACCAGCAGGGCGTTACGGTAAGGGTAATGTCCACGCCCTCCCGCCGGAACTTGTCCGCGCAGGCGGCGGTTTCCGGGACGCGGCCTATGGTGGTGTCGGCAATCACCACCTGCACCGGTTCGCCGTTGGAGTAGCGAAGGTGTTTTTCGAACAGCGCCTTTGCCGCCTTTGCCATGCCCATGGTTTGATCTTCCAGCGACTCGCGCACCTGCAAGGGGCCGCGCCTCGCGTCGATTGTCGGTCTAATGCCGATTCTTGGATACCTTCCACTATAACGGTTTTCAGCCATCTTGTTCTCCTATTGGGTGGACTTTGCCGCAGGCCCTGCCTACGGTTTTTATAAGGGGATAACTCCCTTTTTCAGAATGATATTGCCGTACTTGACGGTTTCCCCGGTCATAAGAACGGCAAAGGCCCTTTTCGCCCTTTCGTAAAAGGCAAAACGCTCAATGCGCTCCACAGGCGGCGTGTCCGGCCAGCGCGCGTCTATAACCGCGCGGTACGATCTTTCCACGGATTCGTCCAGGGCATCCCCCGGAACCGGAGCCATCATCGCAAGCGGGTGCGGAACGTAAGCGTCCAGGTTCATAAGCGCAAGAATTCCGTCCAACAGCGCGGGAATCCGTATGCCGTCGGCCCTGATCACCTTTGTATTGACGGAATCCCCCGGGAAGAAAGCGTCCGCCAAGACGATCTCGTCGCCATGGCCCATGCGGAAAAGGGTATCCAGCAGTTCCGGGCTTATGACAGGGTCAATTCCTATGAGCACAGCTCCTCCTTACACCTGAAAGCACTCTATTGTATCACGGGATTCGCAGCTTGGCAAGCAAAAAATTGGAAGGGCCCGTGGAAAGAGTGGCGAAGCCTGTTCTTGCCGGGTTTGGCGAAGGGGTCATACCGGCTGCGGGGTTTATGTTTTTTTCCGCAAAAAATACGGATGGAACACTTGACGCTTGCGGATTGTCAAGGTACAATATTACAGGGAACTGGTTTTGGTTCCTAGATTAAACCATTCTTGAAAGGAGAGGGTATGAGAAAATTCGCTGTTGTTTTGTCGGTGTTGGTGGTCGGGGCGGCCGCCGGTTTTGTCGGATGTGGTACGGGGCAGCCTGCCAGGCCTACCGCAGAGCCTTTTACGATTGACTTTGCGGCCTTGGGGATTCAAACCAGGAACGAAGAGGCTTTCACCCAGCGCTGGGACGACTTCTTTATTCGCCTTCCCGAGTTTGCGGACGTCGATTTCACCGCTTTTTCCAGGGTCACCATCAGGGTGGACTACTTTGACATCGACGGCAATCCAATCGAGCACGCCGACGACCTCGCAATGGTCACGCTGATCTACGATCCCGCCGGCGACTGGCGCGGACCGGACGACGGCCCCGGGCCGAACACCCCCCTCAAGCAGTTCAACATCGGCGGGGACTGGGGTTCCATCCACACGTACAGGGGAAGCATCATGAGGCTCACCAGGGCCCCCGGCGGCATTCTGTTCCAGAACAGCCAGCTTCACGTCCGCTACATCGAGGTGGTCGAGGTAACGTTCCACAATCGCTGATTTCCCGGGCTTGCCTAGAGGAAGCTGCCCGCCGGGCGCCAAGGGTTTGGCGCCGGGCGGGCAATTTTTTGCCCATTTTTCCTGAAATATCGCACAAAATCGGAAATTTGCTGTTGCGGGTTTTCCGCTTTCGGTATATAATAGTTCAATTACATGTTCGTAACGGAGGAAAACATGAGAAAACTAACAGCAGTCATTTTGGGTCTGTTTGTTGTAGGTTCCGCCTTTGCAGGCGGCAGGCGCGACGACGCGCCGTTGATTGGCATTGCCATGCCCGAAACCCACGTCGAAAGGTGGATAGGCGACGGCAACCGGCTTAGGGACGAAGCCGTAAGGCGCGGTTTCCGCGCCGAGGTAATGTGGGCCGACGCGAACCAGGCGGTTCAGAACACCCACATCCAGAGCTTCATCGTTCAGGGCGCGAGGCTGCTCATCGTGGGCAGCATCAACGAAGGCGTGGGTTCGGCGGTTGCCGAGGCCTACCGCGCGGGAATCCCCGTAATCGCCTACGACCGGATTATCTCCGGCTCCGGCTATTACGACTACTTCATCACCTTCAACAACTTCGAGGTGGGCCGCATGCAGGGCCAGAGCATCGCAAGAGCGCTGAATCTGGACGCTGTTACCGCCGCCAACCCCAAGAACATCACCCTTTTTGCCGGCTCCCCCACGGACGGCAACGCCTTCTTCTTCTTTGACGGCGCGATGAGCATTCTGCTTCCCCACATCGACAGGGGAGCGCTCAACGTGGTGGGCCCCTTCCCCAGAAGCGCGGCCGACATGGCAAACTTCATGGCAATCGCCACCGAAGGCTGGATGCCCCTCCACGCCAGAACCCGCATGGACAACCTGCTTACCGGCGCGGCCGCCGGCGTAACCCTGGACGCGGTTCTTGCCCCCAACGACACCCTCGCGCGGGCAATCATCGAGTCGCTTAGGGCCGACGTAAGGTACCAGTACAGGCTTCCGGTGGTTACCGGGCAGGACGCGGAATTCGATTCCATGGTGGCGATTTGGAACGGCGACCAGTACAGCACCGTTTTCAAAGACACCAACCAGCTTGCCGCCGCCGCGGTTCTTTTGGCCTACCAAATCCTCAACAACCAGCCCCGCAACATCCCCGGCGCGGTTCTCGCCGCCGACATCGGTCTTGGCGAGATTGGCGACACCGGCGTAAGGCGCGTCAACACCTTCCTTCTGGAGCCCATTCTGGTTACCAGGGACAACTTCAACGTTCCGATTGACGCAGGCTTTTACGACGCGGCCCAGACCTCCCAGCTTAGGGGCCTTCAATAGGACGCGCATCTGTAACTTTTTAGGCTAAGATTGCTTTATAATGAAGCCCCTTGTGTTCGAGGGGCTTCATTGTCTTGACCCAGAGGGATCATGAACGAGTACATTCTTGAGATCGAGCGGCTGACAAAGGAATTCCCCGGGGTGAAGGCCCTTGAAAACGTCAGCCTCAAGGTGAAAAAAGGGGAAATCCACTCCATCTGCGGCGAAAACGGCGCGGGAAAGTCCACCCTTATGAGCTGCATCTCCGGCGTGCATCCCAGGGGCAGCTACGAGGGAACGGTAACGTTCAAGGGGCGCGAAGCTTCCTACCGCAGCGTAAAGGACAGCGAAAAGGAAGGGCTTGCCATCATCCACCAGGAGCTCGCCCTCAGCCCCTACCTGTCGATTTACGAAAACATTTTTCTGGGACACATGCGGACGAAGTTCGGCATAATCAATTGGAACAAGTACATAAAGGAATCGAAAAAATATCTTGACATCGTGGGCCTAAGCGAGCCGCCGGCGACCGTGGTGGGCAGGCTTGGGGTGGGCAAGCAGCAGCTTGTGGAAATCGCCCGCGCCCTTTCCAAAAACGCGGAGCTGCTTATCCTGGACGAGCCCACGTCTTCCCTCAACGACGACGAAAGCGAGAAGCTGCTGGACCTGATACTGGAGTTCAAGCGCCAGGGCATAACCTCGGTGATAATCTCCCACAAGCTGAACGAGGTGCTCAAGGTGGCGGACACGGTCACGATTTTGCGCGACGGAAAGTCCGTAAGCACCTACGACGTAAAGGCCGATTCGCTTACCGAGGAAATGATTATCAAGGACATGGTGGGCCGCGACCTTACCCAGCGTTTTCCTTCCCGCAGATCCTCGCCCGGCGAAACCGTAATGGAAGTCAAAAACTGGACGGTCTTCCATCCCGAGTACCACGGAATCAGGGTTGTGGACGGCGCGTCTTTTTATCTGCGGAAGGGCGAAATCCTTGCGTTTTGCGGGCCGATGGGGGCCGGGCGCACCGAGCTTATGATGAGCATTTTCGGCAAGTCGTACGGTTCGCGCAGCGAGGGCGAGCTTTACCTTAACGGGAAGCGCTGCGTCTTCAACAGCACGAAGGCCGCAATCCGCTCCAAGCTTGGCTACATCTCCGAAGACCGCAAAAGCCTGGGGCTGGTTCTTATACAGGACATTAAAACAAACATCGCGCACGCCAGCCTAAGAAAGCTTTCCCGCTTTGGCATCGTAAACGGCCAAAGGGAAATCCGCGAGGCGGAGCGCTACCGCAGCGAGCTTAAAATAAGAACCCCGTCGGTGAACCAGCTTGTGCGGAACCTCTCCGGAGGGAACCAGCAGAAGGTGGTGGTAAGCAAAATCCTTCTTGCGGATCCCGAAATCCTGATTGTGGACGAGCCGACCCGAGGCATCGACGTTGGCGCGAAAACGGAAATCTACGGCATCCTTAACGACATGATTTCCGTGGGTAAAAGCATCATCATGGTGACATCCGAGCTTCCCGAGGCGCTGGGCATGGCGGATCGCATTTACGTGATGAACGAGGGCAGGATAAAGGGCGAGCTGTCGAAGGAAGAGGCGAGCCAGGAAAAAATTATGCGCATGGCGCTGGTTGGATAAACGAAAACGAAAGGAGACACTAATGGGAACCAAGGCTGTTCGTACTGTCGATGCGAAGACGCTCATCAAAAGCAACATCAGAAGCTACTCGATGTTCATAATACTGGTACTTATCATGATGATTTTTGCCTTCCTGACCAACGGGATCAACCTGAGTCCGCGCAACATCACGAATCTTTTTTTCCAATACAGTTACGTGCTTATCCTTGCGGTGGGCATGGTGCAGGTAATTATTGTCAGGGGTATTGACCTTTCGGTAGGCTCGGTCTGCGCCTTTGTCGGGGCGTTGAGCGCGATGGTATACAACACCGGCGTTGGCATGCCGATGACGCTTCTTGTGGCGCTGCTTATAGGCATGTGCATCGGCGCGTGGCAGGGTTTGTGGGTGGCCTACGCCAAGATTCCGGCGTTTATCGTGACGCTTGCCGGCATGCTTCTTTTCCGGGGCCTTACCTACATCGTTACCCGGGTCAGGCCGGTCAGCCTAAGGGACAACTACTACGCCAGGCTTTCCACGGGAACCCTGGACGAAGCTTTGGGGCTTGAAAGGATTGGCCCCTACCTGCCCATGGCGCTGGTTTTTGCGGTCGTGTTTATCGCGCTGTTCTTTGCCGTCGAGTTTATCGGACGCAGGACAAAGATTTCCAACGACTTTGAGGTTACGCCTTTGCCGCTGTTTATCGTTAAGCTGGTTGTGGTGAGCGCCTTGGTGCTGTGGCTTGCGGAACGCTTTGCGCGTTTCCGCGGGCTTCCAAACGTGGTGATTGTGCTTGGCATTACCGTTTTCATTTTCCACTTTATTCTGAACCACACCGTTCTTGGCCGCTACATTTACGCGGTGGGGGGCAACGACCGTTCGGCGAAGCTTTCCGGAATCAACTCCGAGCTTGTCACTTTCATCGTGTTTGTCTTCATGGGGGTTCTTGCCGGGCTTGCCGCCGTGATTTTTACGGGCTTTATGAACACGGCGTTGCCGCAGGCCGGCGAGCTTTTCGAGCTGGACGCCATTGCCGCGTCATACATAGGCGGCGTTTCCGCCGGCGGCGGCATAGGGTCGGTAATCGGGGTTATAGTCGGCGGTCTTGTAATGAGCGCCATCAACAACGGCATGTCGCTTATGAACCTTGGGCACCACCTGCAGCTTGTTGTCAAGGCGCTTATCCTTCTTTTGGCGGTGTTCTACGACATCTACACCCGCCGCAAAGCCGGCTTGGGTTGATGGTTTGACGGCGCGAGGCCCTGCGATCAATCCGCAGGGCGGCGCGGCAAGCTGCGAAAGCCAGCGGTAACGCCTTTTGAATATTCGGGTATTGTAAAAATCGGAAGCAAGGGTCTGCTTTTCGGGAATTTCGCGCAAGAACCTTTTTCGTTTATTGCAGGGGCAATAGCGGGCAGCAAGTTGAAGCTTGAAGCCGGCTACCCGGCGAAGACCTGTTCCAGTTGGATGTTAAGCCCTGGAAGCGTCGCGACGGGAACCGCGTCGTCGCTTTTGTAGAAGTTGAACCCTGGGGTCTCGCCGAAGTGGAACACCGTGAGCTCCTTGGTTTCAGGATCCACGACCCAGTATTCCCGAACGCCGGCTTTCTTGTACAGGCTGAACTTGCGCTGCATTTCCGTAGCCGAGTTGGAGGGGGAAAGTATTTCGACAACCAGGTTTGGCGCGCCACGGCACCCCTCGCTGCCGCGTTTTTCCTCGTCGCAGACTACGGTGATGTCGGGCTGTACCACCGTGTCGTCGTTTTTGCCGTCGCCCTCTTTGTAGAAAAGCCGCACGTCATAAGGGGCGGGAATTACCTTGCACGGCTTTCCCCTTAGGTAGGCGTGAAACTGGGTCAATAATTCCGTGAGAATCAACTGATGCAGCTCGCTGGGGGCGGCCATGGCGAAAGCTTCGCCGTAGATAAGCTCGTAGCGTTCCCCCTCGGCGAGCTCCCAGCTTTCGTAGTCGGCATACGTGAACAAACAGTCCGTTTTAGGCAAGGCCCCCATGCGTTTCTCCTGTTCCAAGAATTATAAGCCGAGGCGGCGGTTTTTTCAAGCGGGAACCCAGGTTCAAATTTTGTGTAAAACGCTATACTGCCTAAGGAGGAAGTATAGCGCTTTACACAAAATTATTTATGGGCTCTGATTAAAGCCTGAACCCGACGGCGGCTTTTATGGTTACGCCGAAGCCGCCGCTGCCGTTGCCTTCTTCGGAAAAAGTGCCGCCAGATGCTCCCATTCCCCTGCCTTGATATTCCCAACCGCTAATACGATAGGATCCCAATATAGATGCCCTGATGAATATGTTTCTGGCAAAATCGAAATCACTGCCAACGCCGAACATGATACTAAAAGAGAACTTCTCCCACCCAAGATCAAGCTCTTGCGCAATTGTGATTTGGTACCCGACACCCAAAAGCGGAAAAATATCGCCCCACCCAAGAAAGATAGGCAGCTTCCCCAACAGTGTAGCATTCAGTATGGTAACCGCCCCACTGCTTTCGCCAAAATGTTGAATCGTATGGGAACCTCTAATAAGAGAGAACGAGAGTTCGGCAAAGGTCGCATCCACAAACGCCCACGCCCCAAAACCGGTTTGACGAAGGCTTGCATATTCTCTTTCCGAAGTACTGCTACCAGCCCATCCAGAACCAAGCGACCCCGTCTCGAAAATCATGCCGCCGCCTATGCTCCACCACGACTGAGCGAAGGCCCCTGTCGCTACACCTACCGCAAGGGCCAAAACAAGCAAATATTTTTTTGCCATGTGTATTTCCTTTTCAGTTAGTCATGATTTGCGCCCCCATAAGGGGGCACTTCCCTAACGCCTGGGCCTGCCAACTCTGCCGCCGCCGCTACCGTTGGCATCCGCATCGATTACGGCCTCGTCGCGGCGCACCGGTCTGCGTTGCGTGGTGGTGTGTGCCGTGCCGTCCGCCGAAACCACCGTGACCGAGGTCTCGTACATAAGCGTTTCCTCGGTGAACCTTATCACCACGGCAGTGGCGGTGTTTATCTCGCGCCGGCCCATCACCTCGCGCCAGTCCAGGCGGATGTTGATTATGTCGTGGCCGCCCTTTGCGATCGCCAGGTCCATGAGATCGGCAATCAGGGTTTCCTGCCTTGCGCTCCTAAGAACCACCGTGCCGACTATGACGTGGTTCTTGCTGGTAACGAACGCGTAGTCCGACACCGCAGGGAACCTTGTCGGCGGCATACCCGTAGCCGTCGCGCATCCCGCCGTCGAAAACCCGACCACCGCGACCGCGATGATCCCGATTACCCTTAGCCCCTTTTCCATAAAAGACTCCTGTTTGTGGCGCGCCTCCTTTTGGAGGGCACTCACGATGATTTTCCCCTCCAAACGGAGGGGTGTTGTCCAAAAAAACACCCGCAAAGTGAAACTGCCTTACAGAAGCGCGCTTGAATTGCGCTTATCGTTCCATGTTTTCACAGATAATATGATACTATGAGCGTTTTGTCAAGCATTTACCCCTATGGTTCAATAATGTGTAGTACACAGGGGGTATTTTGGGATAATGATTGACGGTCAGGGCCTGCGGATTCTTTTGGGCAAACGGATTCAGCTTTACCGAAAACATTGGCAGTTATCCCAGGCCGCTCTCGCTGAAAGGGCAGATATTTCGATTACTTTCCTCAGCCAGATAGAGCGAGGGGTCAAGTATCCCACTTCGGAAACCCTGTCCCGAATTGCAAATGCGCTTGGGGTGGAGGTGTGCGAACTCTTTAAGGAGGATGCAGCTCCCGCCGGGCACCGGAACCTGCTTATGCGGTTCAAAAACGACATCCTAAAGTCAGTCGAGGCGGTTTATACGGCCTACGAGGAATAAGCGGGCCGGCCTTTCGCCGCAGGCCCTTTTCATGCCCCGCCGAAAACGGTATCATGCAAGCCCATGGCCTACAAAGACAGCCTGTTCAGATCGATCTTCGGCAACGAGAAGTCGGCCCTCGGCCTCTACAACGCAGTGCACCGCACAAGCCTCGACCCGCGGGACACCGAGGTCGTCATCAACACCCTCAGCGAAACCCTGTGGGCGCCCGGAAAGAACGACCTTTCCTTTCTGGTGAACAAAAGCCTGGTGGTAATAGCCGAGCACCAGTCCACGGTAAACGAAAACATGCCCTACCGAATGCTTCAGTACGTGTGCCGCCTGTTCGAAAACGGCGTGACGGACAAAAAGGCGGTGTACAGGCGGGCCCTGGTCCGGCACGCCCGCCCGAGGTTCATCCTGTTCTTCAACGGCGCGGCCCCGTTTCCCGACCGCAAAAAGATGCGCCTTTCGGACTCGTTCGAGGCGGTTGCAGGGTTCGAGGGTGTGGCCCTTGAGCTTGAAGTCGACGTCTACAATATCAACGAGGGCCGAAACCGTGGTATACTTGAGGCGTGCGCCGAGCTGAAGGGCTACGCGTTTTTGGTGTCCCGCGTGCGGCTGCTGGAAAAGGAGCTTGCGGCGGGGTGCGAGGGTCTGAGCCGCAAAGAGACGACGCAGAAGGCAATCCGGCAGGCGATCCGCGAGTGCAAGGCCGCCGGCCTGCTGTGGGAGTTCCTGGAAAACATGAGTCAGGAGGAGATAAACATGCTTGCAACCGATTGGAACATGGAAACCGCGCTTGAGGTCAGCCGGGAAGAGGGCTTTGAGAGGGGTTGGGAAAAAGGCAGAGGGGAAGGCAGGGAAGAAGGCAGGGAAGCCGTTGCCGTGAACGCCTTGGCCGAGGGCATTCCAGTAGAGATTGTTCGCAAAATCACCGGGCTTGACACGGAAACCATCACCGGCCTTTCCCAAAAGATCCGTTAATGCAGTAACCCACGACGAGGGGCTTCTCGAAACCCCTCGTCCACGTTGCGTGTTGGATCAAGAAGGTTGTCGTGAAAAAACCGCGACAGAGCGAACCGAGGCTTCTTAGGAATCCACCTTCCTGAACTGCCCCCGCGTATAAACCGCAATCGCGAAGGACGCGATGGCAACCGCGAAGACGATAACCCACGGCGAACCGGCAAGCCAGTCGAAAAGCACCCCGAAAAGAAGCATCCCCAGCGCGCTTGCCAGAAAGGGAAGTATCATCATTATTGACATGACCTTTCCGATAAGCTCCGTCGGCGTTTCCTGCTGGATAAAGGCGATCAGCGGAATGGAAGCCATCTGCGCCGCGACAAGGATTAATGCGCTCATGACCGTTATAATCACGTAAATCATGAATGCCGGTATGTCAAACATAAAGACCAGACCCATCGGCAAAAGAAACAGACCTACGGCCAGCAAAGGTAGGTGGAGTTTCCGCACGGTCAGGCGCGTTCCCAGCGCACCAGCCGTAATCCCGCCCAAAAGCCCGCCGACCATCATCACGCTTTGGTTAATCCCCACCATCGCCATGCTCATTCCCAGGTGTTGGGTAATCAATACCGGAAGCCCCACAAGCAGCAGGGAAAGCAGCGAAAGCTGGACGAAAAACATGACGCCGGTGCTTCTGGCAAGAATCGGTTTTTCCTTGACGATAAACCGGAACGACAGTGACATGTCGCCTATCACCATTTTCGCGATGCTTCCGGGACTGCTCTGTTTTTTGAACGGGATGCGGATAAGCAAGTCCATGATCGCCGTGATGCCGAAACATATCGCGCTTATCAACAAAATAGGCGTCAGCCCGAACCTGCCGAACAGGATTCCGGCGACGGCGGGCGCGGTCATGTTCGCCAGCATGTTTACGACCGATACGGCGGAATTGGCGGGAATGAGCTTGTCGGACGGGACAAGCACCGGAACGCTGGCCTGCACCGCCGGCATGTACATGCCCTGAATGGCGTTAAGGGCCATAAGTTTTACTATCACGATTGGCACCGCCGAAACGAACA
>Ga0209755_10003087_pt1 | contig 21371 bp, 20 predicted proteins | sample TergutCo191P1_FD_187301 | JGI IMG/M metagenome (GOLD analysis project Ga0209755, IMG submission 187301) | Cornitermes sp. P1 segment gut microbial communities from Petit-Saut dam, French Guiana - Co191P1 (SPAdes) (version 2) | ecosystem: Host-associated > Arthropoda: Insects > Digestive system... | reverse complement strand
ACCGTATATTTGACAGCCAGAGCTGCTCCATGCTGAAGCCCGAAATTCTGTCTGCCCTGAATGGAAATTTAACCATGAAATTGCCTTCGTCTTTTGCAGGCCGCAGCAGATGGCGGAAGAAATTCGTCAGGGCATCCCTGGCATCAATGGCAATTTGCGCCAGTTCCTCATTGTCCTGATCCATGTGTATGGTTGTCCGTTCCGTTGGAACCGGGGAACTGTGTTTTTCACATGAAAAAAAAATATTGCAAAAAAGGAACGCCGCAAAAAAACAAACAAAAAACCTTACGAGCTTTTTCATTTATATTAATTATAGCTAATGTTTAAAAAAAAACACCCCCTGGGAAAAGGAGGTGAGGAAACCCAGGGGGAACCTGACAATGCAGTAGCTGCCTAACTGAGGTGTTATAACCTGTAGATGATTAGATGGCAAGCAGAGATTGTTTATACTCATCTAAACTGCATCATCAGTATGATTTAAACATAATGCTTTTGGTGGGGGGGGTCAAGTAAAATTTAAACTTTTATTAATTTTTTATGAATTATTGGTATTTTATCTTTGCATAATTAAAAAAATATGACATATTTAACTATGAATAAATTTTTTAAAAATTTAAATTCCGGCAGGGCCAATTTTGCCTTAATGCTTTTTATAAGTATTGTTATTGGCGGCGGAGTCCTTAAAATTACCGCGACTGTGGTGCTGCCGCTGGCCATTGCCATACTGCTGGTATTTGTTTTATATCCTATGGTTCTTGGCCTGGAAAAAATTCGCATTCCCCGTTTGGTTTCCATATTGCTGGCAGTAATAATTATTGTCGCTGCTTTATATGTATTTGGGATGGTGCTTTTTTCATCCGGCAGGGTTATCCTTTCCCGCTATCCGCAGTATGAAGCTCGTTTATCTGAAATATATATTTGGATTGCGGATGTTTTTGATCTTTCGTATAACACCGAACTGAGTTTTTTCCAAAACCTGTGGGGACACATAGAATTTCGGAATCAAATAAGTTCCATGGCAGTTTCCTTTTCCAACAGTTTTTTGGATTTTGGGAAGAACGCTGTTTTAGTGGTGCTCTTTGTGGCTTTTTTGCTGGTAGAGGCATCCCAATTCAAGGAAAAACTGGAACTTGCGTTCAGTTCACATTCCGTCGTAATCAAGAAAATGGGTACGGATGTAATGCGCCAGGTAACCCGTTACCTGGGCGCGAAATTTTTAATTTCCCTGGCAAATGGGGTGATATATGCCATTGGCTTTTGGCTGGTAGGGCTTGAATTTGCCATTGTGTGGGGAGTAATTCAGTTTTTGCTGAATTTTATTCCTACACTGGGAAGCATAGTAGCGGGAATTGGTATATCATTATTCGCGCTGATGCAGTTCTGGCCGGAGCCGGGCCCCATCATCATTGTCGTTTTAATCGTGCTGGGAACCAACATGATTCTGGGAAATATTCTTGATCCAAAAATTATCGGCGAGAATGTGGGAATCTCCCCCTTTGTGGTTGTTGCCTCTTTGGTTATTTGGGGCTGGATATGGGGTTTTGCCGGCATGGTGCTTGCCGTTCCCATGATGGTAATTATACGGATAATTTGCGAGAACTTTCCCTTCCTGGAGCCTATCTCAATATTGCTTGGTTCCCGAAAAGCCGTGCTTGCAAAAAAGGCGGCGCTTGAAGCCGCCGCCCATTCTGAAACAGAAGAACAATCAACACCCGAATGAATTCATTTCAGGCTGCCGTAGGGCACAGGCTACCAGCCGAATTTAAGTGCTAAATTAACACCAGCGCCGGCACCCTGAAAGCTTTTTCCAAAATCCGGTGATTCAACCGACACGCCGAGATCCAGCTCAAATGCACGGAAATTCAGGATAAAATCAATGCTATGCCGCCACACGCGATTCCTGTAATTCATTCCAACCGTGGTTACAAAAATGTTTGCCAGATCCAGGCAGAAATTTGCACCGACCTCTATGCCAAAGACCTGCGCGTACAACGGATTTATGGAAAAACCCAGAACACCCTTAAGCGATATAAGCGGTGTGCTAAAAGGATAATATGTCGCATAGGTAAGGAATGTAAAAGGCCGTAAAATAAATTTTTCGCCGGTTTTATATAATGGCTCAAAATTATCTGAAGCCCCGAATGCGTCTTCGGGGAGTTCATAATTCTCGCTGCCGATCATATCAATAAAATTTATTTTGGAGGAATCCAAAAAGAATTGGCCTTTTATCTGCATGTATTTTTTAACAACTGCCGGTTTTAACGGAATATTAATGAGCTCGCTGCCGACATGAAGCCATGAAAACAACGGGTATTCCGCGCCTGCGCTGAAATCCAGGCCAAAGGAAGATGTAGCTTCCTTTACCAGCGAATTGACATCAGTCGGTTTGTCAGGGTTTTCAAGCATATCCAGCATGGGGCTGTATATTTTGAGGTCGTATTTTGCCTTGACATATATGCCGTCTGAGTTTTCCTTGTATGTGTATTCTATGTTCGGCTCGGTATAAATCAGAGGAATAAAATAGGCAGTGCGTAAATTTACTTTGAGCTTCTTTACCCGGAAAAACGCCGGTACGCCAATGTCAACAAAGACTGCCCCCCCTACGCCGAATTTTTCCTTGTCGGCTTCCTTGGTTATTTGAAATAAGCTTCCCGTTATTCCAACATTTCCAAATGCTGAGACCTTGGCCAGCTCCATGCCAAATCCCCAGTGGTCCTTTACGTCGATATTAAACGCCATTGGTGTTAATTGAACCCCAAAATCAATTTTAAAGCCATTGTATAAATCAGAAATGTCAATGACGGCGGTTTCCTTAAAGATTTCATTTGCCGCAAGAAAGTTATTGCTGACGTTGACATGGGTATCTAAATAGACTAATTCAAAGCCCCGGTTTCTTACACGGACTATTTGCTTGTCGCCCTTTCCCTTTTTTGTTTTTTCCGTCAATGTTGGTTCTTCCGGCAATAAAGGCTCTGCAGGCCAGGCTGGATTATCTGCCCATGCCTGATCATCTTCTGCCAATGCCGGCTCCTCCGGCCAAAATGGATCTACCGGCCACGCTTGTTCTTCCCACACAGGTTCACCCGTCCCGGCTAAATCTTCCTGGGCAATTATGGGCAAGGCACAAATAAACAGTACATATATTGCAAGCAGTTTTTTCATTTGGTCACCCCCGAATCCGTCACCCCTGAATCCTGCTGATCGTCCGGCAAGCTGTTTTGAGATCCTTTGAATAATTCATCGAGATTCTCGATTTTGTATTCAATGTCAGCCTCGAATTCAATCTTGGCTATTCCGAGGTTTCTTACGAGTTGTAGCTGCTCCCCCTTATTAAAGTGAATGCCTATGTCCGGTAAATAGGGGATTGTCCTGTTTATATAGTCTAAGTCGTCCTTTTTGAATTCCAAATTCAGGGACTTGCCGCCTAAAGCAAATGGGATTCTCCTTCCATCGGGATTGATGTTTGTGTCATCCAGGTATATTTCCCCGCCGGTAAACAGATTCTCTGTCAGTGATACCTTCATTTTGAGCTTCTTGATGAAATCAATGGAGAAGGGTTCCTCTGCCTTATCCCGATCCAAAATATCTGTTTGACCTTCGTTGAACAAACTCGGTAAAATCACTTGCGCTCCGTCCGGGCCGGCTGTAAGGAGCATGGGAATCATGACAAGGATATCCGCTTCAACTGGGTTATCATTATCTTCATATTCCAGCATTTTTGGTGTTATTTTAACTTCGCTCATTTTAATATCGTAATTAACGCGAATTTTTTCCATTCCTTTTTCCAGTATTGCTGCAAATTTATTTACGTGAATTCCGCCTGACGGCAAATTACCGGAGTATGTTCCTGTATTCAAAGGGTCAAGGTCAAATTTCGCAGAACTTTTCATTGTAAAATTATCCGGCAACAGTTCCTCGATGCCTGTTTCCCCATTGCTGTTGGTATATTCAACCACCGCTTCCATATCCGGGGTAAACTCAAACATTAGCGACGGCCCCCGAAGGTAGAGCTGGGCATCCAAACCGCTGAATTTAAAACCTTTCAGGTATTGCGTGAACCCTGACAAATCAAGGGGGTCTTTTTCTATTGGAGGGTAAGTACCTCCAAAGTCACCCATAACTGAGCTTAAATCCAGGATAGCGTGCTTCCAGCCAAAAATAGGCTCTATTTTTTCTATTTCAAATTTTAAAACTATGTCACCTTCCGCTATATTGAGATTGGGAATTGCCAGGACTTTTTTGTTTCCTTTTGGCCGTATGTCAAAACTAATGGACAGATTTTCTGTCACTGTATTGTTGTCATCGTCTTTTAAGATAAGCTTATTGCCTGGCGTATTATTGAGAAAAACTATGTTTCCATTTGATACAATATCATGATAAATGGGTGTACTCCCTGCATTTACTCCCAATTCCGGTATAGAGATCCTTATTTCCATTCCGGGAATATCAACCTGCCCAAATGTTATATTTACCCCCACTTCATTAAATTCAATTTCTTTTATGATTTCGGTATCTTCCCCCAGGGGAAAAGGGTCTATTGCCGGTATTTTGTCATTTATTTCATCGCCGATATTTACATGAACCACTTCGAATGATTGTATGTTTAACTTGGGTTGGATTGTTATTTCTATTGATCCGGTATCCATGTCATCATCGTTCAGCCAAAAAGATATTAGTGCCTCATCCACAATAATATAGCCGTCCTTCTGAACTTCTATTTCATTTGTATTTATATGCTTTCCGGCAAGGTTATCCTCCTCGTCTTTATATTCCCAGGGCTCAGGGGTGTCAGGTACAACGCTGTTTGATTTATTGAGGCCCGGCCATATAGTTCCGTCCGGATCCGCGGCAGAGTGTCCCTGTATCACCCTTAAATCCGGTCTTATGCTGGTATTATCCAGGCCAGTAACCCATGAGGCGCCTACAATGTTAGGGTCATCTGGCACAATTATTTCAAACTCAAGCCTCCCTGTTTTTATTACTGCATGGACAAAACTGTCATCTTCAAGCTCCATTGGAATCGTCATTGGATTTTCTATGGGAATGGTTGTATCGCTAATATTCGCATTGGTTATGCCTCTGTATTTTATGTAATTCAGGCCTACTGGAATGACCTCTAAAATGACAGTCTTAAAAGGATATGGAGGGAGAGGATTTCCAGTGCTTTTATCTTCCTTATATTCTATAGTGATAGTAAAATCACTGTTTAAAGTTTGATCTGTTAGATCAAAAATAACGGTTTTTTCCGGATATATTTCTGTTAATTGAATATCCGGGGAATTAGTATCGGAATCCAGTCCAGGTATTGCTGGATGTTCACTATCGTCTATCTTGAGATTCTTAAATGAAATATCTACGCCGTTTAAATCGAATCCGGGCGCAGGCTTTATTCGAACTATCGCGCTTAATTCCCCTTCTCCGAATGTCACTGTATCAAGTACAGTCAGGGATATATCCTTGCCAAATGTTGGCGGGGCTGTATCCAGGGATGATCCTGTGATAGGCACATCCACTGTTAAAGCCTGTCCGGTAAATTTATCATTAATTTCCTTGGTCACTGTATCAAATACACCGCCCAATTGCATTGGAATAGTACTTTCAGCAAAGCTGCCATTGATGCTGCTTAGGTCGCCAATGGAAAAGCCCTCGTTAATTTCATCCAAAACATCAGGGGACACCATATTATCAAGACTCCCCTCGAACTCTTCAAATTTTGAAAAGTGTTCATTTAAATTAAGGTCCTTCTCAATTATTGGCATGTGCAATAAAAAGGCCTGTATGTTTTTTTTGTCTTTACCCGTACCGGTGTAGAAGCTGGTATAATCCAGAATATTTATTTTTCTTTCCTCTTCCCCGCCTTCTTCCCCACTATTAAATGCTTCTTTTAAGGTATCCATTAATAAATCATTAAAATCCCCGGTGTTGACTTTTACCGGGGCGCTGACTTTGGGTTTCCCCTTGACAATTAATGAACTGGGCATGGTGCACGCGTTAATAATAAAGGCTGTCATAATCGTGCTTGCAATAACAATTGTTTTTTTAATCATAATGTATCTCCACATACCTTATTATACCATTTTAAAAAATATTATTCAATTTATCGGCACATTTTTCGCTTATAATGGCTGCATAGACATTAAATTCCGAATATGATAAGTTAAAACCATGCCTGAAAACAATAAAGTATCTGAAAAATTGGCGTTTATCCGCCATTCGGTTAGCCATATTATGGCCCAAGCTGTTACCAAACTCTTTCCGGGAACAAAAGTCGCCATTGGCCCTTCGATAGAAAACGGTTTTTATTATGATTTTATGCTTCCCCGGCCTATTACCGCCGATGATCTGCCCTTGATTGAAGACGAAATGAAAAAAATTATTGAAGCGCGGCAGGATTTTATTCAGGTAATGGTGAGCAGGGAAGAAGCGCTTGCCCGTTTTGCGGGCGAGGATTTTAAAATAGAGTTGATAAATGAACTCCCCGCAGGCGAGGCAATCACGGTTTACGAAAACCGAAACACAGAGGGCGCGGTTGTGTGGGCTGACCTGTGCCGGGGGCCCCATGTTGCCAATACCCGCGAGATCAATTCCGCTGCCTTCAAGCTGCAAAACATAGCCGGTGCGTACTGGCGGGGCGATGAGACTAAACCCATGCTTACCCGCATTTACGGAACCGCATGGGAAAACCCCAAGGAACTAAAGGCGTATCTTGTGTTTCTGGAAGAAGTGGAAAAACGGGATCATCGCCGTGTGGGCAAGGAACTCGATTTGTATTCGGTTCACGAGGAAGCCGGGGCAGGCTTGATCTACTGGCACCCCAACGGCGGGCGTATGCGCGTTGCCATAGAGAATTTCTGGAGGCAGGTGCATTACCGCAATGGCTACGAGATTCTCTACACGCCGCACATCGGCAAAAGCTGGCTGTGGGAAACGTCCGGGCATTTGGGCTTTTACAAGGGGAATATGTACAGCCCCATGGAGATAGACAACCAGGATTATATCATTAAGCCGATGAACTGCCCCTTTCACATCATGATCTACAAAAACAAGGGCCGCAGCTACCGCGAGCTTCCGCTGCGCTGGGCAGAGCTGGGGACTGTGTACCGCTATGAGCGCTCCGGCGTGCTGCACGGCCTGCTGCGGGTGCGCGGCTTTACCCAGGATGACGCACACATTTTCTGTACGCCGGAGCAGATGGAAAGCGAGATACTGGAAGTGCTGCGCTTTAGCCTGAACTTGTGGAAGGTTTTTGGCTTTACCGATATTAAGGCATACCTGGCTACCAAGCCTGCGGAGAGCGTAGGGGAGCAGAGCCGCTGGGATGCAGCCCTGGAGAGTCTCCGCAAGGCAATAGAGGCTGAGGGATTGGAATATGAGCTGGACGAGGGCGGCGGTGCCTTTTACGGCCCTAAAATCGACCTGAAAATAAAGGACGCGCTGGGCCGGGAATGGCAGATGACCACCATACAGTTTGACTTTAATGAGCCTGAGCGTTTTGGCATGACCTTTGTTGACGCTGACGGCCAGCACAAGCGCCCGTACATGATTCACCGCGCATTGCTGGGCAGCCTGGAGCGGTTTTTTGGCGTGCTCATCGAGCATTTTGGCGGCGCGTTTCCGGCATGGATTGCCCCGGAACAAATAGCCGTTATTCCGGTTTCGGAAAGCTTTAATGACTATGCCCGGAAAATTATTGCAGAGCTAAAGGCGCGTGATTTGCGGGTCAGCGCCGAACTCGATGACGGGAGACTCAACGCGAAAATACGCGACTGCCAAACCCGGAAAATTCCCTATATGGCTGTCGTGGGCCAGCGCGAGGCGGATGAAGGCACCGTGTCTGTCCGACTTCGGGACGGCAAGCAGTTGCCATCCATGAAAGTCCAGGAATTTGCGGATTACGTTGTTAAGAAGGTAGAAACCCAGGATTTATTATTATAGCGATTTGAAATACCATTTGTTTTCATTTATTACACATCTAATTTCATTCGAAGCGATTTTTCTTGACTATTAATGTTATTTTTGTATGTTTTAAACAAGGGGTTGTAACCATACCAACCCCCAGGCAGCGCTGCCGGAAATTGTTCATAAAAGAGGCTATGAATGAAAAACCGGCTTTCACAAATACTTGAGATATTGTTAAATAAGCAGCGCATAGAAGTTTCCACTTTATCCGGTATACTCGGGGTTTCCCAGGTAACTATACGTAAAGATTTGGATCAGCTTGAAGAAAAAGGTTTGATAGTCCGTCAGCATGGGTATGCCTGCCTGGATAAAATAAACGATATTGGCAAGCGGATGGCATATTGCTATGACATAAAAAGGCGCATAGCAAAAGTTGCCGCTGCAACAGTGGAAGACGGCGAAACCGTGATGATAGAATCCGGTTCCTGCTGCGCTTTACTGGCAGAGGAACTTGCCTTAACCAAAAGTGAAGTGACAATTGTTACCAACTCGATTTTTATTACCAATTACATCCGGCATTACCCGTCAATAAAAATAATACTGTTGGGCGGCTATTATCAGCCCGAATCCCAGATATTGGTAGGCTCCATAACCAAAAAATGCGGAGATGAATTTTATTCCAATAAATTCTTTTTAGGGGTTGATGGGTTTTCCCGCAAGGCAGGTTTTACCCTGGGGGATCATCTGCGGGTTCAGGCCATTCGTGATTTGTCAGAGTTCACCCGTGGAATATATATACTGACCGAGTCGGACAAATTTAATCGCCAGGGGACTATTAGCCTTGAGCGCACTGATAAAATCGTAAAAGTTTTTACTGATGAGAAATTGCCCCCGGATGCTGAAACCATCCTACGGGGTGATAATATTCAAATTTATAAGGTGCCAATATATGAATAACAAAAGACCCGATTTTAAAAATATGGAAAACAACGCTCGTGGATATTTCGGCGATGATAATTATTTAAATGATGCGGATTACTGCTGGAAAGCCATAGCCTCCCGAAGGGGGAATCCCGGCTGCCATAAATATTTTCCGTTATTAAAAAAAATCAGGGGCGGCTGTCACAGCACCCGCCGTTCCTGAAAGCGCAGCGCTGCCCGGCTCATGGAAGGGGGCTGTATTTTATCCCCACATCGTATGTATCAATGCCTTCTTTGCGCTTGAGCAGATTCGTGATTTTGTACGTTGCGGGAAGCGCCAGGATTTCTATGCTCATTTTCAGGAAATAGTTTGTTAATACAAGGCTCCAGAAAAGTTCGACAGGGAATACTTTGGCAAGGGTTGCCACTGATATAAATATCAAGCTGTCCAGGAGCTGCCCAACCAGGCTGGAGCTTATTGTCCGTACCCACAACCGCCGCCCCTTCATTATGATTTTGATTTTTGAAAGCAGCACGGCGTTGGAAAATTCTCCCACAAGGTAAGCGGTAAGGCTTGCCAGGACTATGCCGCCTGTACTCATCCCCCCCAGGATGGAATTATACGCCGCGTTTCCCGCAGTCTCTTCCCAAAACGCGTCAGGCGGCAATACCCTGAGCAGCAGAAATGTCAGCATGGCAAGAATCAGCGCCCCAAAACCTGTCCAGATAACCCGCCGCGATACTTTGAATCCGTAAACTTCGGTTAGGATGTCCCCCAATATAAAAACCAGGGGGAAAAGCAAGGTTCCGCCGTCAAAGGCAAGGGGAATTGTAAAGAGCGAAAAACCCAGGTCAACAATCTTTGCCGATGAGGCAATGTTACTGACCACAAGCACCGTTACAAAAAAAGACGCGACAATATCCAAATACTTAAAAGAGGATGTTTGAGTTGATGGATTCATTAAAAGCTCCCTGTTTTTTTTAAGGCAGGTTCCCTGGGATACTGCCGAAGTTCAAATCGACATCCCTGTCGATTTGAACTTTTAGGTTTTTCTAGCGAAAAACCCAGTTGTATTAGAACTCCGAAGGAGTTCTCACGACCATTTAATAAAGCCTGGCCTGTACGGATGAACCAGGGCTTCGTGTTTGGGCATAATCCGCACAGTGTGCCCCTGGTAGCCGGTTTCGGTACATTCGATTTTTACCTGGAACAAGCTCAGGTTGCCTTCCTTGCCGCTGCACTTCATCTCTGTCCGGGCGGCGTTTTTAATTTCGTTGCCCTGGTTTGATACAGTGCCGTGGTACAGTTCCACGAGCAGATCGTTGGGTGACATCTGACCCAGGTCGATGAATGCGGTAACGCTTAACATATCGCCGCGCTGCATGACCGGTTTTGCGTTGCACTCGGTTTTTACGATTCTCAGTTGATCCCAGGAATTGCGCAGATTGTGGAAATAAGTCGCAAGCTCTTTTGCCTTGGCATAATCGTCTTTTATGAGGTTGCGGTAATTTTTGAGCGCAGGGAAGTAGAAGTTGTTTGAGTAATCCATCAACATGCGGTGGCAGGACATGGATTGCCCGATTTCCTGCATACAGATTTTCATTCTTTTAATCCATTCGCGGGGGAGGCCGTCCCGTCCGCGCTGGTAGAACAGGGGAATTATATCTCGCTCAAGGAGATCGTACAGCGCCATGCTTTCGATATCGTCCTGGAGTTTTTCATCGACATATTCTTCGCCGTGCCCGATTGACCATCCCACGTTGGGGTTATAGGCTTCATCCCACCAGCCGTCCATGATGGAGCAGTTCAGAACGCCGTTCATGGCTGCCTTCATGCCGCTGGTTCCAGAGGCTTCCATTGGCCTGCGGGGTGTATTGAGCCACACGTCACCGCCCGATGTCAGGTATTTGGCGACAGTCATGTCATAGTTTTCTACAAACACTATGCGGCTGGTTACATCGTATTTTTCCGCAAAGTGAATTATGCTCCGGATTAATTCCTTGCCGGGCATGTCGTGGGGGTGAGCCTTTCCCGCGAAAATCAATTGAATCGGCCTGTCGTTGTCTTTTACCAGGCGGAGCAGCCGTTCCGGGTCACGCAATAGCAAATTGCCCCTTTTGTAAGTGGCAAAACGTCGCGCAAAACACAGTGTAAGGGCATACGGGGACAGGGCATCTTCCGCGTGCCTGATACGGCGTTCGTCAGCGCCGACCCTCTGGTACTGCGCCCGAATCCTATCCCGCACAAACGCGACGAGCCGTTCACGGCGGCGCTCATGGGTGCGCCATAGCTCTTCGTCGGAGATGCGATCCATGCAATCCCATATTTGCAGATCAGTTGGCTTTACTTCAAAGTGCGGGCCAAAATAGCGATCCAGAAGTTCCAGCATTTGGGAGGAGACCCATGTGCGCGGATGCACGCCGTTTGTGATGTGCCCGATGGGTACTTCGTTCAGGGGCAGTCCCGGCCACAAGTCTTTCCACATATCCCGTGAAACTACCCCGTGCAGCCGGGCTACGCCGTTGGCATAGGCGGCAAGTTTCAGCGCAAGGACTGTCATGCAGTATGTTTCACGGTCATCGTTTACATTTACACGGCCCATGCCCAGGAAGTCCTTCCATGATATTCCCAATATCTGCGCCCAGGGCTTCATGTATTTTTCTATCATTGAAATGTCAAAGCGTTCATTTCCGGCAGGAACCGGCGTATGGGTGGTGAATATATTGGTAGGCCATACAGCTTCGCAGGCTTCTTCAAAATTGAAATTTTTCTCCAGCATTATTTCCCGAATCCGCTCAAGAACCAGGAAGGCAGAGTGGCCTTCGTTCATGTGGGTTGCGGCGGGGTTGAAGCCCAGGGCCCGCAGGGCGCGGATGCCGCCTATGCCCAGAAGAATTTCCTGCTGTATGCGGACTTCTTTGTCCCCGCCGTACAGGGCTGCGGTAATATTGCGTATGTCCGGGGCGTTTTCTTCGATGTTGGTGTCCAGCAGGTACAGGGATGAGCGTCCGACTTTTACTTCCCAAATTTGGGCAATAGCCTGGCGGCCTGCCAAGTCTACGGTTATCTTGAGCGGCTTGCCGTCTTTGTCTGCTTTCCGCTCAACGGGCATATTGTACCAGTCGTTTTCCGGATAACTCTCCTGCTGGAAACCGTCGGCATTGAGCATTTGCTTAAAATAGCCCTGCCGGTACAGGAGTCCAATGCCCACGAGGGGAAGGCCCAGGTCCGAAGATGTCTTCATGTGATCCCCGGATAGTATGCCCAAACCGCCTGAATAAATAGGCAGGGATGTGTCCATGCCGTACTCCATTGAGAAATACGCCACGATGTCCTTATGGTTGCCTTTGTACCAGGTATTTGCCTTTTTGTATCGCTGGAAGCGTTCATACACTTCCTTGAGGGCTGCCAAATAGGAGTCGTCTTTGGCTACCTGGGCTAGTCGTTCCTGGCTGACCATGCCGAGAACCCGGACAGGGCTCTGTTGGGACTGCAGCCAAACGTCATAATCCAGCCTAATAAATAGCTGAACTGCGTCAAAATTCCATGACAGCCAGAGATTTCTGGCGATTTCTTCCAAGGGCTTTAATGAAGCGGGAAGTTTCGGCTTTACCGTATAGGTGGATATATTCATAGTTACAGTGTAAGCGTGTAGGGCGCTTCTGTCAACGATCTATAGGCTCATCTATAAGTACACGATCTATAAGTGCCATCGCGTACTATAATCTGAAGCGCTTGCTGAGTTCTTTTAAGTGGCTGCCGATAAATAATGCGCCGTAGCAGGTCAGGACAATCCCGATTGTAATGCCGATGGGAAGCAGGAACGATATGCCGGCGGAGCGGGCGAGCTGGTTAAATTCAAGGCCCAAAAAAGCGCTGGTCAGCGAGACCAGTATGATTATCCCGGCAATGACCCATCCGCGGGTTGACAATTCGCCGGGAACCAGGGTGGTTTCTGCAAAGGGAGCATCCAACGCCATGTCTTCTTCCTCGGCAATTCTGCACATTATGGTATTTTCCAAATTCGGCGCAGGGGGGAAAAAATCATTGACAAGTATTTCCCGGCATCTTTCCAGGCGTTCGGCCTTTTCCGTGCAGTCGGGGCAGAAAAAAAGGTGCAACGCAATCTGCAGTTGGACAAGAAGGGGTGCTGGTTCCCCGGTATAGTCATAAATCAAATCCATTGTTTTTCTGCAATCCATAATCAACCCCTTTATTCCCTTTCCGCAATCCCTTCCAGTTTTTCACGGAGCAGTTTTTTTGCCCTAAACACATGAGATTTGATTGTATTGACCGGAAAACCGGTAATAGCCTCAATCTCCTGATAAGAGCGCTCGTAAAAAAAGAACAAGTCCACGCAAACCCGATACCGTTCCGGGAGCGTTTCCACGGCATCCAAAAGCGCCTGCCGGGCTGCCTTGCGTATCAAAATCCGCTCAGGGGTTTCGTTGTCGCTTAGATGGGATTCTGTCCCCTCGTCCATGACAAGACTTTGATACTCTTTAGTCCTGTTTACCCTGTTTATCGCCGTATTGTAGGCGATCTTGTACAGCCATGTTGAAAACCGTGACCTTCCCTCAAAATTGGAAAGGCTCCGGTACACTTTAAGGAAGACTTCCTGGGTAAAATCGGAAGCATCTTCCTTGTTTCGGAAGAAACCCAAGCCCATTCCGTAAACAGAATGTTCATGCCGCCTGACCAGCAAGCGGAATAAATCCCTCTTCCCGGATATGATCTGGCTGATAATCAAATGGTCGTCAGCATCACCGTCCGGCTTGATTGTTTCTTCAATGCTCATGCGGCTTTTTCGCCGCGCTTAATTCCATAAAATATCAATAGCCCGGTTCCAATGGACAGGGGGATTAAACCGCCCAGCAGTCCGTAATTGGCCCCCACGACTATTGCCAGAAACACAGTCAGCGCCAATCCGACAACGCTCAACAGCAGGCCCGCCAGCAAGCTGAATGACAGCAGATTAAATTCGGGCTTTGCATAGTGTCCGGCTTTTATCAGCATTACCCGGCGGCGATGGTTCCAAAGAAGATAGAAAAAAATCACCACCGACCCCATAAAAATACCCACAATGGGAATTATCGCGATGATTACCTGGGCAACATTGGACGACATATCAAACGGCTCCTGCTTGGAATATTACAACGTTCTTCAATGGTAATCCTTTTCCGTTGTTTCGTCTATGTTTTGACACTGTTTTTTGCTAATGGTTGCGATGCCCAAAATCCGCATCCATGCGGATTTTGGGCTTAGGAGTTTTTGCTCTGCAAAAACTCCAGCTAAAGCATTGTTGCAGCGGCTTCCCGGAAAAATATTTCTTTGTTGATTTATTAAGCCGAAAACGCTATATTCAAGTATAGAGGTAATCAAATGGCATCCAAAGTGAAACCTGTCCAGCCGACAGAGATAAAAGACAAAAGAATTGCCCGCGAAGTAATAGAACAGATCCGCAAACCCATACCGGCATCAGTGTACAAACGGCATGAGAAGCTGGCAAAAGTTGTAGATTCAGTGATTCGTAAATGAGCAGAATTAAAATATCCCATGCAAATATAAAGAAATATTTTTATCTCCAACCTCTTTCAGAAAAGAAAGCCTTGCAGAGTTTTAAATGCTTAGTTACTGAATATTCGGATTATCTTGCAAAAGATGCCATTCGTTCAATGAAAGACCATATCGCTAAAACATGGATTCTATATGATCAGAATACTGGCGAAATAGCAGCTTATATGTCCCTCATTATGGACGCAATCAAGTTATCATTCACTGAAAAAGAACTGCATAATCTCAAGTACCCATTTCGAACAATTCCCGCCATGAAGATTGCTAAACTGGCAGTAGACAGCAATTTTTTAAGCAAGTATAAAGGCATTGGAACTTTCATGATAGACAGCGCGGAACGTTTTGCTATGGCATGTAATATTAATTATTGTGCCGCTCGTTTCTTGACTGTTGATGCTGACATTGAACATGATGAAGGAGTTCTGGATTTTTACCAAAAAAACGGATTTATTCCAAACGCAGAACTATACAACAAGAACCGTAAGACAATCAGCATGAGGAAAGATATATTTCTGTAATAAACGTCTCAACATGCCTAAAGCAATCGGCTTTCATTCGCCTATTCAGTATTCAGCGGATCAAGGGAAGCGCCAATGTCTTTTTTTATGGCTGCTGTCAGGCGCGTGATGAGTTCCCTTTTTACATGGGCGGGCATTTTTTTAAGGTAATCGTTTGTTTTTAATTTTTGGTCTTCTTTTTTTTCAGTGATCCCGCCAACAAAGAGTTCATGGTAAGGGATCTCCAGCGCAGAGGCAATTTTTTCTATTTTATCAAAAGAGGGAATACGTCGGCCCATCTCGATTTGACCGATGTAATTACCGCCCATGTCACACAGTTCGGCGAGGGTCATTTGGGATATACCCCGAATTTTCCGGAATTTTTTTAGATTGGCAATAAATACCTTCTGTATAGTCATCCCTAGAGTCTAATAGACATAAAAAGGGTATAGTATACAAATGTCTCATTGACATAAGTACTTTTTGAATGTTATTATGTCTTTAGGTTATATATTCCGAAAAATTGGAGAAAAGCATGAATAAATGTTCTTGTTGGTTTAAGCTGCCATTAATTCTAATGGTGCTGCTTTTTTTGTTTTGCGGGGCAGCCCCTGTTTTTTCGCAGGAAATATTAGCGACTTTTCACCTTGGGCTTGAAGCAGCAGGCCCGCTAACAACGGGTTTAAATGTCTTATTTATTGGAAAAAGTGGTTTTACAGTTTCTGGGGAAATTAGTAATGTATTGATTTTTAATGATGTAAAATTTGGTGCAGGGTTAGGCTATGTTTATTACGATTCAATTTATATTGGTGGATTAGCGAGTTATTTTAGCTGTTTATATTTTTATAATGGTTATCTTGCTTTTGCTATTGTTGGGGGATATGATTTTGGGAATTGGGTATTGGGAGGACAATCAGCATACACACTACCCACAGGCGTAAGATTTACATTAGCTGTTGGAGTTAATGTAGGTAAATCTTCAGGAACCAGGGCAACGCGAAGATCTTCACGAAACACACAAGAAAACACAGATGACTGGTGGAAAGACTAATTTCCATCATGGAAATAATTGTATATTTAATTTTATCTTTAAGGAGAAAAAAATGACACAAAGGAATTTTTCTATGGGAATTTTTGCAATGGCAGTGTTTGGGTTGGTTTTGAGCGGATGCGTTTCCCAGACTCCCGCACAAAGACCATCCAAACACAATGAAGCAGTTTTATGGGCAGAGTATCCCCGAATTCCCAGCAAGGATTATATAGTGGTGGGTGTTATTATTTTAAAGGGAGTTGATCCGCTCACATTAAGTGCTGATTTAATGGAAAAAGCTGTAGAGCTTGGCGGGCATGACATAATCAATGTTCGTGTTGATTCGGAACGAATGTTAGACAAAAAAAGGGTGGTAGCAGCTTCCGCAGTGGCAATAAAATACACCAATGAAACACTATCGCCCGAAATCCACAGCAGCCTTTATGTGCCCCATGCGGGTTCAACAGAGGAGTCCCATTCCCCGTGACCCTGCCTGTCTTCCGCAGACAGGCGTGAAATTGGGCAAGGAGATTTAAAATACGGCATTGGACAATAATTGTCAAATGTAATAAAATTAGCTTATAAAAAAATTGAAGGAGCTTTCAAAATGAAACAAGTGAATAAGCTGATTATCGTATTATTGGCTGTGTTTTTTGCTTTCTCTGCTGTTACAGCATGTAAATCGCCGCCGCCGCCGGTAGAGGAGGTTCCGCCGCCGCCGCCACCTCCGCCCCCCCCGCCAGCGCCGCCGCCGCCAGTGCAGGAGGATGTTGTTATTGATACAAGCCCGCCGGAGATAACTGTATCAATGTCGCCCCAGCCGTTCAGCCCTGATGGCGATGGAGTTGATGACATATTGACGGTGAAAATCGGCATAACCAGCGCAACCGATATAGGCGGCTGGCACATCGAAATTCGTGAGCCTGAACCGCCGTATCTTTTGTTTTCCGAATGGAGCGATGTGGGGATGCCGCCGGAAGTCCTGGAATGGGACGGGTTATGCGCGTCAGGCGAATTGGTACAATCGGCTACCAATTATCACTTTGCGATCAGCGTCACCAATGCGTTCGAAACTGCGACTTATCAGGGAACCTTTGCGATTGATGTATTGGTACAACGGGATGGGGATATTCTTCGCGCAATTGTTCCATCCATTGTTTTCCCCCCCAATGGCGGAAATTTTACTGGTCTTGACGATGAAAGGAAATCAAACAATGACTACATATTGCGGCGCATTGCCGATGTTTTAAATCAGTATTCAACTTATCGGGTAACGGTTGAAGGTCACGCTAATCCGACCACTCCGCCGAACACCAGGCAGCGAACGACCGAAGAAGTAGGAACCCGTACGGTAAAGGGGCTTCAGCCGCTGAGCAAAGAACGTGCAGATGCCATTGTAAATTATCTGGTAGACCTGGGCGTTGAGCGTGAAAGGCTTACGGCTATTGGCGCAGGCAGCTCCCGGACAGTTGTTGATTATGCTGACAAGGATAATTGGTGGAAAAACCGCCGTGTAGAATTTATTCTGGAAAAGTAAGATAACTATATTAAGGGGATATTGAGATGCAGGCAGCGGTAAAATTAACAGATGAAACAGCACCTTGTGATTCTTTGGTAGAGCCGCGTTTTGAGCGCATTTTCGGCACTGAATATGCAATGAGCTCGCCGGGATATAAACACCAGAGCGTATTATTGGCGCTTGGCGCTCAGTTAAAAGAGAAATTAAAGTCCTCCGACTGCAAAACAATTGTCGCGCCATTTGACGTTTATCCTCTATATGAAAAAGGCGACCAATACACGCTTGTGCAGCCTGACATTTTCCTTGCGTGCGATCAATCAAAACTTAAAGACAATAGCTACAATGGCGCCCCCAAATTCATCATTGAAATTTTATCCTCGAATCGGTCCCATGACATGGTTACAAAACTAAACCTCTACGAGAAAGCAGGGGTGGCCGAATACTGGATGGTAGACCCGGAAGATCAGGTAATAACCGCATTGGAATTTTCAAACGGGAAATATATTTACCATAGCTTCCTGGGCGAAGACGATGTTCCTCTTCTGACAATTCCCGGCTGTGTTATTGATTTTAAAAAGGTGTTTGATATTTAGTCTGTCCACAAAGTGCGTCAACTTCGTTGACGGTTTACTTTGCGGACAGACACTGTTTTTAAGCATTTTTGCCATTATTCCCTTGAAAAAAGTAGCTTCTTCTACATTATTCCCTTGAAAAAAGTAGCTTTACATACATTTTTCAGCCGAAAAATGTAGCTTTCTCTACATTATTCCCTTGTAAAATGTAGAGGCATAGGCTATAATTCCATATATGAGGCGTACAATTTACAACGACCTATTATCCTGGAAAAATTCGCCTGAACGTAAACCTTTACTTCTGCAAGGTGCGCGCCAAACAGGCAAAACATGGCTCATGGAAGAATTCGGGAAAAATGAGTATAAAAATGTAATTTCCCTTAATTTTGATAAGCAGCCGGACATTTCAGTTTATTTTGATGGTGATATAAGCCCTGCAAATATAATAAAAAGCCTTGAAAATCGATTTACCGCTGACATAAACGCGGAAGATACCTTAATCATTATGGATGAAATTCAGGAATCCGAGCGCGCCTTAAACTCGCTGAAATACTTTTGCGAGGATGCCCCGCAGTACCATATAGTCGCTGCCGGAAGCTTTTTAGGCGTTGCTTTGCATGGCAGTTTTCCCGTTGGCAAGGTTGACCGTTTATCGCTTTACCCGCTTTCTTTCTATGAGTTCCTGGAAGGGATTGGCAAAGAGCGTTATGTGCAAACATTAATTAACATGGATTTTGAATTGATCCGCAGTACTTCAGGCGATTATGAAAAATTGCTAAAAACATACTATTTTGTCGGCGGTATGCCAAAAGCGGTTGCAGCCTTTGCCGCCCGTGAAGATTTAAGAGAGGTCAGGGCAATACAGGGTAATATTCTGGCGGATTATCGGGATGATTTTTCCAAACATATTACGCCGTTAAATACGCCAAAAGTTGAAATGATTTGGAATTCCATTCCGCGCCATTTATCAAAAGAAAAAAAGAAATTTATGTATAAGGAACTTGCAGAAAACGCAAGGGCATATACATACGAGGACGCGATGAATTGGCTTTTTAATACGCGCCTTGTTTATAAAGTTCCCCGTACAGAAGAAAATAAATTGCCGCTTGCAAGTTTCGCGGATGAAAAGGCTTTTAAACTGTATATGCTGGACTGCGGGTTATTCTGCGCAAAAGCCGAAATTGATATTACTGTTTTTTTTGAGCACAGCAATGAACTTTTAAATTTTTTTAACGGAGCTATTGCGGAGCAATTTGTCATGCAGGAACTTATCACCGCTGGTTTTAAGCCTCATTACTGGGGCAGGGAAAGGGGCGAAGCGGAAGTGGACTTTGTGATTCAATGGCGCAACGAGATTGTCCCTGTGGAAGTTAAATCCGGTTTCCGCAAAAAATCCAAAAGCCTCGATGTGTACAGGCAAATGTATAATCCAAAAAGAGCAGTTAAAACAACATTAAGAAATTACGGCGTAATGGACGGCCTTTTTTCCGTGCCGCTATATATGGTTGCAAGCATTGGGGAAATACTTGCAAAAAAATAAACAGAAGAATTTAACCACGAACCATCACGAACAAACACGAACCTGTTGTCCGCAATTTTGTTATTATCCAAGAACTCATACACAGCATACAGGGTTTTCTTGGGAATAAGTGAAAGACTACAAACAGCAATTTCGTGCTCTCCGTAGTATATTCTTTTAAATAAAAGGGTTTACTATTTTTAATTTATTCTCTACAATACTGTGATTATAAATTAAAATGTTGCTGTCTAAGGCAATTTTATTCATAATTATTTGCTTCGTCTCTGTCAAATTTATAAGTAGCAAAAGAAAAAAGGTATTTATCAAAAAGTTCATTTAAGTTGTCAATATTGTTATTTTTATTATGGGGAAACACCAATACCTCTACTTCTTTACCATAATATTCAGCAGGAAACGGGAAAGAAGCCTTTTCTTTGCTTGGTATCATAACTTGTCTTAGCATAACAAACCTCTTATTGTAAATATACATCATTAAAGAAGGATTGTAAACTAATTTCTTAATCCGTGTAACTCTAAGCAACTTTAGTTGCAGTACTCTGTGGTTTATCTTCTTTCTCCCCCACAAAAAAACAGGTGCGAAGATTAGACTACCCGCCGCATCTCCGCTCCTGATAAAATAAACCTGTCTCCCTTAAAAGGCGCGAATAGCGTGAACATAACCACTGTAGTTCTTGGATATGTCACGCTGTGGTGTGTTACTAGAGTCAATTCCCCACGCACTACCATTATAATACTGCGACGAAGACCAGAAATATTGTGAACCAGAACTGCCAAACATTCCTGGGAATACATTGATTTTTCCCCATTCATTTAGTTCACCTAAACTGGGAAGAAACCAGTCTGAAAAACCGCCACCTCTATTAGCTGTGCAACGTTGTGCCGCCGTATTGGTTGTTGTTCCACTAAGATAATTTACTATTAATTGCGTATCTCTTCTGCCGTTACCTATTAATGATGCCTTGCTATCTGATGCGCTCGTAAATGTCGTTACATCGGGTATTAAAGTGCCATACGCACCCCATAAGTAGATGGTGGGTTCACTAGAAGGCGAGTCTTCAAGGTAGTATGCGGTATAGCTGGCAAATCCTCCTGTCCCTGTATAACCTTGTACGGTAAAACCTGCTGCCCTAACATAAAAGATTTTTCCTCCTGCGGGTCCCTTGTCGCCTACTGCGTATTGATGATTACATCCTTCTCTTTTGCAAATTAAGCTTCCGCTTCCCGAAGTGCCATGATCATGTCCGAGCGCAGGTATTGTTGTACCTGTTACAACTGCATCGCAGCCTGTGCGGGTGCACGTTCCATTTTCGGTAATACCCGTTGTAGTGCAAGCTGCCGCTGTTGCTGCTGTTAAGCCTGTATGTCCGAGCGCGGCGGTTGTATTAATCCGCCGTACATTTCCAGTACTAATAATAATAGTACCGAGCAATGTACCGCCGGATATATCGTTCATAGTGCGGTACTGTCTATAGGCTAACACTTTTCCATCCGGGTCGTTTGATGGCGACCAACTGCCGGAACTAGGGTTGAACGCCGGACTGGGCGGTGCATCACTGTAATAGACCGCAAATGCGTTTTCAGATTGAGAAGAGCCTGCAATCCAGTAAATCTTAACCTCGTCGCCGGTTGAAGCTGTAAATGTGTAATTGCCGCTTGATCCGCTGGCGAGCCTTGCGTTTTGCGGGAGGTCAGTTCCGTTTACATTAATCCTTAACGCTCCGTTTCCGTTCCAGCCATCACCATAGCTATCCCGCATTGTAATGGTTATTTCTCTGGCAGCAGCAGCAGCATTGGGATCAAAACAAACGGTGCATGTTT
>Ga0209755_10003085_pt1 | contig 21375 bp, 15 predicted proteins | sample TergutCo191P1_FD_187301 | JGI IMG/M metagenome (GOLD analysis project Ga0209755, IMG submission 187301) | Cornitermes sp. P1 segment gut microbial communities from Petit-Saut dam, French Guiana - Co191P1 (SPAdes) (version 2) | ecosystem: Host-associated > Arthropoda: Insects > Digestive system... | reverse complement strand
GGACGAACAAGATGGGGAGGAAGCTTTCTGCGACATTGATAACCCAAATCCTTAACCATGTGCTTGATGCCAGCCCCAAACTGGAGAAATGGTACGACAGGCTGACCCAGTACAAGAAGGCCGGGTCGGTGAGAACCGGGCTGCGCAGGCGGGTGTTTGCTGAGATATATCAGATGCTGAAAAAGGGGGAATATCATTATGGAAGGGATCCAAAGAAGCATGAGGAAAAGATGAGGCAGTACAAAAGATTTCTTGAAAAAGGAAAAAATCTTTTGAAAAGTGCTTGACATTTCTCATAGACGCACGAAGCTCACGGTAGAAGAATTTTACCACGAACGCGCACCTTACTCAATAATCCTATCGTTCGTGGCAGCACCGCAGGTGCGCGTTCGTGATGTTCGTGGTTAAAAATTTCCAATTATATTATCGTTCATGCGTTTAGCGTGATTCTTGTCCAAACGCTTAGACAAAAAACCGTCTCCCAACACAATTTCTGTTCAGGAAAAATGGTGCTTTTGAACAATTCTGGAACTATGCACTTCCCCATGCACAAAATGATCCCTGCAAGCCACCCGCGCGCGGGATAAAAACCCAAAAATCAATTCCCGCCAAGCGCGTCTTCTACCGCTTTCAGAAAAGCCTTGCTGCTTCCGGTAGCGCCGCTTACCACATCCACATCAAGGCTCTGCGCTTCAATTATCGCGGGGACAATCACTTCTGCCCTTCTTCCGCGTCCGTTGAAATGCCGGATAATCTCAATCGCGGTTATCGTCCGGTCTGTTACGGTTACGTCCAGAGTAACCCGCACCGGCCCTACCCTGGCATTGCCGCGGTAGGTTCCGTCCGCAACCGTATTTAAATCCGGGGAAGTAATGACGATTCTGTCAAAATTTACGCACGAGGCGAACAGAACCAGAATGGCCAAACACAACAGTGCCAGTTTGTTTTTCATAAAACCATGTGTATCATCTTTCCGGATAAAGCACAAGCTGTATAAGGCTCCCTTCAAGCAGCTCCGCCATAGTCCGCTGGATATCCGCCTTGCTCACGGCCCGCAGCGAATCCGGCCGCCTGTTCAGCCTGCTTAACGGGGAGCGGAAAATCACCGCCGAGTTGGCGAAACTTTGGGCTATGTGCATGTTCGTCTGCATTGCCCGTTCGTGGCTTTGCACAAGGGAATGTACGGCGTTTGCAAAAATGCTCTCGTCAATGTTCCCTGCGGCGATTGCCCGGAATTCCGCTTTTGCCGCGGCAAGCAGCTCGTCGACCCTTTCGGGGTTGCAGACAAAGAAAATGCCTCCTGAAAGTTCGTCCGCAAAAGGCGAAAGCGAAACCCAGGAGGACAAGGTGTACACGCCGCCCAGGGCTTCCCGGATTTCGTCAATAAGCCGTATGTCAAGGTAGGCGCTTAAAACAGCCGCCGCCGATGTGCGCTCCTCCGTGTGGGGCTGCGGGGCAAACCAGGCCGCGTACACAATGCTGCGTTCTTCCATCCCCATGCGGATTTCCCTGGAGGTATCAGGCGGGCGGCGGGGATCGGGGGCGGCCTGTTCGCCAAAGTCCGGGCGCGGGCGGCGGGGGATCGAGGCCAGGTAGGTTTCGGTCAGGGAGCGGAGGCGGGACAGGTCGATGTTCCCTATGAACACAAAGGTATAGTCGGCGGGGTTAAGGCCCCCGCGGATAAAGTCCAGGGCTTCGTCCATGTCAAAGCGTTCGATGTCGGCACGTTCCAGGGGATGAAAGCGGGGGTTGCCGTGGGTTGTGCGGGTTATTTCCCTGCGGAAAGCGATGTTGGGGTCATTTTCCTGGAAAGCCATGCTTGAGCGGCGCTGTGCCAGCATGGTTTGTACGGCGTCAGGGTCAAAGCCAGGCTGGTTAAAACTGAGGTAGAGCATTTCAAAAAGGACCTGTATGTCGTTTACCGTGGAGACGCCCCGGAAGCCCCGCAGATGTGCCTGCGTCCAGAACGAAAACGATACCTGCCTGTCCGCGAGCATGGCAATGAGCTCGGTGCGGGTGTGGGGGCCCAAACCCGAAGCGTTCAGCATCTCGGCGGCCAGGGCTGCGGAAACCGCGCTTTGCTCCGGGGCGCTTAAAGTCCCGCCCCGCGTCTGGGCGAAAAAGCTAATCTCGTTGTTCCTGTTCGCCGTCTCTTTGAGAATCACTTCCGCGCCGTTGCTGAGCCTCCAGCGGACAGCCCCGGTTTCGCTGTCAACGCTTTCCGCGACTATGCTTCCTGCCTGCGGCACAGCGGATAAAAGTTCGCCCCGTGCCCTGTGTATGACCGGGCGCGCAACCCTGGCCCTGCGGGTCTGCGCGATTAAGGCCCTGATTTCCGCGTCCGTGGGCAGACCGGCTTTTTCCGTTTCCGGCGCGGTGATTATAAGCGTAAGGTCATCCGAGGCAAAATAATCCCGTACCGCCCTGTTGATTTCCCGCAGGGTGATTCCCGGCAAAAGCCGTGTTATGGCTTCCTGTTCCCATTCCACACTGGGGGCAATGCCGCCCCGCAGAAAATGCCGGGTAAAAGTCTGCACAAAGGTATTCGAGTGCTGCCTGTCCCTTTCGGAAACCGCCCGATCCAGGCGCGAAAGCAGCGCGGCGGCGGCAAGGTCTTTTTCCTCCTGGGTAAAACCATGACGCGAAAGGGTTTCCCTGGTCAAAAGCAGCGCTTCAAGGGAATCCCGCACGCCGCCGGTTTTTGCCTCGGCCACAAGGACATAAAAGCGGGAAGCATAGCCAAAACTGGCAGTGCCTCCGGCGGCAAACATGTACGGGGCATCGGGGCGGGACGCCGATTCACTAAAGCGCATGGAAAGCATGGTGCCTATGAGGTTGTCAATGATGCTTTCCCGGTAAGAGGCTAAATCCCCCCGGCGGGAGCGGGGCGCGCGCTTCCAGTACAGTTCCACCCTGGAGCGGGCGAGTTCGGCATCGGTAAGGATAAGGGTTTCCAGGCTGCCTCTTTGCGGCGGCCTCAGGTCGTGCCGGGGGCGGTAAAAGGGCTCCAAAGCGGCATTTTCCGCGCGTACCGGGAAATGTTCAGCCAGGCGGGTTTGCAGATAGGCGGCGTCAAAGTCGCCCACAATGACAACGGCCATGTTTTCCGGCCTGTACCAGCGTTGATAAAACGCCTTTAACTGCTCTGCCGTGGCGTTTTCGATTACTTCCAGACGGCCTATGGGCAGGCGCTCGGCATACAGCGAGTTACGGAACAGCAGCGGGAACATCTGCCGGTTCATCCGCTCCCTTGCCCCCATGCGGAAGCGGTATTCTTCTATAATAACAAGCCGTTCGCTTTCCACGGCTTCCGGGCAAAACGTCACCGCCCATGACCAGTCGTCAATCATCTCCAGGGCCCTTTGCGGAATGACGCGGCGTCCGTCGGCCCTTGTTTCAACCGGGACTTCAATGCGGTAAACGGTCTCGTCAAAGGAAACATGGGCGTTTATTTCCGGGCCAAAGCGCATCCCCAAAGAACGGAGGTAGTTGATAACTTCCATGCCGGGGAAACGGAGGGTGCCGTTAAAGGCCATGTGCTCCACAAAATGGGCCAGCCCCCGTTCCTCCTCGGTTTCCAGGATGGAACCGGCATCGACAGCCAGGGTCAGGAAAGCCCTGCCTTCGGGCATGGTGTTTTCAAGCAGGAAATAGCGCATCCCCGACGGGAGAGTGCCGGTAATCGCCCTTTCCATAAAGGGAACCGGGTCTGAAGGGTTCCCCAAATTGCTGGAAGCGATGGTTGGCGGCCCCCCGGCACAGGAAAATACAGCCAATAGCAGTATAAAAACTGCCAATAGTTTTATACGACGGCCTTGTTTTTCAGAAAAAAAGCGTTTCATAGGCGATATTATAGCAAAAATTACTTTTTTTGCAAATTTGTCTTTTTCCTCCTTGAAGAATATGTTGTTTTGCTATAGAATATAAGTTTGAGGACCCTAAATGAAAAGGTGGTTTCTGTATGAGACTTTTAACAAGATCTGATTTTGACGGATTAGCCTGCGGCGCACTTCTTTTGTATCTCGGAATTATTGACGATTGGAAATTTGTTCATCCAAAGGATATCCAGGATGGCCTTGTTACCGCAACCGATAACGACATTCTTGCGAATATCCCCTATGTGCCGGGGTGCAAACTCTGGTTTGATCACCATTCCAGCGAAACCGAACGGCTTGGCGAAGATGCGTATTTTGAAGGCGTTTCCTGCGAAGCCCCCAGCTGCGCCCGTGTGATTTACGACTACTACGGCGGGGACGACAAACTGGGACGTTTCGCGGAAATGATCCGCTATGTGGACAAGGTGGATTCCGCAAACCTTACCGCAGACGAGATCGCCAATCCCAGGGGCTGGGTGCTTCTTGGTTTCATCATGGATCCCCGCACGGGTTTGGGACGCTTCAGGGACTTTACCATCAGCAACTATGATTTGATGAAAACACTGGCGGCAGCCTGTGCCACCAAAACCATCGAAGAAATTATGGCGATGTCTGATGTAAAAGAGCGGGAAGCGGTTTATTTTGAGCAGGAAAAATTGTTCCGTGAAATGGTTCAAAAGGTTACCACAGTGGACGGCAATGTTCTTGTTGCCGATCTCCGGGATGTTGAGCCGGTTTATGCGGGCAATCGTTTTCTTATTTATTCTTTGTTTCCCGAGCAAAATATTTCTGTATGGATAATGGATGGCAAAAACAAGCAAAACTGTGTTCTCACGGTGGGTTACAGCACAATAAATCGCACTGCAACAGTCGATGTCGGCAGCATGCTCCTAAAACACGGCGGCGGCGGACATAAGCAAGTAGGGGCATGCCAGATTCCCTACGATGATGCGGACAACGTCATTGCGGATATTGTCAGCAAGTGCAAAGCTGGTTAAAAGGACATACGCTGATATTTTTCGCCTGATTACAGAACCACACTAACACCTTCAATCTGCGCTCCATGTGAGAGCTGTTGTTTATTACTGCGTGAATTGATGTGGTCTTCCCCAGCGTATTTCATAACCACAAAGGGTGGAATGTGAAAATTATAAAACTAATAAAAATAATGATCGTGGTGTTTGTGGTATTGGCCGGAGTGACCATCTTCTTTTCCTACCGTGCAGCCCAGGCCAATAACGAAAGATTTCTCGCCCATGAAATAAGACGGGCCTTTACCCTTTCAGGGCATGATTTCAGAATAGCCTCGCTGGAGCTGACCCGATTGGCAAGGGCGTACATTGTAATGGGCCTGGAACCGCAGCTGGAGCTCTATTGGGAAGAACTGCTGGTTACCGACCGTCTTGGAACTGTGCGCCAGGCCTTTATTGCCAATGGCGCTTCTCCGTTTGAAATGTATCTGCTTGACAATGCAATGGCCTACCAGGAAAGGCTCAGGGCCATGGATGCCCGGGCTATTGCGGCCCGTACCGCCGGCTACTATCAATTGGCCCTGGACATAACTTACAGTCCTTATTTTACGGCCTACGGAGTTGCGTTTGTAAACCTTTTGTATGAACTCATTGCCGCGACCTTTATCCGCACTCAGGGAATGGTGGATGAGGCCGAAAGCAACGGAATCATTTTTGGGGTTCTGACATTTGCCGCCGCTGTTTTGTTTGGCCTGGTCGGTGCTTTGGGAATGAGCATTATACTGCGCAGCGTTAAAGCGGCCATGCAAAGAGAGCGCGAAGCCAACGAGCTAAACCAGATATACCTTGACGCCTGCCCCATGTTTATCGAAATGTGGGATGACAAGGCGAATTTAATAGACTGCAACGAAAGAACCCGCGAATTTTTTGGACTGTCCGATAAAAGCGAGTTCATCAGCCGCTACAGCGAATTGGCCCCCGAGTACCAGGCCTGCGGCACGAAGTCCGTGGAAAAGGCCGCCGCTATGGCGGAAAAAGCCCTGAAAGAGGGCACATTTCAGGTTGAGTGGATGCACAAAAAACTTGACGGCGAACTGCTGCCCGTTGAGACTACCTTTGTGCACCTTAAACGCGGCGAAAAAGATGTGGTTATAGGCTACAACCACGATATGCGTTCAATCAAAGCCGCCATGAGAAAAGAGCGCGCCGCCAATGAAATGGCCCAGATATACCTTGACGCCTGCCCCATGTTTACCGAAGTGTGGGATGACGAGCTGCATTTGATCGAATGCAACAAAAAGGCCGCCGAGTTTTTTGACCTGCCGGGCAAAAGTGATTTCATCAGCCGCTACAGCGAACTTTCTCCCGAGTACCAGCCCTGCGGCATGAAGTCCGTGGAGAAATCCATTGTGATGGCGGGCATAGCCTTAAAGGAAGGCTATGTCCGGCTTGAGTGGGTGCACAAAAAACTCAACGGCGAACTGCTCCCTGTGGAAACTACGCTTGTGCGCCTCAGGCGCGGCAGCAAGTATGTGATTATCGGGTACAACCACGATCTGCGCATGATTAATGCCGCCCTGCAAAGAGAGCGCGAAGCCAATGAAATGAATGAAATACTGCTTAGCTCTGCGCCCTATGTTATGAACATCTGGGATGATTCCTGTAACCTTGTGTCTACCAGCGGGCAGGCGGCAGAGATGTTCGGGCTTTCCAGCAAGGAAGAATTTCTCAAGCAGTTTTTTCATCTGGCACCGGTGTTCCAGCCATGCGGAGCGGTATCAAAAGAAAGAGCCCTGGAAAATATCAGACAGGTTTTTCGTGACGGCAAGCGCGTCCAGTTTGAGTGGATGCACAAAACCATATACGATGAGCCGCTGCCCACGGAGAAAACTCTTGTACGCTTTATGCGTCATGGCAAATATATGGTTGCAGCTTATACCACGGATTTGCGTCCGATTAAAGCTGCCGAAGCGCTTACCAGAAAACTGCTGGACAACTCGCCTTTGTTTATGGAATTCTGGGACGAAAACAATAATCTGCTGGACTGCAACAAAAAGATGCTCGAAACCTTTGGGTTAGACAGCACCGCCGATTTCGTAGAGCGGTTTTTTACGTTCACGCCTCCATGCCAGCCCTGCGGTACGCCGTCAAGGGAAAAAAATATGGAAATGATAAAGTGTGCCATAGAAAAAGGCCGCTCCCGATCTGAATGGATGTTTATTCTGCCCAATGGGGAGGAGCTGCCCACAGAGGCAACATGGGTGCGCATTTCGCATTACGGCAAGCTCAGGATTATCGTTTACAGCCAGGACTTGCGCCCGATTAAGCAGGAAACCCAAAGGATGCTGGACGAAATACGTCTCCGCAAAATCGCCCAGGACGAAAGCCAGGCAAAAACCCGCTTCCTGGCCCACATGAGCCATGAAATCCGCACCCCCATGAACGCTGTTTTGGGCATAACGGAAATCCAGCTTCAAAAAGAAAGCCATCCGCCTGAGACCGAAGAAGCTTTCCTGCGCATCCAAAGTTCGTCCAACCTGCTGCTTACCATCATTAACGATATTCTTGACCTGTCCAAAGTGGAAGCGGGCAAAATGGAAATCATCCCCGAAACCTATGAAGTGTCAAGCATGCTTGTCGACACCGTGCAGTTGAACATCATGCGTGTGGGCAGCAAAAATATCGAGTTTAAGCTGAAGGTGGATGAGTCTCTGCCCTCCCACCTCATCGGCGATGAACTTCGCATAAAACAAATTTTGAACAATATCCTGTCCAACGCATTCAAGTACACCGATGAAGGAACGGTCACCTTGTCCGTTGGCATGGAGAGCCTGGAAGACACCAAAGCCGGCAGCAGCATCATGCTGACCTTGCTTGTGGAGGACACAGGGCAAGGCATGGCGCAGGATCAGATAGACAAACTGTTCGACATTGAGTTCTCCCGCTTTAACCAGCACAGTAACCGCCACATTGAAGGTACAGGGCTTGGAATGAACATAGCCCACCAGCTGGTCAACATGATGGAAGGCACAATCCAGGTGGACAGCGAAGTAGGGCAGGGCAGCACCTTCACCGTGCGCATACCTCAGGTGCTGGCACGCGACACGCGGATCGGCAAAGAAGCGGCGGAGAATCTGCAAAACTTTGAAGTCACCCAAAAGTCCCTGAAAAGAATGTCGCGTATGGCGATCACCCCAATGCCGTATGGCCGCGTACTGGTGGTTGATGATGTGGAATCCAACCTGTACGTTATCAAAGGATTTTTGATGCCGTACAAGATCGCCATAGAAACCGTCAACAGCGGGTACAGCGCCATCGAAAAAATCAAGAACGGGGAAGTGTACGATCTCATATTCATGGATCACATGATGCCCGGCATGGACGGAATTGAGGCAACGGGGATCATCCGCGAGATGGGCTATAATCACCCTGTCGTGGCGCTGACGGCAAATGCGTTAAAGCATGCCTCAGAGATATTCCTTGCCAACGGATTTTCCGGTTTCATTCCAAAGCCGATAAACCTGTCCCAACTCAACTCGTTTTTGCTCCGCTTCATACGCGACAAACAGCCGCCTGAAGTACTCGAGGCCGCGGAGAAGCAGCACCCTGCGGCGGAAAGCAGCGGCAATGTACTGAGCAGCATACAGGGATCGTTTTTGCTGGATGCACGGCAGGCCATTGAGATCATCGAGTCGTTAGTTGAAACGCTGATTCGGGAGCAGGGACTTGATGAAAAGGGACTGAAGTCCTTCGTGATTCAGTCCCACTCAATGAAAAGCGCCCTGCACAATATCGGGAAGACAGAGCTGTCAAAAGCCGCGTTCGTGCTGGAGACAGCCGGCCATAGCGCTGACATGGAAACCATAAAAGTTTCCGCGCCGCGCTTTTTGGATAAGCTCCGGGAAATCATACGGGACATGTCCCAAAAGGACACAGAGTACGATGAGGCTGATGAAGACACGGATCTCCTGAAAGCACAGTTCAGCGTCATTGCGCAAGCCTGTGAAGAGCTTGACCTTGACACGGCCAACCGCGCGATTGACACAATGCTTCAGAGGCGGTGTTCAAACAGGACAAAAGAGAATATCCGGGGCATATCAACCAATTTGCTTTATGGTGATTTTGATGAAGCCGCAGCTCTGGCAAACCAGGCTGCCGGCACAGAGCGCATAGAACAGGAGTCCTGATTTTGAAAAACGAAAACAAAATAATTTTTTTGCTTGATGATAACGCCAGCAACCTGACCATGGGCAGAAACGTATTGTCCGGCACATACACGGTTTATACATGCAATTCCGGCGTGCGTTTGTTTAAGCTGCTCGAAAAGATACGCCCCCATCTCATTCTCCTTGATGTTGAGATGCCGGACATGGACGGCTTTGAAGTAATGTGCCGGTTAAGGGGCAACTGGAACACTGCGGATATTCCGGTGATTTTCCTGACAGCGCATGACAACGAGGAAAGCGAAATCAGGGGGCGAACATTGGGAGTGAGGGACTATATTATAAAGCCTTTTTCCCCGGAGCTTTTGCTGGAACGTATCGAAACGCATCTTGGCAGTGTCTGCGGAAGGGGACTTCACCCTTTTTCATAATTGAGGTAAAATAGCGTATGGTTCAAAGAATGTGGAAACGAAGCTGTCTGGCGCTTTTTTTGTTCGTCATTTTTCTTTTTTCCTCCTGTACCCGCACTCTGGGGTATGGGGTTCTTTTCTGGTCTTCGGAAGACCCTCAAATACCTTCCGGGACTGTCCTCCGGGTGTACATCAGATCCAACATCAACCGGGTCTGGGTGGCGGGAATCCCCAGGGAATTCCGCACACCGGAAAACACCATAAACAGGTTTGAAGTACCTCTGGCGCATCTGGAATTGGTGGGAAGCAGAAGAAGGGCTGCTGAACGCGCCGAAATTTTCGCTCCCTATGCCCTGATGTACGCCGAAACCCTCCAGGACAGGCTGCCCATAAGGGAAAGTCCCGACAATGTTTCCAGGCTGGTTTACCGGCTCAGGGAAGGGGATATCGTCAAGATACTTCGCCCTGTTCAGGGGCAGGTTGTTGTGGGCGCAAGCGGGGAGCCTTTGCCCGGCCAATGGTTTCGGGTTCTTACCCAGGACGGTACTGCCGGCTACTGTTTTTCCTACAGGCTCAGGCTTTTTGAACATGCCGGCGGCCCCCTTGATATTGCCCGCAGTGAGCTTCAGGAAGAAATCCAGGATCCCGACCTGGACAGGATACTTTCCCGCACCTGGTCGCCGGAATCCTACGGCGTTATGGTGAATACCCGCAGAATAAACCTGGAAGACCTTTCACAGCACTGGCATTTTGATCCCGGACAGGACACGGGAGTCGCCCGAATCAGAACACACGACCTGGATATTACATTCCCGTATACCAGCATACGAGCCACCGGAACCCGAACATGGCGTTTTGAAGGAACATCGCTTCAGATGAATCTCCGTTCAGAAAATGCCCTTGTGGTACAGTTCAACGAGCCTGGAGGAATACTCAGAACCCTTAGCTTTGTCGCCCTGCCTTCCAGGGTAGACGATATCATCCACCAGGAGACCGTCCGCCGGGAAGCCCAGTTCCGCAACATTTTCCAGCATGGGCCGGTATTCACCAGCAACAACTTCGGAACCCTTACGTTCCAGGAAAACGGCCGCTTCACCTGGAGCGGCAATATGCTGCTGGTACCCCAGGTAATTCCTGTCTCGGCCATGGGAAGCGGCTCTGCTGACATGAGGCTTTTCCTGTCGACCCCCATGACGCAGCATTATTCCGGCGCGTTTACCATGAACTTTGACGGAATCGGCGGCGCACGTTTCCCCGTTAATTTCATGTACACCCTTGATGCCCACGGTCTGCGGATTGAACACGCGCCCCAGGCCAGCATGGACGGTCTTACCGTTGCCCGCCGGGCTTCCAGTCCTCTGATAATTTATTTCTTTAGGACGGAGAGGCCGGACGCCAGGGCTGCATTTGATTCTCACGCTCCTGTGCCCCCGCTTGAGCCTTTGGACGCGGAGGCGTGGGAGCCGTCGGGCGCATTGGATTTCGGGGACAATGTGCAGGCTTTCCTCCCGTAGGGGCATATGTAGCCGATGGCCTTTGTTCAGTTTTCAAAAGTATCCCTTGCGTTTGGCGACCGGGACATACTCAAAGACGTAAGCCTTAACCTTGCCGCCGGTTCCCGTTCGGCCCTTGCCGGGGCCAACGGCGCGGGGAAGTCCACGCTCATGAAAGTCATTGCCGGCAAAATTCAGCCGGACTCGGGGGACAGGGCTGTGCAGAAAGGCTGCCGTGTTTCCTACCTTCCCCAGTCGGGCATAGTTCACCGCGGCAAGTCACTGCGCGAAGAAGCGGAAACAGCCTACAGCGGCATACTGCTTCTTATCGCCAGGATGGAAGAACTTGGCAGGGAACTTGAAAAAGACGCCGGGGAAAACAGCCGTACAAAATCGCTTTTGGAAGAATACCACCGCCTCCAGGAAGAAATCGAAAACTCAGGCTTTTACCGCCGCGAAGCTGAAATCGCCCAAGTTTTTTCGGGCCTTGGTTTTTCGCCGGAAGATATGGAACGCGAAGCCGGAGAGTTTTCCGGCGGCTGGCAGATGCGCATAGCCCTGGCAAAAGTACTGCTTGAAAGCCCCGACATCATGCTTTTGGATGAGCCGACAAACTACCTGGACATAGAAGCCCGGAGCTGGCTTGAATCCTGGCTCCACTCTTTTCCCGGCGGCTGCCTTCTGGTTTCGCACGACCGCTATTTTCTGGATGTAACGATAAACGAAGTGTACGAAATCTTTCAGGGAAACCTCAAACGCTACGCCGGAAACTACAGCACCTACGAAAAACTCCGCGCCGTGGAACTGGAAAGCCTTGTTAAGCGCTACGAAGCACAGCAGGAAGAAATCGAAAAAACCGAGGCGCTGATCCGCCGCTTCCGCTACAAGGCAAGCAAAGCTGCCTTTGCCCAGGATCTTATCAAGCGGCTTGAAAAAATGGAACGCATAGAGATTCCCGAGAACCTCAAAAAAATTAACATCACGTTCCCGCCGCCGCCCCATTCCGGCCGCGTAGCCTTGACCCTGGAAAGCATAGGCAAACGCTACGGCGAGCGTTCTGTGCTTTCGGGCCTTGACCTCACCGTTGAAGCCGGGGAAAGGCTTTTGGTTGCGGGCCCCAACGGCGCGGGAAAAACCACCCTGCTCAGAATTATCGCCGGCGGGGACACCGAGTACGACGGAAGCGTCAAACACGGCGCGGGCGTTACCACCGGCTACTTTTCCCAGGACGCCGCCGAAAACCTGTCCGGCAGCGAAACCGTCGAACAGTACATCGAGGCGCAGGCACCCACGCACCTCATCCCCAAAGTGCGGAACATGCTTGGCGCGTTTCTCTTTCGCGGCGATGATGTTTTTAAACCCCTTTCGGTGTTATCCGGCGGCGAAAAAAGCCGCCTTGCCATGCTCAGGATGCTGCTTAAACCCATAAACCTCCTTATCCTGGACGAACCCACGAATCACCTTGATCTCCAGTCCAAGGACATACTCCTTGACTGCCTGAGGGCTTTTTCCGGAACCATCATTTTTGTTTCACACGACCGGGGCTTTATGGAAGCACTTGCCACGAAAACCCTGGGACTAAAACCGGGCAGCCACCGTCTTTATTACGGCGGTTATGCGTATTACCTGGAACGCATGGAGCAGGACGCGGAAGATGGGCCCTCTCCGGATTTTATCTCGCAAAGGCGCGAAGGAGGCGCAAAGAGCGCAGAGGAAGACGAGCTGCTTGCAAATAACGCGCCATTGCGGGAGGATATTGCACGCAATGAGCAGCGGCCTAAAGCAATACTGGTCAAAGCGGGCGAACAATCGCCGCTCAGTGCGGCGGAGCGGCGGGAGAAGGAAAAGCAGCGCCAGGCCGTTATCCGCCGCCTGGAACGGCAGGAGGCGGAAATCCTCAAAGCGATGGAACTTTTGGAGAACGAAAAGGCGCGGCTTGAAGGGGAACTTTTGCGGCCGGAGATTTACTCATGCGGCGAAAGCGTCAAAGCGGTAAAGCAAAAAATAGGCGACAATGCCGCTGCCCTGGAAGCGAAGTCGCGTGAGTGGGAAGCGAAAGCGGAGGAACTGGAGCTGCAAAACTTGGGCTGAATGTTCCGGCTGTAACAGCATCGCCGTTTTAGCGGCGATGCTGTTACAGTCCTTTATATCTATCTCCTAAGCATGAATGATGGATCCCATGCCCAGTAATCTCCAAGCTGAATTTTTCTATTGTTGGTCAAATTTCTTAGAATTGGCAGATCATCAACACTTAAGAGGAATAGTCTAAAATCATTACCCGCTCCTTTTTTTGTTTTACCAATTATGTCACCTTGAGATAATATCGTGTTTTCTGTTACATAAATTTCCTTTAAATTGGAAAAAATTACAGTTATATTTCCTTGTGGAGTAAAAGTCCCTTCAAAAATATAACCAAGCTCATAATCAACCTCAACAAACTTGCCTAAATTTGTCGCATTATTTTCATCGTTTGAATAGCGTATGATTCTGCCTTTGTTAAATCCAGACCTTAAATCACTCTCGCCATCCATAACTAGTGTTATACTACCATGCCTATTTTCAGCAGTTAATGTAATACCGTTTAATAAGTTGTATTCCTGCCCATTTACAGAAGCAGCAACAAAAATAAGAAAGATCAATATTTTTTTCATGTTATTCTCCTTCACTGTTGGTATAATAATATACTACATTAGTGAAAAATTTTCAATGAATATTTCGCCTAACGTTTCAAGTAATTGACCTGGCCGCCGTACACGGCAGTTAAATTATCTCTGACAAAGGAAGCTGTTGCACCAGTACCACTTAGCCCTTCATTATCTGCTTCCATCATGATAATGGAAAAATTGGCAGAAAACCTTGATATTCCTATTTTTTCGTTTTTCTTGACAGATAATAGTATCTACTATGACAATATCATGCTTGCTAGGATAGAGAAAAGAAATTATCCAGAATATTGAATGTACTATGGATAATATTAAAAAGGGTATATTTTGTAAATCTTTTTCGAATTATTCTAAATATTTTTTTCAAAAATTTCACCTGCCGTTCTGGAGCCCGAACCGACAAACAGGCGGTGTGCAGCTACCGCTTATTATGCGAAGCGGCGTTTTTCACTTTATTTTTCCTTCCATTATTTTTTGATATAATATTTCCTCTAAATTCCTTCTCATATCAATTATTGATATTATTTTCATACTATCATTTTCCACTTTGTAATAAATTAACCACGGATTTATATTTATTTGGTGTATGTCTATAATTCCAAACTCTCTTAATAGCGGTGCTATTCTTCTTCCTTTTGCATTTTCAGAAACATCTTCTATTTTTTCCATAATTTTTTTATGGATATTTTTGGCAATTATTTTGCCAGAATTCTTTTTCATATATGAAATTATTTCTGTTAATTCGTTTCCAGCATCCTCTGACCAGATAATTTTGGACTTCATTCTTCTTCCAATATTGTGCTAATTTTTTCATTCATTTGATCATGAGTATATACTTTGTTGTTTTTGATGTCATTTTCTCCGATTGATAAAATCTTCAACAAATTCATGGTATCAATAATTTTCTGATAATGTTTTACATCCATTAAGACTGCCTTTGCCTCACCATTTTGAGTTATAACTACAGGGTTATTTTTTTCTCCAATTTGCTTCAGTATTTGGGCTGTATGGGTTTTTACATAGGAAATTGGCTTTATATCTTCAACAAAATTTATCATAATAACCTCTGTCTTTATATAGTACCATATTTAGTTCACATTGTCAATATTACGCAATATTCTGTAAAAACTTCAATTTTGCGATGAAACCGATAGATACCCTTAACAAAAGATGAGTTTGCCGATGAAATTCCGTGACCGCCACCGTTTAGCGTCCTCTTGACAAACAGTATCAATTTTGGTACATTTATATCATGCCTCGCAACCTTGCTGAAAAGACCTTGACGGCTTATTTCTTCAAAACGCCCATTGGCAACGAGCCAGTAAGGGACTGGCTAAAACAGCGGGAGCCGGAGGAAAAAAACGCCGGGACACCGTACTAATAGGAGGTATAAAAAATGACTAACAAAACCATCGGCAGTTCCTTTGACAATTTCCTCGCAGAAGAAGGCATCAGCGAAGAAGTAGAAGCCGGAGCCATAAAGAAAATAATCGCCTACCAGCTACAGGAAGCCATTGAAAAAGAGCACCTCACTAAAACAGCATTAGCAGCCCGCCTTGAAACCTCCCGCGCCGCAGTCGACAGGCTCCTTGACCCGGAAAACGAATCCATCACCCTCTTAACCCTAAAAAAAGCCGCCGCCGTCCTGGGCAAAAAACTCCGCCTCGAACTGGTGTAGCTACGCACGACAACGGCCTCTTATTGGGGGAATTGGCCGCCGCCTGTTCACGAAATTTGGTGATTGACACACCCTATTTAATAGGGTATATTGTATAATACAAACATGACCCGTGAATTTGTAATGATGCCGGAATTCGACCGCCAATGGCAAAAGCTCGGCCTCGGCGACAATGAACTCCGCCAATTGCAAGAAACCCTGTTGCAGAACCCCAAAGCAGGGGACGTAATACGTGGAACCAATGGGCTGCGAAAAATACGCATTGCCTTTGAGGGACAGGGAAAAAGAAGTAGCGGCAGGGTCGTTTATGTAGACTTTACCGTTCATGAAACGGTTTATCTCATAACCGCCTATCCCAAGAATGAAAAGGACAATCTATCCAAAGCGGAGCGGAATGCAATCGCCAGGATGATTGCCCAACTGGAACAAGACTTAAAAAAACAGGAGCCCCAAAAATGAGCGTATACGAAAGCATAATGCAAGGCTTAACCGAAGCTGCAGACTACCAGCAGGGAAAAATCCGTGCCCGAAAAGTGCGCCTGACCATAAAACCAGTGGACACCTTTAATAACGATGACATCAAGCTCATACGCCAAAAAACAGGATTAAGCCAAGTCATGTTTGCAGGCTCTCTGGGAGTCTCCCCCAAAACAGTGGAAGCATGGGAAAACGGCAGAAACAAACCAGAGGGAGCCTCCCGCCGTCTGCTGGAAATCGTCCGAGACGACCCCGGCTTTCTAAAGCGGTTCCAGGCCGAAGCAATATAGTATGTATGAAATTTGGTGACTGACACTATTGCCGCAAATAAACCCGCAGCGCTTGCACTATCTCGCCAATATCAAGCGGCTTTCCAACATGGCCGTTCATGCCGGTTTTCAGGCACTTCTCGATGTCTTCCTTAAAGACATTGGCTGTCATGGCGATAATGGGTATCTCAGCGGCTTTGGGCGAAGCAATGGCGCGTATCCGGCGGGCGGCTTCAAAGCCGTCCATTTCGGGCATCTGCAAGTCCATGAAAATCAAGTCGTAGTATTCCGGCCGGGCGCTGAACATGCGCAGCGCTTCCTTGCCGTTCTCTGCAAAGTCAATCTCTAGGCACAGGGGTTCCATCATGGCCGCTACTATTTCCCGGTTGATTTCCAAATCCTCGGCCAGCAGAATCCGGCGGCCGGGGAATCTTTCTTCCTGTTCGGGAACCATGTCACTGTCCTTTGCCGGCTTTGCAAGGCCGGTGTGCTTTTCGAGCTGAACCGTAAACACAAATGTGGAGCCTGAGCCAAGTTCTGATTCAACCCAAATGGTGCCGCCCATGAGCTTGACGATGCTTTTGCAAATGGCCAGCCCCAGTCCCGTGCCGCCGAATTTGCGCGATGTGCTGGTTTCGGCCTGTTCAAAAGAAGTAAACAGCCGCGCCTGTTGTTCCGCGCTGATCCCTATGCCCGTGTCCGCCACGGCAACCTGTATGGTGCACAGGCCGTTTTCTTCCTTTAGGAAATGCGCGCTTAACTGTATGGAACCGCGTTCGGGCGTGAATTTCACGGCGTTGGAGAGCAAATTTGTCAGCACCTGCGAGAGCCGCTGATCATCCCCAGCCAGGGTTTGCGGAATATCGGGATCTATATAAAAAGACAACTGCTGGTGTTTTTCCTCAACACGGAAATTAATGATGTCTGTCACCTTGTCCAGCAGTTTTTCAAAATCGAATTCAACAGAGAACAGTTCAAATTTGTTGGCTTCAATTTTTGACATATCAAGGATATCGTTGATAACACCCAAAAGATGTTTTGAAGCCTCCTCTATTTTTTCAAAGGCGTAATCCTTTTTTTCGATATCATCAAGCGCGGATTTGCCGATCATTGTCATGCCGATAATGGCGTTCATGGGGGTGCGCATTTCATGGCTCATGTTCGAAAGGAAATTGCTTTTGGCGCTGCTGGCGGCCTGGGCTTTTCCCAGCGCCAATTCCAGCTGGGCGGCGGCATCGCGTATGCCAAGGGTCATCTTGTTGCGCAAGAGGGCGTTGGCGATCAAAAGACTGGCGGAACGCAGTATTGTTTCTTCGCTTTCGGAAAACACCCGCTCGTTGATGCAGTCGTCAAAGCCGACAAAGCCCCAAAACTCATCCCGCAGAAAAACCGGCACAATCAAAATGGACACTATGCCCTGCGGCAGCAATTGCGCCTGTGCCTCGGCGGGCATCTCGCGCACTATTCCGTTGACGCAGTGCCCTTTTGCCAGCGTGTCTTCCCAGTTGGGCATGGTGTTGTCGTAGGGTATGTTCACCGCGTATTCGGTGTTCTGCTGAGGCGGAACGGCTTCCGACCATTCGCACAACTGGGAAGATACCAGCCGGTCATCAACAATATGGTTTTTCCAGATGTATACGCGGTCTGCATCCACTGCCGCCCCTATCATACTCATACAGCGCCGCAGCACGCTTTCAAACTCGTCAGTTTCCGACTGAAGCAGAAGAGTGGCTATGTTGTTGACCGTCTGCATCATGGTGTCCCGCAGATCCTGCATTTTAAGAACTTCAGTCGCTTGTGCGTTACGGTTCAGGGAGCTGACTATTATGTGGCTTCCGGAACGCAGTATGCCGATCTCGGCCTCGGTGAAGGTGCGCTCTTTGCGGCAGTCATCAAAACTGACAAAACCCCAAAAATAATCCCGCAAAAATACCGGAACCACAAAAAGGGATTTTATGCCGTACAAGCCCAGGCGTTCACGCTCAATCGGCGAGAGATCGGCAAGCGCGCTGTTTATGCAGCCGCCTTTTAAAAACAGGGCTTCCCATCCGGGAATTCCGCCATACGGAAAAGTCATGCCAAAAGGGACGGAATTTTGCGGTGCGGCGGTATCGCTCGCCCACTTGAATCGCAGTGAATAATGAAGGGTTCCGTCTATCAATTCATTCTGCCAGATATTTATGCGGTCTACTCCCAAACAATCGGCCAGCAGCTCCATTCCTTCATGGAGCGAAACTTCAAAGGCTTCGTTTTCCGCTGTAAGCAGTACGCCGGACATTTTGTTTACGGTATGCAGAAGGTGTTCATTGCGATCCAGTTTTTCCTCCGCGTGAATAAGATCAGAGTTATAGCCGCCAAGTTTGTCCCATACCTTCCGTATTGTCCGCGCCAGATCGCCGATTTCGTCATCCCGGTCATGACCGAAAATAATGGCACCGTTTGATTCGGCCAGGGATACGCTTTTTGTCAGGCGGTCAAGCGGCGCAAGCAGAAAGCGGCGTATCATCGTGTTGATGGTCAGGGCATACAGTGTGGGTACGGACACCATGGCTATCATGAGCGATATCAGGCCCTTGGAACTGCCGGCGCTTATGCCTTTGCCCATGGCAATGGTCAGTATTGTTGTAAGGGCAAAAGCCGAAACCAGAAGAATCGTGCTTATGACACGGGTGCTTGCGGCAATTTTGCTTTTCTGCCAATAGTTTTTCTGTATTACATTGTTTCTCATCTGTTTTAACTCCGCTGTAGCTTATAATATGTTGGCTTTTACTGCTCGTGTCAAGAATTTTTTGGAGATATTTGAGTATTTCCCAGGGCAATATATGGAAAACGTTCCATTCTGCCTGTCAGCGAACAACAGCTTATCATTGGTAGACAATTTTCAATCGTGCCTTTACAATGATGGCATGAAAACTATTTGCGGAATTGATCTTGGAACCCAAAGTTGTAAAGTGATTGTTTACGACTATGAAAAAAAGAGCATTGCAGCCCAATCCCAGGCTGCTTTGGATATGATTTCTGAAAATGACGGCACAAGGGAACAGAAAGCCGAGTGGTATGCCGACGCCGTAAAAGTCTGCTTCGATAAAATCAGCAAAAATGTCAAGAAAACCATTGCCGCTGTCGGTGTTTCCGGCCAGCAGCACGGGTTTGTACCGCTGGATGCTGCGGGGAAGCCTGTCTACAATGTCAAACTATGGTGCGATACATCCACTGTCGCCGAATGCGACGAACTGACAAAAGCGGCAGGCGGCGAAGAAAAGCTTATTGCCGAAAACGGGCTTCCCATGCGGCCGGGTTACACCGCGCCAAAAGTCCTGTGGCTGAAAAAACGCAAGCCCGCCGCGTTTGCCAAACTGCGGCATATTTTGCTGCCGCACGATTACGTCAATTTCCTCTTGAGCGGCGAATATTGGGCGGAATACGGCGATGCTTCCGGCACCGCGCTCTTTGATGTCCGCGCGCGCGCGTGGTCGTCCGCTGTGTGCGGGTATATTTCCCCCGATGTGGAAAAATACCTTCCGCCGCTTGCCGATTCCAAAGGGAGCGCGGGAAAGGTAAGCAAGGCGGCGGCGGAACTGTACGGCCTTAACGAAGGGACGCTTGTGTCTTCCGGCGGCGGCGACAACATGATGAGCGCCATCGGGACGGGGGCTGTCCGTGACGGGTTTTTGACCATGAGCCTTGGCACTTCCGGCACGCTTTTCGGGTTTTCAAAAACGCCGGTCATTGACCCCACGGGGAATCTGGCCGCGTTCTGTTCGTCTTCCGGCGGCTGGCTGCCGCTTTTGTGTACCATGAACTGCACGGTTGCAAGCGAAGAATTGCGCGGCCTTTTGGCCCTGGACATAAAGGCCTTTGACGCGGAAGCCGGCAAAGCTCCCATCGGCGCGGAGGGCGTAGCGGTTCTGCCGTTCTTTCACGGCGAGAGAACGCCGAATCTGCCCAACGGAAGGGCCAGCATTAACGGCATTACAACCGCCAATTTTAAAAAGCAGAACCTCGCGCGGGCCGCGCTGGAATCGGCGATTTTTGGAATGAGAATAGGGCTTGACGGTTTTAAGGCGCTTGGCTTTAAACCGAAGGAGATACGGCTGACCGGCGGCGGCTCAAAAAGCCCGCTTTGGCAAAGCATTGCGGCCAATGTGACAAACCTTCCGGTGCGCATTCTTGAGGGCTCAGAAGCCGCCGCGATGGGCGGCGCGATTCAGGCGCTGTGGTGCCTTGAAACCGGCGAAGGGAAGAAAACATCGATTGAGGCATTGGCCGACGAGCATGTTGCGCTGGGTGCCGCGATCAAGCCTGACAAAAAGAGCGTAAGCCAGTACAACGAAGCGTACGCTGTGTATTCCAGGTATCTTGAAGCGTTAAGTATTTTATACAAATAATTTTTGGAGGACATTATGTCGAATTTTTATGTTGGGGCAAAAGAGTATTTCCCCGGAGTTCAAAAAATCAGCTACGAGGGGCCAAAGAGCAGGAATCCTTTGGCGTTCAGGTACTATGACGCTGAAAAGGTAATCGGCGGCAAAAAGATGAAAGATCACCTTCGTTTTGCGATCGCCTACTGGCACAGTTTTTGCGGCAGCGGCACAGACCCGTTTGGTTCCGCCACGCTTCTTTTCCCCTGGGATACAGACGCGAAAAACGCAATGGAAGCGGCTGAAAACAGGATGGACGCCGCGTTTGAGTTTTTCACCAAAATAGGCGCGGAATACTATGCTTTCCATGACCGGGACATGGCCCCCGAAGGCTCAAGCCCCGCCGAAAGCGAGAAAAACCTTATGGCGCTGGTTGCGAAGGCAAAAAAACTCCAGGCGGCAACCGGAGTAAAACTTCTGTGGGGAACGGCAAATGTTTTTGGCAGCCCGCGTTTCATGAACGGCGCGGCAACCAATCCCGAATTCGGCGTTGTAGCCCTTGCCGCGACTCAGGTAAAGGCCGCCATTGACGCGACTATCGAACTTGGCGGCGAAGGCTACACGTTCTGGGGCGGCCGCGAAGGTTACATGAGCCTTTTGAACACCGACCTTAAAAGGGAGAAAGACAATCTGGCGCGCTTTCTTACCATGGCGCGGGATTATGCCCGCAAGCAGGGCTTTAAAGGAGTGTTCTACATTGAACCCAAACCCATGGAACCCTCAAAGCACCAGTACGATTTTGACGTGGAAACGGTTATCGGCTTTTTGCTCCGTCACGGCCTGGACAAAGATTTCCGCCTGAACATCGAAGCGAATCACGCAGAGCTTGCCGGCCACGACTTTGTCCATGAACTTGAAACAGCCGCCGCTGCCGGTCTTCTTGGTTCGGTAGACGCCAACCGCGGCGACAACATGAACGGCTGGGATACCGACCAGTTCCCCATAAGCTACTATG
>Ga0209755_10003084_pt1 | contig 21377 bp, 18 predicted proteins | sample TergutCo191P1_FD_187301 | JGI IMG/M metagenome (GOLD analysis project Ga0209755, IMG submission 187301) | Cornitermes sp. P1 segment gut microbial communities from Petit-Saut dam, French Guiana - Co191P1 (SPAdes) (version 2) | ecosystem: Host-associated > Arthropoda: Insects > Digestive system... | reverse complement strand
CCCGATGCCTTTTCCTCTTATAAAAGAACTAATCCGCCACAAACCGCACAAATCTTCACAATCCACCCAACGGCCGACCGTCGCCCGGCCGTTGCCCGGCCGTTCCATGACCACCTCCAAGACTTCCCTCAAGACTTCCCCTAAGCCAGCCTCCAAATCTCCCTTGTCGTATCGTCTATAAGAAAGCGCCCATTGTCAGTTATTACTTGCCACGCCGGCTCCAGAAGACCCTCACCGAAGGTACCGGCTACACGGTGTAGAAATCCGGCCTGTATCTCGAAAATCTCATAACAAGAAATATCCGGCCTATCATAATCCCTGACAGCCGACAGAAATGCCAGCAATGCCGAACTGACCTGTGATATATAACTTGACTCATAGGCCTGCTCAACTCCTGCCACATACCTGCCGTTTACATATCTCAAACTTCCATAAATGAAAATAAACTCTACAAAGCTGTTGAAAACCCGTGAACCATCATATGCCACGACGGCCAGTGCGCGCTCTACGGAATCACCCTCGTGAACACTTATCACCAAATCCATAGCCTCAATCTGCATCTCACTTAGCAGCAAACTCACCGCCCCAAAAGTATCACCGCCATTACTCACAGCACCATCAAGCAAAGAAACGCTAAACACCCCGCCGCTGTAAAATTCAGCCCTGCCCATTTGAGGATTTTCATAAACATAGATTATCCCCCGGTCTGTCACAATAGCCTCACCCAGCAGCGCATGGGCAATAATCTCCTCCACCTCAGGCACCCTAGTAGTCCTCATAGTCCTTAGCATACCATCTGAAACAACTGCGATATCATCGGGATTTATTGAAACACCCCCGGCGCTCAAAATGGCACTGATGTTCTCAACTGCCTCCCTTTGTACCCTGCTATCCTCGGCGGCATCATCTATAATTACATACAGAAACAGAAGGTTAACCAGCAACAGAGCTGCAAGCGCAATATTTCTAATTTTCGACCCGCTCATCTACCCCAGCTCCTATCTGTCAAACCAGATCTCAACCCAAGAAGGGATGAGAAGTTCCGGCCCCGTATCTGAATAACTCAGGACAAATTCCCCGCCGGCAGCAGCGAAAGCATGCCGTTGCTCAAGCAGCCTCATATACTCGCCCGAGTATGTAAACTGGCGGAAATTCAGCACAGCATCGGTCAAAACCCCATCAGTAAATGACACAACCGCAGCTGCCCCATCCTCATGCAAATACACCCTGCCGCCCGCCGCATAGTAGCCGAAAGAAATACGGTAAACACCTTGCTCATATTCAATATAATCAAACATAACCTCGGCATCGCCGCTCTTATTCCCTATCGACCTCTCCACAACCGCGCGGGCCTGCTCAATCATCTCACTCTCACTAAGCCGCCCGGATGCGCCATCTTCCTGCTGCAAAACTTCCGTCCGCCTATACACAGTCATACCATCGGGATGCACCCTTACATTAAAAGTCATCCCAAGGCAAATAAGGACATCGCCGCTAAAATACGTCGGCGGCAGCTCATGCAAATGTCCAAACACCATGAGCACATTTTCAAGAATTTCCTCTTGGGTTGCAGGCGAGGCACTCCTAATTACCGGGTAGTACACGTTCGGCAAAATCAGCATATATGGAGCACTTTCAAAATCACGAAGATCCGCTTCAAAGGCAAACAGCGCACCATTTGGCAAAAACGAATCCAGCTCATGAATCTGCCCTGCCGCAATAGCAATATCAGCGCCAAAGAACAGCCCGCCCTCATGTGCCTTATAATAAATCCTGCCCCCATCCCCGCCGGATGTGACAAGTATGTGCCTAACATGGACATCCTCCGCCGCCTCCGGCAGCCTTGAACCAAACCAGCTATGCAGCGTAGAGAGCCTAACTGGCATCATATATTCAAAAAACACTCCGGGCTCCGAGAGTGCTTCACGCCAGTGCCCAGAAGTTACTTCAAACGGCACCGAAGATGACGCAAGGGCTTCTGCCAGAAGACTTCCCGCCCTCTCATACACTGCATTCCGCAGATCCGTGTCATGCCTTACTCCAAAGCGCCCGCCACCATCATGTGTTATAACAATGTTAATAGGCCTGGCAGCCTCCACAATAGGCGCAACAAACGGCTCCGGCAGCTCTTCAGTACCCCTGACAATCTGCCAGACCTCGCCAATCACAGGAAAAGCGGTGAAGACACCACTGAACAACCCCGTCCGCCATGCTAAAAAAACAGCATTTAGAGCCAGCAGCAGAATTAACACAGTCTTGGTTAGTTCAATGATCCTTCGCCTCTTTGTCAATTTTCCTCAGCACCACCTTCAAAAGGAAGTTTCACAGTCACCGATGTACCGATACCCGGCGTACTTTCAACCGTAATATCGCCACCATGCCTTGTTATGATTTCCTTAGCAATGGACAAACCCAAACCGGTACCGCCGGACTCCCTGGAACGGGCCTTATCCACCCGGTAGAACCTATCAAATACCCTCGGCAAATCCTCCTCAGGTATCCCCACGCCGGTATCCTCAATTTTTACCCACACATCACCGCCGGAAGTACCGCTATAAATTGCGATAGTCCCGCCATCGGGAGTATATTTGAGAGCATTGGCAATTATATTCATAAGCACCTGCTCAATTTTTGCGCGGTCGCCCCTTATGCTAGGCAGCTTCCATTCAAGCTCAAGATTTAATACATGGCTGCGCTTTCTCGCCTCAAGGGCAATAGCAGCATACACATCCCGGACAGCCTGCTCAATGGAAAATTCTTCCAAAGCAAGAACGCTTGCCCCGGAGTCATAACGCGAAAGTTCCAGCAGATCTTGGACTATTTTTGTCATCCTGTCACACTGGCTAATTATAATCCCCAAAAACTCTTCCTGCATATCAGCGGGAATATCCTTATCATCGGAAATTGTTTCCGCATACGACCTTATATTAGTAAGCGGCGTCCGCAACTCGTGGGAAACATTTGCCACAAACTCGCGGCGCAGCGACTCAACCCTTTGCAGCTCCGCCAGCATCGTTTCAATCTGCGATGCCATGTCGTTAAATGTTTTAGCCAAAACACCAACTTCGTCGGCAGATTCCACCCTTATTTTTCTGGAAAAATCCCCGTCAGCCATCGCCTCAGCAGCCTTGGTCATGCCCTGAATCGGCGAAATTAGAGCCTTGGAAATAATAAGGCTTATTATTACAGAAATAGCAAAACCAATAAGCACAGCCCTGAGGATAACCGTAAAAATCTCAGCATTTAGGCTCTGGACAGTCTGCTTATTGTCTATTATATGCACTATGTAATTTGCATCACCATCATGGGAACTTATAAGCCACGCCACATCCATGTAATTGGCCCTTGACCGTACAGCAGATGGCTCCTGGTCGAGCAGGGCATTTAAGACATTGCGCGTAACCCCTCCCCATGCGTCCTCATCGGGGTTAGATGTCACCAGCACAGCCCCTGTAGTCCCATCGCGTATATAGAAGTTTCTGGTGGCCCTGTCAATGCCGAGCTCCCCTAAAAACGCAAAGAGCAGCGTCTCCATCCTCTCAACAGACTGCGTCCCCATACCTGCCGCGGTCCGCAGCTCCCCGACAAATTCAGGATTTTCAAAAACAGTTCTCATCTGTGTATAAAACTGATCCGTAAAGAAATCCTGCACCCCCATGATAAGGAAAACAAGCACTACCGTCATTAGCAGTGCCATTATAAGCAGCATTATTATAACGAGCTTAACGCGCAAGCTATTAGACACCCGCAAACTCCCTTCCCCTGGCCGGCTTACCCCTCGTAGTAGTACCCGGCTCCGCGCTTAGTCATTACGTGCCGTGGCTGGCCGGGATCCTCTTCAATCTTCTCACGCAGCCTTCTTACAGCCACATCCACCAACCTCAAATCTCCGATATAATCATAATGCCAAACATCATGAAGCAGTTCCTCCCGTGAAAAAACCTTTCCGGGCGAGGCTGCCAGAAAACATATAAGCTCAAACTCCCTCTGTGTCAGCTCCGCACTGCGGCCGTTCACTACCACATCATACCGCTCCCTGTCAATGACAAAGCTCTCTGTCCTTAGCTCAGGCTGAGCCTGGCTCTCTTCGGCATTTGCTTCAACGCGGCGGATGTTAGCATTGACGCGGGCTTTGAGTTCCCGAACAGAAAAAGGCTTAGTTATATAGTCATCTGCCCCCAGGTCAAGGCCTAAAACCTTGTCTGTTTCTTCTTCACGGGCTGTGAGCATTATTATAGGAGTCTTGCGGTCATTTTCGCGTATTCTGCGGCAAACTTCAAAGCCATCAAGTTTAGGGAGCATAACATCTAACAAGATTAAATCCGGCTTTTTTTTCGCATACTGCTCAAGAGCCGCCTCTCCATCGTAGGCGGTAACTATTTCAATGCCATCTCTTTTTAAGTTAAAACTAAGTATGTCAACTATATTTATCTCATCTTCAACAATTAGAACAGTTTTCCCCATATCCATGACCACTCCTTTCACTGTCTCAGGCACAGAGGCCGCACAGGCCTCTTACGCACCCCACCGAAGCTCTTTAGCTGCCCCCTGGGAGAGCCATCTGCGCATCTACACTTTATAGTGTGACAGGCGCGGCCCCTCTAAATATCTCTTGGCTTTCATTATGCCAACTACCGACTTTGCATCTGTAAGGCCGTTTGCCATAATCATATCCATAAGTTCATCAATCTCAAGTGCCTCGACACTTAGCAGTTCATTTTCATCCAAGTGCATCTCACCATACTCCAAATCAAGGGCGAGATATAGGTATAGAGTCTCACGGCAGAACCCGGGCGAAGGATATATCACGCCCAAATCCACATATGTCCCCGCAGAGCAGCCTGTTTCCTCAGAGAGCTCCCTCACCGCACATTCAAAGGGGTCTTCACCATCTCCGAGCTTGCCTGCTGGAATTTCAAGAAGCTCTTCCTCCATTGGGTATCTATACTGACGTACCATCAGAACCTTATTATCTTTAGTAACAGGCACAATCCCGACCCCGCCGGGGTGCTCAACCACTTCACGCGGAGCCTTGTTTCCGTTTTGCAGTTGCACAACATCGCGCCTGACATTAACTATTAGGCCGCTATACACAGGCTGTGTTTCAACCTGCTCTTCATAAAACTCCATTAAACTTATTTCTCCTATACATTAACAAAACACCTTGCTAAATGCAAGGTGTCAGTTTATGGAGCGGGTGATGGGAATCGAACCCACGCGGCCAGCTTGGAAGGCTGGAATTCTACCATTGAACTACACCCGCATATTGTAGGCGAAACCAAAGCACTGCCCTTCGCCTACACGGTATATTAGCAGAAATCGAAGTAAAATGCAAGTGCTATTTTTCAAAAACATACCATAATCCACAGGCCGCTTAGCTCTGTAGCCGTAAAAAATGGCAGACAGGGCGGCTGCTGGCTCCACCTACGCACATAAGCGGCAGCACGGCTTGTTGCGGGGGCTCGCGAACTCGCGTTGCTCAAACACGCTCGCCCTGATCCGCAACTTCGCCTGCTGCCGCTAATTTGCTCCGCTAAGTCGCCCGCATCCGCCCTGTCTGCCATTTTTTACTACTGCGGTGTGCTATGTCTTTCGTTTTCAAAATTCTATAATCCCCCGCTTTCCCCCGTTTTTTTTGTCACTTTTTCAAAATCAGAACTTGCGATATGAAATTTCTGTGAACTGTAGACAACGAACCTTGACAAGACGAAATATCTCCCTATAAAGTGTCATATAAGCACTGCAAAATATTGAGATAGGTTGTAAAATGAAGAAAAAATATACTGTAATTGTGATTATACTTTTCATTACCTTGTTTATAGCAACGGGGTGTCTACTAGTAGCAGAAGCCGAGCAACTTGGTGCAGAGCAAAGACAGTGCAACAATTTAATTAATTCAAGAGAAGAGCGAGTAATAGAAAATGAAAACTATACAGGGGGCGTTCTTTCTACAGGTGCAAGATATGAGTTTCGTGGAGATTTTAACTTTAATGAGTTTCGGGTGAACTGTAACTTTTTCTTAGAGAGGCCAACAAACTTGACAGTAATTGCTGACACCTACACGGATGCCGCAGAGCTGGGGCAGTTTTATATTTTCCCGACTTTAATCCACATGTCGGAAAGTATGGAACGGAACTGGATTATAGTTGTGTATTATTGTACAGAAACGGACAACTGGGTGATTATGACTGAATTTGCAGAAGGGTCGGTAACTTTGGGAGAACCAACTATCTTTGCGATAAATCGTACAACCGGTGATTTAGTAGAGTTTTCTCGCAATGCAGGTAGTTCCTATATGTATAGGCCTGAAAGAGCTGGTTGGGAAAGGACGTTAGATACTCCGTAAGCAAGGTGGTGAGTCATTTTTCGACTCGCCAGAGTGCAGGGCTAAAGGGCAGAGTGAGTCCACATGCGGATTAAGCATAGATAAGGATGGGCAACAATGTTTGAACTATTGTATAGAATCACTGATTCAGAAGAGTACCTGACTGAGCTGGATGAAAAGTCTTTTGAGTCTGGTGGAGACATTTTAGGCTTCTTTGCAATAAATGTTAACGGGTATCATTATGGGCGTTATCATAATTACCCATTGCAGCCCGGCGAATGTGATTTCGAAAAAATTACTGAGTGGCTACTATTGATAGGCTACGCTTACAAAGCATTAAACAACTCAGGCTATGCATTAATTGACATAGTCGATTATTACAACATATGGCTTGAATTTAGAAGGGTTAAAGACAGGGTGGCCATAAATATACTCATGGCTGAAAAAGGTGAGTGCAATTATTCCGAAGAAATACGCCTCACCCCCTTAGAAAAATTTGAGTACGGTGATTGGTATATTGAATTTGTCAAGTCAGGTCAAATCCATAGCGAATTAGTCAAGAGGCAGGATGAAACGGTAAGACTCAGCGAGATTCGTTCTGAACTATCTGGGAAAATTTCAAAATATTTAGACGAGCTCCGCGCAATCAATATTAAACTGCTAAAGAACAAAAAAGTTGCAGAACTTGAAACATTTTTATCTCAATTAATGTGATTTTTGATCGCACAGGAAATGTTTTTAGCCAAATAGGGCAATGAAGTGGACGTTTGACAAGGTGAAAAATTAGGAGAGTATTTATGGAGACTTATGACGTTGCTTTTCAAATATTTGGAACCGAAATGGATCCTAATAGCATTACCGCCAGGATAGGTCTTTCGCCAGATAAGATATCTGCGCCGGGCGCCACGTTTGGGATATATAAAGGGCAAAAGAGGACATGTGATGTGGGAACATGGAGTATGGCGGGGTCATCAGAAACCGAGCGAATCGAAATCCAAATTGAGAAGCTACTAACGGTGTTACGCCCGCACAAAGAGGTGTTAGGGGAATTGAAAAACCAAGGCTGGAAAATGAGGTTTTTCTGCGGCGTTTTCACTGAAAATGCGACTACAGGGATATCCCTCCCGTGCGGGGTGTTAGCTGAAAGTGGAGATTTAGGAATAGATATAGAGATCGCACACTATTTTCTCCGAAGTGACCCATAGTTTTTGGGTGTGTTTCAATTATCGGCCGGGGATACTACATGTAACATTTGGATGGAACTACTTGGTCCACATCCGCAAAAGCGATGGAGCGATTTTGCAAATAGAGCCATATTGAGTAGCCTAAAGAACATTCCTAGAACATTCTTTATTCCGTAATTAGACCCAGAGGTAAGAGTATGATTAATTTTGAGGCTTTCGAAAAAGATGTTATAACGACGTTGTTAGACGCATCTGACAGCAAGTACAAATCACAATTGTTTGAACAATATCAAGCGAGCAGCATAATAAAAAGGAAATTTACCGGTGTTGGTTTTTTTTCCGAATTTTTTGTCCCCGATAAAACATTATATTTGCCAAATGACGTGAAATTTGAATTGGGGAATATTCATGCAGAAGTCAATGATTTGAGAAACGGTGCCGGATTTATCTTGTTTATTAGAGAAGGTGTTATAAACCTGCTTGAAGGTTACTCATATGGTGATGACGGATGGCCAGAAAACATAACCGGCTATAAATTTTTCTTGGTTAATGCAGGCGGCTCATTAACTGACCTGTATTACCGCAAGCCAGACAGTAACCCGCATATATGACGCATTTAACAGGCTAATCCGAGCTGAAAGGCCGAGTGGGGTGGGTTGCGTCACTCTGAATTTGATACTTAGCGAAATGCACACGGCGATACAATCGCATGCCTCAGAAATCACGTGCACCACCCGACGCCGGCTGGAGTTCATTCGGTAAATCAGCATTTCACACCGACCCAGTCGGACATGGGCGGGCGCTCTGGGGGGAAGTGGGGTGGCCGCAGTCCTGGAACACAAATTTTGCAGAGGTTCCAATCCTTCGCCAGAGTGGACGTGACTGACGCAGGCCACCCCGCTTTTCCCCAGAGCACCCGCCCATGTCCGGCGGATGGTTTCAGACAGAGGTAGGTACTGACCCATAATGACCCGCAATAACTACCGCACCCCCGCAATTTTCACGGCGGAATCAATTGACTTTAACACCCGCAAAATGATATATTAGAAGGCAATTATAAACGGGAGGCTACATAAATGTCATTAACGCTACTAACACACCCGCTGATTCAACACAAACTAACAATCTTGCGTGACATCAAAACCGGAGTCAAGGAGTTCCGCGAAATAGTAAGTGAAATTGCCATGCTCATGTGCTACGAAGCAATGCGTGACCTACCCCTAGAGGAAATCAACGTGACAACCCCCGTAGCAGAAGCAAAAAGCATGGCTCTATCGGGAAAAAAACTAGCCCTTGTGCCCATCCTGCGCGCCGGACTCGGCATGGTGGAAGGAGTGCTAGACCTAGTACCAAGCGCCAAAGTAGCGCACATAGGCCTTTATAGAGACCCTGAAACCCTTCAGGCCGTTGAATATTATTGCAAACTTCCCCATGACATAAATATACGCAACTGCTTCATCCTCGACCCCATGCTCGCAACAGGGGGCACAGCCGTAGCCGCCGCAACCTACCTCAAAGAAGCAGGGGCGCGTTCAATCAAGCTCCTCACAATCCTCTCCGCCCCTCCGGGTGTAGAACTGATGCAAAAAGAACACCCCGACGTCGAAATCATTACCTGCGCAGTAGACAGCCACCTCAATGACCACGGCTACATAGTCCCCGGACTGGGTGATGCAGGCGACCGGATCTTCGGAACGAAGTAAGAACGAAAAGGACAACGGGAAGCAGCCAGAAGCAGCCGTAGCCGTCAGAGACCGACCAGCAGCAGTAGCCGATAACCAGCCGACAGCGGCAAGCAGCAGAAACGGCAGCAGCCGCCGCCGCAGCCGATAACCAGTCGTCCAGCAAACCCACCAAACAACCGGATAATAAACAACCCCACAAGGCAAATCACAAGCCTTGTGGGGTTTTCGTATTAGGTTTGACGTTTGCCCTTTACAAACGTATTTGAATGCACCGCCATCACCATTATGCACTACCGGCATCATTATACCAGCATCATCATTACGTCATCATTACACCGTAATGAAACAAGCGCTTTTTTACATACCTTGCAGCGGCACTCACAGCACCCAGCCGTCATTACGCCATCATTACAACACCATTACAGCATAATGCAAAACAAGCGCAACCGGCCATATTATGCCATAGTCCTTATCCCTTATGACCCGGCCTCATACCCTAAGCCATACGCGCCAGAATCAAATCATGAAGCATAACTGCTGCCTCTGCCCTGGTGACACTGTTTGTGGGATTGAAGTTGCCCACCGCATCACCGGAAACTATGCCTAGCATACGTGCGATTGTAATATACCCTCTAAACTCGTCTGCAACACTGTCATTAAATGGATAAACAAACCACTCTGAATGCGCAGCAAGCTGCCCGAAGCCCATAAACTCCACAATTATCCTAGCGGCATTTTGCCTTGTAACCTGCCTGTCGGCACTAGCACTGAAGTTTATCCCATGCCCCGCCAAAAACGCCTGAGCGCTCAGAGGAACCATCCAAGGCGACTCGATCTGCATAATATATGCCACGAACTCCACCTCGTTCATAACTCTATCAGGCTCAAAACGGCCGCTCCAGTTATAGACCCCATTCTCCAGAAGCCTCATAACATAAGATTCTGACCAATGCCCTAAAACATCACTGTAATCCGGGCGCAAAACCGAGTCCTCAAGAGCATCTCCGCTAAAGTCCAAAACTCCGCCTGTAAACGGGTCAATCATGGCCGAACCAAAATCAAAGACCAAGCTGGCATTTCCATCACCCGTTGTGATGAAAATAATCTCACTGCCGCCGCCCTCAGCGAACCTTAGAAGAGCCTGCTCAGGAGTTAGGACATTTGCCACACTGGGAAATGTTATGTTGTCATTCCAGTTTAAGGAGAAGTTCGTAACCCTTCCCAAAGCCTGATTATATGTCACGCTTATGTTGTTGCCACGGAAAAGAATGTCATTTTCGACCCTTACAAAGTTAAAGTTATCCACGCCGAAACTCATGCCGGGCCTTTCAAGGCTAAATGTGCCGCCCTCATCCAATCGCGTCCGCGCAAACTCAGCAGGAGCGATACCGCGCAGAAATGTTTCTACAGTATCCCTAACTTGCTCTGCTGTCATTGCAGGCTCTCCGGTGAGCATGGGAGTGTTAGTGTAGAAAATATTAAACGACCTGACTGCACCTGTGGTGGCATCAATGTTCCCGAACACACCCATAAGCTCAGGCTCAGGGGAATCCCAGCTGACATTTCTAAACAGATTGATGGAATAGCTGTAGCGCCCCGTCTCCAAGAAATCCCTTGTCAAAGTCACAGATTTATCGTCAAAAATATCCATGTCCATATCGCTCAGCCCCGCTGCATCCATAAACCTGTTGAGAGCCTGGTCGGCAGTCAAGAAGCCCGCCACACGCTCGATCGCAGCCCTCTCAGCAGGAGAAATCCTCGCCCGGGCATGATCTTGCATAGCCTCTGCTTCTGCTGCTGGTGCAGCAGGCATGGCACCGCCCGCAAGAAAAGCATCCGAATCGCTGCGGCCATGCTCAAAAACAAACTCCACCACCTCGCCGGTAACTGCACTTATGAAGCTCATGCCCGGCAAATTCACCGTATACACAGGGAACACAACTTGCCTCTCAGTTGTAGGGTCGAAACTACTTCTATACTCAAGTGAAAGACCGATTTTCTCGGCAAAGGCAGCAACTGCTTCACTTTGCGAAATCAAGCTCTGAGTGCTTTCAAAATTAAATCCCCTAGGGTCTATGTTCCGTGTGTTGTAGCTAAGTATCCCGCCATCGAATTTGTCCACACCTACAGTAATCTGAGCTGCAGGGAATCCAAAACCTTCAATTTCAGCATTGAAAACCACAGTAAACTGACTGCTATGCAGACTTACCTGCACATCGTCAGTAGCGGAGAAGAACTGATGAACATCCGGATTTGCCCTTCTCATAAAATCATAAGCCCGCGCAACAGCATCGCTGCGGCTCAGTTCGGCAAAGCCGAAGAAGGGGCTATCATCGAACCTATTAAGCGAAAGCAACTTTCCGTCGCCTGACACATTAGCAAATATGTGCGCATTCTCCCCTGACCATGAAAAACTCCAAACCAAACCCTCACGGGTTTCCCAGTTAGAAAATGTCGAGCTGTGATTAAAGTCGGTAAATATATTATCATCAATATCAACCAGCCTCCTCACAGCCAGCAGAGCCGTCTCCATACCCGCCTCAGGCGAATCTGTACCCACAACCCTTGCAGTAGGGCTTGGCACCGCACCAGGGGAAGGCACAAGCTCTACAGCAGGCGCAGAAGACACAGGCGAAGGGACAGCCACCACATCATACGGAGGGGACTCCGCCGACACCACAAGGGGTGCCGCCGCAATTACCGGGGCCAGCAACGCCACTACCAGACTTCTAAACGATTTTCTCATTGTATTTCCTCTCTTTCTATCATTTGGGCTCCAGCCCATGCTAAATAGTGCAGACATGAGCCAAAAAAGCCTTCAATTCATGCCCACATATTCAGTTATAGCAATTATGACGAATGTACTAACAAAATGTTCCAAAAATATTAAAAATTTTTTAAGGGCAGGCTCAAGCGCCTGCCCTTAATTAATTCACTCTTATTCAGCCTCAGCGAGAAGTTTTGCCTCTTCTATAATCTTCTGCTGCACAGGCCCTGGAGCCTCCTCGTAACGCTCAAAGCGGATAGTAAAGGAGCCTCTGCCCTGAGTCATGGAACGCAAGTCAATAGCATAGCTGGACATCTCGCCCATCGGCACCTCAGCCTCTACCACCTGCATACCCTCGGCATTGAGATTCATTCCCATCGGGCTGCCGCGGCGCTTGGAGAGGTCACTCATTATATCACCCATGTAAGTATCTGGAATTGTTACAGACAAGTAGCCAATCGGCTCAAGTATGGCAGGGCTTGCCTGAGGCATGCCTTCCTTAAATGCAAGCTGAGCAGCTAACTTAAAGGCAAGCTCATTGGAGTCAACTGGATGGTATGAACCGTCCACTAGTACAGCCTTTAGGAACACCAGCGGATAACCCGCCAGCACACCCCTCGTGATGCTCTCGCGCAGACCCTTTTCAACAGCCGGGAAGAAGTTCTTAGGGACACTGCCGCCGAAGATTTTGTCCTCGAATGTGAGATCCTCTGTTTCACCAGGCTCAAACTCAATTACAACATCGCCGAACTGGCCAGCACCGCCGGATTGCTTCTTATGCCTGCCGCGCACTGACACCTTCTTGCGGATCTTCTCACGGTAAGGCACGCGTGCCGGTGAAAGCACAACTTCCACGCCAAACTTATCCTTGAGCTTTGAACAAAGGACATCGAGCTGGATATCACCGGAACCCGAGAGCACAAGCTGCTTGGTTTCGGAATTATTTACAAATGTAAATGTAAGATCCTCTTCACTCAGGCGGTTGAGGCCCGTAGCGATTTTCTCCTCCTGGCCCTTAGTCTTAGGAGCGATGGCCATTGCATAACAAGGAGGCGCAAACTCAATGCGCTTAGCTGTAACCTGGTTCTTCTGATCGCTCAAAGTATCACAAGTTTTGGTATCTGTGAGCTTTGAAACCGCACCCAAGTCACCGCAGATAACTTCCTTGGTTTCAAGGTTTTTCTTGCCCTGCATCTTGAAAATATGACCCATCTTCTCAACAGTTCCCGTGCGGGTGTTCACAAGCTGCATATCAGATGTCAGCTTACCCGAAAGAACCCTAAACAAGCTAAACTTGCCATACTGGTCTGACAAAGTCTTATAAACTATAGCGCAAGTTGTGCCATTTGGATCAAGGACAAGCTCTCCGCCATCCTCAGTGAAATCAGCGCGGTCCAAAGGCGACGGGAACAGATTTACAACCTCATCAAGCAGCGCGATTGTACCAAGGCCCGTCACAGCACTTCCGCAAAATACAGGAATCAGGCTCGACTCCTTAATGCCAGTCTTAATACCGCCGATTTTCTCAGCATCAGTAAACTCCTGACCATCAAAGAACTTATCCATAAGCGCTTCATCAGTCTCAGCAATACTCTCATTAATAGTGTTATAGAGCTCCTCAAGCTCACCGCTCATGCTATCAGGAATGGGGATCTCCTTCTGCTTGCCACCCTCGGCAGCATACGCCTTACGGCTTACCAAGTTTACAATACCTGTAACCTTGCCAGAACCATCCTTAATAGGCACTATAAGAGGACAGACAGAAGTACCGTACTTCTCACGCAAAGAAGCCAGCACCGCATCAAAATCACCGTTTTCCTCATCGAGCTTTGAAACATAAATAGCCCTGGGCAGCTTAGCAGCATTAAGTGCAGACCAACCCTTTTCAAAACCGACGCTTATGCCATCCTTTGCACTACAAACCAAAATACCCGCATCGGCAACGCGCAGCGCCTCCGCAGTCTCACCTGCAAAGTCAAAATAACCCGGAGTATCAAGAATGTTAATTTTGCTGCCCTTGTGCTCAGCAAAAGTAGTAGCCAAATAAATAGTTATCTGGCGCTTAATCTCTTCGGAATCGGAGTCACCAACAGTATTACCATCAGCAACCTTACCAAGCCGGTCAGTTCCCCCTGTTTGAAATAAAATACTCTCAACCAAACTTGTCTTTCCGCAGCTACCGTGGCCGAGAATTGCGATATTACGGATGCCCTCTGTGGTATACGGCATGATTTTGCCCCCTTGTTTCTATTTTATTTGTCTGATTAATACAAATTATTAATACAATTTAGGTGATTATATACTATACAAGACATGTTTTCAATATAAATTTTTGCTTTTTGCCTAGACCCCGCTAATTAATTCACTGCACAGCAGCCTCTCTCCCGCCTGGCCGCGTTCCCTCCTATTTTTTGCAGCGCACATACCCGCAGACTATTAGGACTGCCGCCAGCATCGCAGCCATGAACAAAAGAAGGTTTCCAGGCCGGGCAGACAACACCGCCCCTGACCAGAACATATAAAACATTATAAGAACCCCCAGGCCAGCCGAAACCGCCGAAACCAAAGTCGCCACAAAAGCAGAAGACTTCAGCAGCCTGCCACCTGTCACAGCCTCGGCGAAAGGCCCCAGGCCCTCACGGGTCAAAACAGCGGCCATCCGCCCCTGCCTGCCCGAATTTAAGTCAGAAATCTCATAGCTCTCCTTGGCTTGGACAAACTCAAAATTATCTAAGGGAACCCTAAACTTCTGCTCAATCATAAGCGGAGTAATATTAAAATCACGCACAGCAAAGAACATCTTTATGCGCCACGTATGCAAAGAAATAAGAGCAGCCTGAACAGAATTAATCGGAACATACTCAACAGTAAACATAGCCACAAGTCTCTTGTTTATGGCCGTATACACCGCACTTTTTATGTTTGTATCATCAGGAACCCTCACGCCCAGCAAATTCATGAAAGCACCGGAACCAGTAGCCACCAGCTCCCCGCGTATCATAGCGCTTATACCGCCCTCATGCTTTTCAAAATCATCAACCTTTACAGTGTTTAACCCCTGGGTTTTCAAAACCTCATCAAACAGGCCCGTCAGCACAGAGCCCGAAGCAGTTATAAGGCTTGAAGTATAGCGGATCGCCTTCTCAGCAGGAGCCCCGTCAAAGAGCTTCATCCCACTGAGGGAAAGCGTGCCCGAGGGGAATATATCCTCATCTGTCACACCCGCGCCATCCGTAAAGCACACATCATCAGCACCGCCCCAGCCGGCTATAGCAGCACCGGACCTGCGCATGGCCTTGGCCACAGTGCCAAATGGGATAGAAAATGCCAGAAGCAGCGAAAAAGGCGCAGCCGCTGCAAAAGTTGCCGACAAGCTCATGAGGAAATGCTCCCCGCCCCTGACAAGGGTTGTGAGAAGTGTCAGAAGCAGAGCCGCAGCAAGCAGAACAGGCGCTGCATAGCGGAAAATCAGCTCCGATATATCAGGATGCATAAGGTTAGTATAAAAGCCGTCAGTCCTCTTGTATGCCTTCTTTAGCACCGACTTATCTATATCTTCATAATACTCCGCCTGTACACCATATGGCTCAGAGGAGCCGGAGGCTGACTTTAAGGTCTCTGTAATGGCGCTGAGGTTAAACTTCTCCCCAAACGCCGCAAAAGTCAGTGTCACAGCCGACACCGTGCAGTACGGAAGAATCAGCGGCGCACTGCCAAACATAGCTGCTATTGCTGAAATAAGCGAGAACACGCAGGAAAATACTATAAGAGTCTCCGCATTCGGCGCACCGCGGATTAAGCTCATTACGCCCCTGGTCAGAATATCTACACAAAGTATGCTCACAAGCAGCAGCCCCACTAAGAGCATACCAGCCACCGCGCTTATATCATGCCCTACACCAAAAGGTATCGCAAGCCCGCCTTCAAAGGCAAATGTCAAAATAACCATCACAATGGATATAATCGCAGCGGGGACACATCTGAGGGAAATCGAGTTACAGGCCAAAGCGAACCTGCTTGCAGCTTCCTTTAACTCCGGCTCTTCCTCTTCAAACTCATCCTCCAGCAGTTCATCATCATCAAAGCCGAAGCGGGCCTTCCGGACATACTCTCCCCCATCCTCATATTCGGCAGAAGCCACAGGCTGGACATGCCCAAGTTCCTTCTCAATGGCCTTTTCCACATCCCGCACAATGGCATCGGGATCCGGCTCTGGCTCCTTGCGGAAGTTGTCAAAAAACAAAATTGTGCTGTCCTTCTCCTCAGTGCGCCTAACAGGCACAGAGGCATCGGGGATTATATTGGGCTGTGAGCTGCGCGGCTCAACCCGGACAGGCGACGGTTTGGGCTTTTGCTGATTCATGTCTGAGCGCACTAGAGTAGCATCAAGCTCCTCACGAATAGCCTCAGGGCGTATAATCGTCGCATCAAATTCATCCGGACCTTCTGCTGCGGCTGCAGTGGCTGCTACCTCAGCCCCCTGCACCGCCGGTGCTTCATTTACCGCCGGCACCTCATTTACCGGAATCACATCCTGCACAGGTGTCACAGGCAGCACAAAATCCGCCCCGTCCCCCACAGGTTCTTCATGCCCTGCTTGCTCCGAAGCTTCCTGCGCAGGTGGCTCAAACTCCTCTTGCGCGGCAGTCTGCCTGCCTGTCAGATCTACATTACTAAACAGTGAGTTCGGCGCCATGTCGCCAGAGGCTTCTTTAAGAATATTCTCCGCCTGCTCATTGAGCAAAGCCTTAGGAGTCCTCTTCTCGCTGTTAATAAAGGCAGAACCCTTATATTCAGCCAAAATAGACTCTAAAGAAAATTCATCCTCAGCCTCATCAATCAATTTCTTATCGTCACTGTTCAAATGCTCACCTCCCGAAAATTATCAAATCACATATTCCGCTGTCTGGCAACTTCATACATCAGTATGGCTGCTGACACAGACGCATTGAGTGATCCCATTTTTCCGAACATTGGTATGCTCACACTAAAATCACAGTTCTCACTGACCAGCCTGCCCAGTCCCGAACCCTCGGAACCCACGACGAGCGCTACAGGCCCTGTAAAATCTGTATTCCACAATTTCGACTGCCCTTCGGCGGCTGCACCATATACCCAGACCCCGGCTTCTTTAAGCTCTTTTATAGCAGCCGTCATGTTTGTAACCCTGGCTATCGACGTATGGTAGACCGCACCGCTTGAGGCCTTGGCTACCACCGCGCTGAGCCCTGCGCTTCTGCGCTTGGGAATCACCACGCCATGAGCCCCTGATGCCTCACAGGTTCTTATTATAGCACCTAGGTTATGCGGGTCTGATATTTCGTCACAGAGAATTATTAAAGGCTCCTCTCCCCTTGCTTTCGCAGCTTTGAGTATATCTGCAATCTCCACATATTCCGCACAGGCTGCATTGGCAATAACCCCCTGGTGGTGCCCATGTGTTACGCTCATGGAGTCCAGCTTGCGCCTGTCAGTTTCCACAACCGCTGCCCCTGCATCTTTTGCAATTGACGCGATGTGCCGGAGGGCGGAATCAGTTTCGCCTTTTGCTATAAAAACTTTATCTATTACAACCCCAGCCCGCAGGGCTTCAACAACCGCATTGCGTCCCTCTATAACGTCCTCACGCTCCGGAGGAGGTGAATCCTCCGCTCCTGCTCTCTTGCCATACGGGTCGTAATGCCTCACCGGCGGCTTATGCCCGCCTCGGCTATCTAGTGGCTTCTTGTCTTTGTACATAATTACAAATAGCTCTTGAGAGTTTCAACCATATCTAGCTGCTCCCAAGTAAATCCATCGTCCTGTCTGCCGAAATGCCCGTAAGCCGCCGTTGGGCGGTATATAGGCTTTAGCAAATCCAGCTTTTTAATTATTTTTGACGGGCGGAAATCAAATACCTCTTTGACAATCCCGGCAATTTTCTCATCGGAAATAACTCCTGTCCCCCTTGTGTCAATATGCACCGACACAGGATGTGCAACTCCGATGGCATAAGCCACTTCAATTTGACACGCCCGTGCAAAGCCTGCCGCTACAAGGTTTTTTGTAACATATCTGGCCATGTATGCCGCACTGCGGTCCACCTTAGTGGGATCCTTGCCCGAAAACGCCCCGCCTCCGTGGCTGGCGTAACCGCCGTAGGTATCCACTATAATTTTACGGCCTGTAAGGCCTGAATCACCCGCCGGGCCGCCGATTACAAACCGCCCTGTGGGATTAACATAAATTTTTGTATCCTTTGTAACCAAACTTTCAGGGATGACAGGCTTTATTACACATTCAACAACCGCCTCCCTCAGTTTCTCAATGCTTATTTCCGGCGAGTGCTGTGTGGAAACAACCACCGCAGGCACACCTATTACATTTTTGCCGCTATCATACTCCACAGTGACCTGGCTCTTTCCGTCAGGCCTTATGAAGTCCAGCTCCCCGCTTTTTCTCACATGGGCGAGCCTGCGTGTAAGAGCATGCGCGAGCGAAATCGGCGCAGGCATAAGCTCAGGTGTTTCATCACAGGCAAAGCCAAACATCATCCCCTGGTCGCCCGCCCCTTCATCTTCTGAATCATCATGTGCGCTGTCAACGCCCATAGCTATATCGGAGCTCTGCTCATCAATTGTAGTGAGAACCGCAGAGCCTTTATGGTCAAAACCCAGCTCAGGGTTTACATATCCTATATCTTTTACTGTTTCCCGCACAACTTGGGGAATATCTACATAACAGCTTGTGCTTATCTCCCCCAACACCAGAACCATCCCTGTGGTAACTACCGTTTCACACGCCACGCGCGCACTTTTATCCCCTGTTAGGATTGCATCTAGCACCGCATCGGATATTTGGTCGCAAACCTTGTCCGGATGCCCCTCTGTAACTGATTCTGATGTAAAAATTCTGTTTGACACGTGTATACCCCTTTTTGCTGTGTTTTATTATATAGCGCCCTGCATACCTGCGAGCTACCTATCTGCTATCGGAACATAGTCGGCATCAAGGCCAACGGCCTTGTAAGCAGGCCTTATAATTTTGCCCCCGCTCCAAACCTCTTCAAGCCTGTGGGCACACCAGCCCGCCATTCTGGCTGTGGCAAATAGCGGAGTGTATAATTCCCCGGGTATGCCCAGCATTTTATACACAAGCCCTGAATACATATCCACATTCGCACAGATTTCAATATCTGCACCTTTGGCCTTACTCAGAGCCCCCGGCGCAAGCTGTTCGACAAGCTCCATTAGCTCAAGTTCATTTAGAAAGCCCTTCTTCTTGGCGAGCCCACGGGCCAAATCTTTTAATATGAGTGCCCTGGGATCTGATATTGTATATACAGCGTGACCCATTCCATATATGAGCCCATCACCCAAAGCTGCCTCGCCCTTGGCGATCCTGTACAGGTATGCCGATACTTCGTCCTCGTCCCGCCAGTCCTTTACTTCCTTCTTTATATGAGTGAACATCTCCATGACCTTCTCATTTGCCCCGCCGTGGCGCGGGCCTTTCAGAGAGCCTATGGCTGCTGAAATAGCTGAATATATATCCGTTCCCGACGATGTGAGGACACGGCATGCAAAAGCGGAGTTATTACCGCCGCCGTGGTCGGCGTGGAGCACCATGCAGAGGTCTAAAAGTTTTGCCTCTTCAGGGGTGAAGCTATTGTCGTCCCTGACGCTGTGCAAGAAGTTCTCCGCCAGTGAATACCCCTTCTGTGACCTATGTATATGCAGGCTCTCCATATCGAAGTAGTGGCGCTTTGCAGCATAAGCATGAGCCACCAGCACAGGCGTGCGGGCCAGGATGTGCAGTGCCCTGTCAAGCTCAAGCAGCAGGTCGCGCTCATTCACCTCAGGACTTTCGTCAAATGAATACATCGCCAGCACTGAGCGCGCGAGTTTATTCATTATATTCGCACTGGGAGCGGCTAAAATCATATCCTCAGAAAAGTGGTTAGGAAGTTCCCGGTACTCTTCCAGAATTTCCCGAAACTTATCAAGCTGCTCCTTTTTCGGCAGCTTGCCGAAAATCAGCAAATAAGCTGTCTCTTCAAAACCGTGGCGGCCTTCACTGAGAAATCCGCTAACTATCTCTGCGACATCAATACCACGGTAATACAGCTTGCCTTCCATGGCTCTCTTTTCGCCGTCGCGCATGTAGTATCCCTGCGTACTGGCGATCTTAGTAATTCCCGCCATTACGCCGGTCCCGTCGGCATTTCTCAAGCCTCTTTTGACATCGTACTTTTCAAATTCAGTCCTGTCTATCGTAATTTGCCCAAGTAACTCCTCAGCGCGTTTTCCGATAAACTCCTGACATTCCAAGCGGTCAACTGCCATACTCTGATTGCTTCCCTTCACCAATGCGTTAACAGCCATGATACATTATAATCACAAATATGTCAAATTGAGAAAATCCATGCCTGTGTCAGTGCAGCAAAATCAACAGTTACTCCGCTTCGTCGCTGGGCAATTGTCTTCTCGGCTTCTATTTTAGTCACAATTTGTTCATAAAGTACTTGATTTTTTATTCACAAAATGTTAACATACATTTATCACAGGCGATTAAATGGAGGGAATTATCATGAAAACGCTAAAAAACATACTTATTTTCACCTTGGCCATGACCCTAATGCTCAGCATCCCATTGGCAGCCCTCGCAGTTGATCCAGGCACACTCCCGCAACGAGTCAGATTCACAATCTCGGCATATTCCAGCCCCACCTCAGGCGGCACAGTATCAGGCGGAGGTTCCTTTTATGAAGGTGATAGAGTAATTCTTGAAGCTACCCCCTATCTGGGATATAGATTTTCCGGATGGTACAACCAAGAGGGTTACCGCGTCAGCCCTGAATCAGTATTTGAGCTTTATGCTTACGAGAACACGGTTCTTGAGGGCCGCTTTGTAAGAGATTACACAGTAAATCCCCCAAGCCCGATTCCAACACCGGTGCCTACACCGCCACCCGCCCCTGATCCCATTGACCCCGGCATACGTCCGCCAGCAGGTCAGATTGCAGTTATGATTGCAGGCCGCTGGGTTTCGTATGATGTGCCTCCGCAAGTGGTCAACGGCAGGACCCTAGTGCCACTGCGAGCAACTTTTGAAGCGCTGGGAGCATATGTTGACTGGAACGAGACCACACAGACTGTCATAGCAACCAGGGGTACTACAAACGTAATGCTCACGCTGGGTCAAAACTACGCCACCGTTAACGGTGAGCGCGTGACTTTAGAGGTTCCGGGTGAAACTTTGGGCGGCAGGACTCTTGTGCCGCTGCGCTTCGTAAGTGAGGCCCTGGGCGCAAACGTGGACTGGAACCCACAGACCCTAAACATCACTATTACCCAGGCAGCAGTAATTCACTAGGGCTAGGATTGGTAGAAAATCCTTAAAAAGAGAGGCGTGCGGCTTGTCCCGGCGAAAGCTGG